>Ga0315901_10006212_pt1 | contig 14372 bp, 12 predicted proteins | sample LakEriMetagenome_10_FD_203761 | JGI IMG/M metagenome (GOLD analysis project Ga0315901, IMG submission 203761) | Freshwater fungal communities from buoy surface, Lake Erie, Ohio, United States - Buoy 2 MA116 | ecosystem: Environmental > Aquatic > Freshwater > Lake | place: USA: Lake Erie, Ohio... | reverse complement strand
GGCTGCGGGCTCGGGCAGGGCCTGCAGGCGCTGCACCGCGAGTATCCGCAGGCGCGGCTCGCCGGCATCGAGTGGAGCTGGCCGCTGGCGCTCATGTGCCGCTGGCGATGTCCCTGGGCCGAGGTGCGGCGCGCGAGCCTCTGGAGCGCCGACTGGTCGAGCCTCGATCTCGTCTATCTGTTTCAGCGACCCGAAACCATGCCGCGTGCTGCCGAGAAGGCTGCCGCCGAGATGCGCGAGGGCGCCTGGCTGGTCAGCCTGGAGTTTCCGGTACGCGCCTGGCAGCCGCAGGCGCGCCTGGAGCCTGTGCCGGGCAAACCGGTCTGGATCTATCGGGTCGCACGCTGATGCGCCCGCCAGGATGGCTTCGCGGCCTGCGCGGGCCGGCTTTTCGCAGGATCATTGGGCGGCGCGCCCAGAATTTCCTATAATGATGGGTTTCCTGATGCTGGCCGATTCCTGGCTGATCGGGCGGCCTTCGCGTTTGCCCGGTTTCCCCGCGGCGAGCCTTCGTCCCGAGCGGACTGCCCCACCCTACGCCCCTGACCATGCCCATCTTCGCCTACCGTTGCGACGCCTGCGGTTTCGAGAAGGACGTGCTCCAGAAGCGCGCCGATCCGCCACTCGACACCTGCCCGTCATGTTCCGCGACGGCATTTCGCCGTGTCCTCACCGCACCCGCCTTCCAGCTCAAGGGGTCGGGGTGGTACGTCACCGATTTTCGCGACAACGGCAAGAGCAAGCCGGGTGGCGAGCCATCGGCCGACAAGGCCGAGAGCACCGGCAAGGCCGACAAGCCGGAGCAGGCAGCGGCCGGTGGCAGCGCTGCGCCCGCCGCAACGCCGGCGCCGGCGGCCACGCCCGCGGCCGCACCCGCGCCCGCGCCTGCCCAGCCTTCGGCTGGCGCCTGAGCGTCGCGCCCGCGACACCCTCACCCCACCGCACGGAGCTCCGACCATGCCTGGCACCCATCCGCATGGCAAGTCGACGCTGCGGTCCTATTTCGTCACCGGTCTGCTGATCTGGGTGCCGCTGGTCATCACCCTTTGGGTGCTGAACCTGATCGTCAGCACCATGGATCAGAGCCTGCAGCTGCTCCCTGCCGACTACCACCCCGAGGTGCTCCTCGGCCGGCGGGTGCCGGGGGTGGGGGTGGTGCTCACGCTGGTGGTCATCTTCGTCACCGGGCTGCTCACCCGCAACATCCTGGGTCAGGGGCTGGTGCGCATCTGGGAGGCGCTGCTCGCGCGCATCCCGATCGTGCGCTCCATCTACTCCAGCGTGAAGCAGGTGAGCGACACCGTGCTGTCGCCCAGCGGCCAGGCCTTCCGCAAGGCGATCCTGGTGCAGTATCCGCGCGCCGGTGTCTGGACCATCGGCTTTCAGACCGGCACGCCTGCCGACGAGGTCCGCTCGGTGGTCTCGATCGACATGATCTCGGTCTACGTGCCGACCACGCCGAACCCCACCTCGGGATTTTTCCTGATGTTTCCGCGGCACGAGACCATCGAGCTCGACATGAGCGTCGACGAGGCGCTCAAGTACGTGGTCTCGATGGGCGTGGTGGCGCCCACCCAGCGGCCGCGCCCTCGGGGCACGCCGCCCGCCGCTGCCGCGTCGCCCGCGCCCGCCACGCCGCCCGCCACGCCGCCCGCCTGAGCGGGTCTGCCGAGTTGCCGCGCCCCCCGATGTCCCCGCGCGCCCCCTCCTGGAGCTGATTCCCATGCGTACCTGCTATGCCGGCCAAGTCGCCGCCGACCGTCTCGACGAGGTGGTCACGCTTTTCGGCTGGGTCCACCGGCGCCGCGACCACGGCGGCGTGATCTTCATCGACCTGCGCGACCGCGAGGGTCTCGCCCAGGTGGTCTGCGATCCCGACCGCCCCGAGATGTTCGCCACCGCCGAGCGGGTACGCAACGAGTTCTGCGTCAAGGTCGTGGGCAAGGTGCGGCGTCGGCCCGCGGGCACCGGCAACGCCAGCCTGAAGAGCGGCGAGGTCGAGATCCTGTGCCACGCCCTCGAGATCCTCAACGCCTCGGTCACGCCGCCCTTCCAGCTCGACGACGAGAATCTGTCGGAGACCACCCGGCTCACGCACCGCGTCCTCGATCTTCGCCGGCCGGCGATGCAGCGCAACCTGATGCTGCGCTACAAGGTCGCGATGGGTGTGCGACGCTACCTCGACTCGTTCGGCTTCGTCGACATCGAAACCCCGATGCTCACCAAGAGCACCCCCGAGGGCGCGCGGGACTACCTCGTGCCCTCGCGCGTCAACGCCGGCCAGTTCTTCGCGCTGCCGCAGTCGCCACAGCTCTTCAAGCAGCTTCTGATGGTCTCGGGTTTCGACCGCTACTACCAGATCACCAAGTGTTTTCGTGATGAGGATCTGCGTGCCGATCGCCAGCCCGAGTTCACGCAGATCGACTGCGAGACCTCCTTCCTCGACGAGGTCGAGATCCGCGCGATCTTCGAGGAGATGATCCGCACGGTCTTTCGCGAGGCGATCGGCGTGGAGCTGCCCAAGCAGTTCCCGACGATGAGCTACGGCGAGGCGATGCGGCTGTACGGCTCCGACAAGCCCGACCTGCGCGTGAAGATGCAGTTCACCGATCTCACCGAGGTGATGCGCGACGTCGACTTCAAGGTCTTCTCGGGTCCGGCCACGATGTCCGGTGGTCGCGTGGTCGGGCTGCGTGTGCCCGGGGGCGCCGAGCTCACCCGCAGCGAGATCGACGCCTACACGCAGTTCGTCGCCATCTACGGTGCCCGCGGTCTGGCCTGGATCAAGGTCAACGATGCCGCCCGCGGCCGCGAGGGCCTGCAGTCGCCGATCGTCAAGAACCTGCACGACCGCGCGATCGACGCGGTGCTCTCGCGCACCGGGGCGGTCAACGGCGACATCATCTTCTTCGGTGCCGACAAGGCCAAGGTCGTCAACGACGCGATCGGCGCGCTGCGCAACCGCATCGGGCACTCGGACTTCGGCCGTCGCGTGGGTCTGGTCGAGGGCGAGTGGCGGCCGCTGTGGGTCACCGACTTCCCGATGTTCGAGTACGACGAGGAGGATGCCCGCTGGACCGCGGTCCATCATCCCTTCACCTCGCCCAAGGATGGTCACGAGGACTTGATGGCGACCGACCCCGGTCGCTGCCTGGCCAAGGCCTACGACATGGTGCTCAACGGCTGGGAGATCGGTGGCGGTTCGGTGCGGATCCACCGCGAGGAGGTGCAGAGCAAGGTCTTCCGTGCCCTGAACATCGGGCCCGAGGAGGCGCGAGCCAAGTTCGGTTTCCTGCTCGACGCGCTGCAGTACGGTGCGCCGCCGCACGGCGGCATCGCCTTCGGTCTCGATCGCATCGTCACGATGATGACCGGCGCCGAGTCGATCCGCGATGTCATCGCCTTCCCGAAGACCCAGCGCGCCCAGTGTCTGCTCACGCAGGCGCCGTCGCCGGTCGACGAGAAGCAGCTGCGCGAGCTGCACATCCGGTTGCGCGCGGTCGAGGCGGCGCGCGCCTGAGGCCGCGCACCCCGGCCGACCCGACGATGGGTACCAAGATTCCGGAGTCGGTGCTGGTGGTGATCCACACCCCCGCGCTGCAGGTGCTGCTGCTCGAGCGTGCCGACCATCCCGGCTTCTGGCAGTCGGTCACCGGCAGCAAGGACAGCCTCGATGAAGACCTCGCGCTCACCTGTGCCCGTGAGGTCCGGGAGGAAACCGGTCTCGACGTCGCCCGCTACCCGCTTCGCGACTGGGATCTGCGCAACCGCTACGAGATCTACCCGCACTGGCGGCACCGCTATCCCGAGGGCGTCACGCACAACACCGAGCATGTCTTTGGCCTGTGCCTGCCCGAGCCGGTGCCGATCACGATCGCGCCGCGCGAGCACCTCGGCTACCTCTGGCTGCCCTGGGAGGAGGCTGCGGGCCGCTGCTTCTCGTGGTCGAACGCGCAGGCGATTCGCGAGTTGCCGGTGCGTCGGCGTGACGGCTCGCCGGGCGAGACGGCGTGAACGCGCCGCGGCCGCGAGCACGCGGCCGGGCTGCGGCGGTCGCGCAACCGCCGACGCCCGAGCGAGCGCCGACGCCCGAGGGCCTGCCGCTGCGGGTGGCCACCTACAACATCCACAAGGGCGTGTCGCGCGAGTTCTTCGGGCTGCGCCATGTGTCGCGCATCCACGAGCTGCGCGCCCGGCTGCATGAACTCGACGCCGATCTGGTCTTCCTGCAGGAGGTGCAGGGCCGGCACGAGCGCCACGCCAGCCGCTTTCCGCACTGGCCGCGCGAGTCGCAGCATGAGTTCCTCGCGGGCGGCCACGGCCGGCGCAGCGTGTTCGAGACCGCCTACGGTCGCAATGCCTCGTACCTGCACGGCCATCACGGCAACGCGCTGCTGTCGCGCTTCCCGATCCTGCACCTCGAAAACCGCGACGTCTCCGACCATGCGCTCGAGAAGCGCGGCATCCTGCACTGCATCGTCAACCTGCCGGGCTTCGCGCTGCACTGTTTCGTCGTGCACTTCGGACTGCTCGCGGTCAGCCGGGCGCGGCAGACCGAGGAACTGGTCGGCTGGATCGAGCGCGAGATCCCGGCCGGCGCGCCGGTGATCATCGCCGGCGATTTCAACGACTGGCGCAATCAGCTGTCGGCCACGCTCTACACGCGGCTCGGGGTGCGCGAGGTCTTCGATGCCCGACCGCCCACCGGGATGCGCGAGCAGGTGGCCCATTTCGTGCGCGACCGGCTGTTCGAGCCGCGCGATCCGCGGGCCGTGGAGGGCCCACCCCGCCGCGTGCGCACTGCCCGCACCTTCCCGGCCCTGGTGCCGTGGTTGCGGATGGACCGCATCTACCTGCGGGGCTTCGATGTCCGGGATGCGCGGGTGCTGCGCGGCCCGGAATGGGCGCGGCTGTCCGATCACAGCCCCCTGCTGGCCGATCTTCGCTGCAGCGCGCTGTCGGGCGAGGCGGCCGTGCCACGCCCCGACTGAGCGATGGCTGCACGCGCTGCCCGGGGGTCGGCGCAGCCCGGGACGGGCGATCCCCATCCCGGCCTCGGGCCGGATGGCGCGTCGCGGCGCGCGCCGGGCTTGCGCGGCGGCCATGCGATCGAGCTGCTCGAGGGCGGCGGCGAGTTCTTCCCGGCGCTCGAGGCCGAGATCGAGGGCGCGAGCGCCGAGATCCACCTCGAGACCTACATCCTGCACGACGATGTCTCGGCCCGGCGCATCGTGGCAGCGCTGGTGCGCGCCGCGGCCCGTGGGGTGGTGGTGCGGCTGGCCATCGATGGCTTCGGCACGCCGCACGTGCCGGCGGCGCTCGCGGCGATGCTGGCGGGCAGCAGCGTGCAGCTGCGGGTCTTCCGGCCCGAGCGCGATGCCGCGCCGCTCGACCGGCGCCGCCTGCGCCGGCTGCATCGCAAGCTCGCGGTGATCGACGGGCGGGTCGCCTTCATCGGCGGCATCAACCTGCTCGACGATCTGGTCGATCCGAACCACGGGACCCTGGATGCGCCGCGGGTCGATTTCGCGGTGCGGGTTCACGGGCCGCTGGTCGCCGATGCGCGCGAGGCGGCACGCCGGCTTTGGGCCCGGCTCGAGAAGCGTCGGCTGCGGCGCCGGCTTGCGAGCTGCCGGGCCGAGCGCGGTGCCCGCCAGGCCCGGACGGCCGGGCCTGCCGGCCATCGCGATGCCGCGACCACCGCCATGCCAGCCGAGCCGTCGAAGCCGCCGGGCGCCGCCCTGGCGACCTCGGACGCGCCCGTGAAGGGCCGGCCGCGGCGTCGCCGTGGCGCAGGGCGCATCTTCGATGGCCTTCGCGCGATGCTGCTGCTGCGTGACAACGTGCGGCATCGCCGCGCGATCGAGCGCGCCTATCTCGCGGCGATCGGCGCGGCGCAGCGCGAGATCCTGATCGCCAACGCCTATTTCTTTCCGGGCCTGCGCCTGCGCCGCGCGCTGGTGCGGGCGGCCGGGCGTGGCGTGCGGGTCACGCTGCTGCTGCAGGGCCGCGTCGAATACCGGCTGCAGCATTACGCCTCGCAGGCCCTCTACGACGAACTGCTCGGTGCCGGGGTGCGCATCATCGAGTATGCGAGCAGTTTCCTGCATGCCAAGGTTGCGGTCGCCGACGACTGGGCCACGGTCGGCTCCTCCAACATCGACCCCTTCTCGCTGCTGCTCGCCCGCGAGGCCAACGTCGTCGTGCATGACGCCGAGTTCGCCGCGCATCTGGCCGCCCGCATCGCGTCGGCGATCGCGCACGGCGGCCGCCCGGTGCATTCGCATCATCACGCCCGGAGGCCCCTGCCCATGAGGGTCGCGAACTGGGTGGCTTTCGCGCTGCTGCGCGCCGGGGTGGCTCTCAGCGGGCGCGCCTCGCGCTGGTGAGGCGCGCCGTGGCCGATCTCGTCGTGCTGCGTCCCGAGGGGCTGTACTGCCCTGCGGCCGACGCGTTCATCGACCCCTGGCGCCCGGTGGCCCGCGCGCTGATCACTCACGCGCATGCCGACCATGCCCGCCCGGGTCATGGCGGCTGCATCGCCGCCGCCGAGGGGCTCACGGTGCTGCGGGCCCGACTGGGCGCCACGCCGGTGACCGGACTGGCCTGGGGCGAGCGGCTGCGCATCGGCGAGGCGACGGTCTCGCTGCACCCGGCCGGCCACATCCTGGGCGCGGCGCAGATCCGTATCGAGTATCGCGGCGAGGTCTGGGTGGTCAGCGGCGACTACCGGGTCGAAGCCGATCGCACTTGCTCCGCTTTCGAGCCGGTGCGTTGCCACACCTTCATCACCGAATCGACCTTCGGTCTGCCGGTCTATCGCTGGCGGCCGCAGCGCGAGCTGATGGCGTCGATCGACGCCTGGTGGGCCGCCAACGCCGCGCAGGGTCGCGCGAGCGTGCTCTACAGCTACGCGCTGGGCAAGGCGCAGCGCATCCTCGCGGGTGTGGATCCCTCGATCGGACCGATCGTCTGTCATGCCGCGGTCGAGGCCCTGAACCGGGCCTATCGCGAGGCCGGCGTGGCGCTGCCGCCCACCCGACTCGTAAGCGAGATCGCCGACCGCACCGCGCTCGGGCGCGCGCTGGTGATCGCCCCGCCCTCGGCGGCAAGCCCCGGCTGGCTGCGGCGCTTCCCCGACCCCGGCGACGCCTTTGCCTCGGGCTGGATGGCGCTGCGCGGCGCGCGCCGCCGGCGCGCGGTCGACCGCGGTTTCGTGCTTTCCGACCATGCCGACTGGCCGGGGCTGTGCCAGGCGATCGAGGCCACCGGCGCGAGCCGGGTGATCGTGACCCATGGCCAGGTCGCGCCGATGGTGCGCTGGCTGGGCGAGCGCGGCCTGCAGGCGCAGGCCTTCGAGACCGAGTTCGCAGGTGAGGAGGGCGCCGGGGCGAGCGCCGAGGCAGGCGCCGAGGAGGGCGCCGGAGCAAGCGCCAGGGGCGCGTCGTGAAGGTCTTCGCCGCCCTCTACGCCCGGCTCGATGCGTCCACCGCGACCCGCCACAAGCTCGACGCGCTGCAGGACTACCTGCGCACGGCACCGGCGGCAGACGCTGCCTGGGCGCTCTACTTTCTCGCCGGGGGCAAGCCGCGCCAGACCGTGCCCACCCGCGTGCTGCGCGAGGCTGCGCGCGAGGCGGCGGGCCTGCCCGAGTGGCTCTTCGACGAGAGCTACGCGGCGGTCGGCGATCTCGCCGAGACCATCGCCCATCTGGTGCCCGAGGGCTCGGGCAACGATGACGCGGGGCTGGCCGAGTGGGTCGAGCAACGCCTGCTGCCGCTGCGCGGCGCCGAGCCCGACGCCGTCCGGCAGTGGCTGCGCCAGGCCTGGTCGCAACTCGACTGGAACGGCCGCTTCGTGCTGTGCAAGCTGATCACCGGCGGGCTGCGGGTCGGTGTTTCGCGTCTGCTGGTGGTACGCGCGCTCGCCGAGGTGGCGGGGCTGGAGCCCGCGCTCGTCGCGCAGCGCATGATGGGCTACACCGATGCCGCCATCATGCCGGACGCGGCGCGCTACAGCGCCCTGCTGGTGCCGCCCGGAGCCGAGCCGGGCGAGGGCGCGCAGCCCGACGGTCGGCCCTACCCCTTCTTCCTCGCGCACCCCCTGGCGGGTGCGCCGCAGGCGCTGGGTGCGCCGGCCGACTGGTTCGCCGAGTGGAAGTGGGATGGCATCCGGGCGCAGCTCGTGCTGCGCGCGGGCTCGGTGTGGCTGTGGTCGCGCGGCGAGGAGCTCGTCACCGATCGGTTCCCGGAGGTGGCGGCGGCTGCCGCCGCGCTGGACGGGCGGCTGGGCGACCCGGCGCAAGCCGGCCTGGTGCTCGATGGCGAGCTGCTCGGCTGGGATGCCCCGGCCGGCCGGCCGTTGCCCTTCGCGGCGCTGCAGCGGCGCATCGGTCGGCGCAGCCTCGGCGCGGCGATCCTGCGCGAGGTGCCGGTGGTCTTCGTCGCCTACGATGTGCTCGAGCACGGCGGCATCGACCAGCGTGGCGCACCGCTCGCCGCGCGCCGTCCGCTGCTCGAAGCGGTGCTCGGATCGGCGCCCGCGGGCGCGCTGCGGCTGTCGCCGCGCGTCGGCGGCGACCCTGAAGACGACTGGGCGCGTCTTGCCGCGCTGCGCGCCCAGGCCCGCGAGCATGGGGTCGAGGGCCTGATGCTCAAGCAGCTCGGCGCCGCCTACGGCGTGGGCCGAACCCGCGCCGAAGGCGGGTCGTGGTGGAAGTGGAAGCTCGATCCCTTCAGCGTCGATGCGGTGCTCATCTACGCCCAGCGTGGCCACGGGCGCCGGGCGAGCCTCTACACCGACTACACCTTCGCGCTCTGGGACCGGCCGGCCGGCGGCGAGGTCGCGCGTGCACTGGTGCCCTTCGCAAAGGCCTACAGCGGGCTCACCGACGCCGAGATCCGCGAGGTCGACGCGGTGATCCGCCGCAGCACGGTCGAGAAGTTCGGCCCGGTGCGCAGCGTCGTGCCCGAGCTGGTCTTCGAGATCGGTTTCGAGGGCATCGCGCGCTCGACGCGCCACCGCAGCGGCGTGGCGGTTCGCTTTCCGCGGATGTTGCGCCGGCGCCCCGACAAGCGGCCGGAAGAGGCGGATTGCCTGGGGGCGCTGCAGGCGCTGCTCGGGGTGAGCGGGAGCGGCCGCGTCGATCCGGCCGGCGCGCCTGGCGGTAGCGGCGAGGGCCTGCCGATCGGCGAGGGCACCGGGCGATGACCCTGCTCGCCGGCATCGACTTCAGCAGCACCCCCCGGCCGCGCAAACCGATCACGGTGGCGCTCGCGCGCTCGGGACAGGGCGATGTGCTCACGCTCGCCGACCTGCTGCGCCTGCCGAGTCTCGCAGCCTGGTCCGACTGGCTGGCCACGCCCGGCCCCTGGGTCGGCGCCTTCGACTTCCCCTTCGGCCTGCCGCGCGACTTCGTGGCGCAGGGGCTGGGATGGCCGCTCGACGGCGAGCGCCCCTGGGCGGCGCTCACGCGGCGCCTGGCCGCGCTGTCGCGCGCCGAGCTGATCGCGCACTGTCGCGCGTGGTGCGATGCCCGACCGCCGGGCGCGAAGTTCGCGCACCGGGCCACCGATCCGCGGGCGGGCAGCAGCCCGTCGATGAAATGGATCAATCCGCCGGTGGTGCTGATGCTGCACGAGGGCGCGCCGAGACTGCTGGCCGCCGGCGTGAGCCTGCCCGGGCTGCATACCGAGGGCGCCGATCCCGCACGCGTCGCGCTCGAGGGCTATCCCGGGCTGCTGGCGCGCGCGGTGCTGGGTCGAGCCTCCTACAAGAGCGACGAACCCGCGCGGCGCGCCGACCCGGTGCGGCGCGCAGCCCGCGAGCGGCTGATCGCGGCTCTGGAGACTGGCGACCATCCCTTCACCACCCGGATCGACTTCGGGGCGTGGCGCGAGCCCTGTCTGGACGATGCCGGCGCCGACGCGCTCGATGCGGTCCTCTGCCTGGCGCAGGCGGGCTGGGCATGGCGGCGGCGCGCGAGCGGCTGGGGTCTGCCGCCGGACCTCGATGCGGTGGAGGGCTGGATCCTCGGAGCACCGCATCACGGATCGATGTGAGCAAGCGCTTGCCTACGCTGAAATCATCACCAGAAAAGACTGTCGATGCCTGGTTCGCCGCGCGCGGCTGGCAGCCCTTCGCCTTCCAGCGGCAGGTCTGGCGGGCGATCGCGGCTGGCGACTCGGGTCTGCTGCACGCGGCTACCGGGACCGGCAAGACCCACGCGCTGTGGTTCGGCGCGCTGTCGGGCGGGCTGGCCGGGTCGGCGCGCTGGGCGGGCCGCGGTCTGCGGCTGCTCTGGATCACGCCGATGCGCGCGCTCGCCGCCGACACCGCGCGCGCGCTCGCCGAGCCGCTGGCCGAGCTCGGCCTCGACTGGCGCGTCGGCCTGCGTACCGGCGACACGCCTTCGGGCGAGCGCAGCCGCCAGGATCGGCAGCCGCCCGCCGCGCTGGTCACCACGCCCGAGAGCCTGTCGCTGATGCTGGCGCGCGCCGATGCGCCCGAGCGCCTCGGCGGGGTGGTGATGGTCGTGGTCGACGAGTGGCACGAGCTGATCGGCAACAAGCGCGGCGTCCAGGTGCAGCTCGCGCTCGCACGGCTGCGCCGCTTCGCGCCCGGCCTGATCGTCTGGGGGCTGTCGGCGACCCTGGGCAACCCCGAGGAGGCGATGGACACGCTGCTCGCCCGCCCGGGCGGACGGCTGCTGCGTGCCCGTCTGAGCCGCCGGCCGCGGGTCGACACCCTGCTGCCGCCGCAGGTCGGCCGCTTTCCCTGGGGCGGGCATCTGGGCACGGCGATGCTCGCGCCGGTGGTCGCCGAACTCGAGGCCAGCCCGAGCACGCTGGTGTTCACCAACACCCGTGCGCAGGCCGAGCTCTGGTACCAGGCGCTGCTCGAGGCGCGGCCCGAATGGGCCGGGCTGATCGCGCTGCACCACGGCTCGCTCGATCAGGAGGTTCGCGCCTGGGTCGAGACCGGTCTGCGCGAGGCGCGCCTGAAGGCGGTGGTGTGCACCTCCAGCCTCGATCTCGGCGTGGATTTTTCGCCGGTCGAGCGGGTGCTGCAGGTGGGTAGCGCCAAGGGCGTGGCCCGGCTGCTGCAGCGCGCCGGCCGCTCGGGCCACGCGCCAGGGCGCACGCCCCGCCTGAGCCTCGTGCCGACCAATGCGCTGGAGCTGGTCGAGGCCGCCGCGGCCCGCGACGCCGTGATCGCCGGCCGCGTCGAGCCGCGCCGCTCGCCGCGGGCCCCGCTCGACGTGCTGGTCCAGCACCTGGTCACCGTGGCCGCCGGCACCGGCTTCGAACCCGCGGCGCTGCTCGCCGAGGTCCGCGGTACGGTCGCCTACCGCGGCCTCGGCGACGACGCCTGGCAGTGGGCCCTCGACTTCGTCACCCGCGGCGGCGCCAGCCTGGCCGCCTATCCGGAACACCACCGGGTGCGGCCTGACGAGCGCGGCGTGATGCGCGTGCCCGATGCCGCGATCGCGCGGCGCCACCGGATGGCGATCGGCACCATCGTGTCGGACGCCGCGATGCGGGTGCGTTACCTCGGCGGGCGCGACCTCGGCAGCATCGAGGAGAGCTTCGTCGCGCGCCTGCGGCCTGGCGACCGCTTCCTGTTCGCCGGCCGCGCGCTCGCGCTGGTCCGTGTGCATGAGATGACCGCCTGGGTGCGCGCGGCCGAGGGCACCCGCGGCGCGGTGCCGCGCTGGAGCGGCGGACGCATGCCGCTGTCGAGTGAACTCGCCGACGCGATCCGCGCGCGGCTGGCGCAAGCCGAGGCCGGCCGGCTCGACGGTCCCGAGATGCGTCAGGTCGCGCCGCTGCTCGCGCTGCAGGCCGCGTGGTCGGCGCTGCCGGTCCCCGGTCGGCTGGTCATCGAGCGGGTTGCCACCCGCGAGGGCCACCACTGCTTCGTCTATCCCTTCGCCGGCCGCAGCGCGCACGTCGGGCTGGCGTGCCTGCTCGCCTGGCGGCTGGCGCGCGAGCGCGCGGCGACCTTCTCGATCGCGGTCAACGACGCGGGCTTCGAGCTGCTTTCGCCGCAACCGGTGCCCGTCGAGGCGCTGGCCGATCCCGCGCTGCTCGACGATGCGCGGCTGGCCGACGACGTGATCGCCAGTCTCAACGCGGGCGAGCTCGCGCGGCGGCGTTTTCGGGAGATCGCCCGCATCGCCGGCCTGGTGACCACCGGGCGGCCCGGCGAGCGCCGAAGCACCCGCCAGCTGCAGGCCTCGGCCAGCCTGTTCTACGAGGTGTTCCGGCGCCACGACGCCGACAACCGTCTCCTCGCGCAGGCCGCAGACGAGGTGCTCGAGCACGAGCTCGAACTCGACCGGCTGCGCACCGCGCTCGCCGCGATGCGTGCCGCCGAGCTGCGCGTGGTCGAGCCGCCACGGCCCACGCCCTTCGCCTTCCCGCTGATGGTCGAGCGCCTGCGCGAGACGCTGAGCACCGAGAAGCTCGGCGACCGGGTTGCGCGGATGGTCGCCGAGCTCGAGCGCGCGAGCGACCCGGCCCCGATGCCGGCCCCGGCCCGTGGCCGTCGCGCGCGCGGCGCGCCCCCCGGCGCATGACCCCGACGATCGACGCCGCCGGCGAGCCGCTCGAGCTGCTGGCCGAGCGCGCCGCCTGGCTGCCGCGCCGCGGCGTCGTGCTGGTGGCCGACGTGCACCTGGGCAAGGCCGCGAGCTTCCGCCGGCTCGGCGTGCCGGTGCCCGAGACGACCACCGGCGCGACGCTCGAACGGCTCGGGTCGCTGGTCGACAAGTTGCGTGCGCAACAATTGATCGTGCTGGGCGATCTGCTGCACGGTCCGGCCGCTCACGCGCCTTCGCTGCTCGATGCGCTCGTCGGCTGGCGCGGCGCGCGCGCGCATCTCGCGGTGTTGCTGGTGCGCGGCAACCATGACGCGCGTGCCGGCGATCCGCCGGCCGCCTGCGGCATCGAGCTCGCCGACGAGCCGCTGGCGCTCGGTGCGCTGCGCCTTCACCACGAGCCGCCGGCCGCGGTGCCCGAGGGCTGCTTCGCGCTCGCGGGCCACCTGCATCCCGCCTGCCGGCTGCGCGATCGCCAGGGCGGCCTGCGGCTGCCTTGCTTCTGGCTGCGGCCGCGCCAGCTCGTGCTGCCGGCCTTCGGCGAGTTCACCGGTGGCCATCCGGTGCACGCGGCGCCGGGCGACCGGCTCTATCCGGTGGCCGACGGGCAGGTGTACGCACTGCCGCCGGCGGGTTCCGAGCCGCGACGCCCGCCGCGCATGCGCCGCCGCGAAGCGTGACACACTGATCCGATGCGTCTCGACCCTGTCCGCCGCATCATGGCGCGCGTCTTTGCCCTCGTTGCCGGCCTCGCGCTCGCGCTGCCGGCCCTGGCCTTCGACCGCCAGGGCCATCGCGGCGCGCGCGGGCTCGCGCCCGAGAACACGATGGCCGCCTTCCGGCTGGCCCTCGAGCTCGGCGTCGACACCCTGGAGACCGATCTCGCGGTGACCGCCGACGACGTTATCGTCCTCACCCACGATCCCCGCCTGAATCCGGCCATCGTCCGTCAGCCCGATGGCCGCTGGATCGAGGCTCCCGGGACGCCGCTGCGCGCGATGCGTCTGGCCGAGGTGCAGCGCCTCGATGTCGGGCGCCTGCGCCCCGACAGCGACTACGCGCGCCAGTGGCCGAGCCAGCGGGCGGTCGACGGCGAGCGCATGCCCACCCTGGCCGAGCTGCTTGCACTGGTTCGCGAGCAGCCGCGCCGCATCGCGCTGAATCTCGAGACCAAGATCACGCCGGCCTCGGGTGACGAGGTGATCGACCCCGAGGGTTTCGCGCGGCTGCTGGTGCGGCAGCTGCGCGACGCGGGCCTGACCGACCGGGTCACGGTGCAGTCCTTCGACTGGCGCACGCTGCTGGCCGTGCGTCGCCTCGCGCCAGGGATCCCGACCGCCTGCCTGAGCATCGAGACCCCGACCTTCGATACCGTGCGGGCCGGCCCGGATGGCGCATCGCCCTGGCATGCCGGGCTGCGCGCGGCCGACCACGGCGGCTCGCTGCCCCGGCTGGTGGCCGCCGCCGGCTGCGGCACCTGGTCGATGTTCCGGCGCAACCTCACCGAGCCGCTGCTGCGCGAGGCGAAGGCGCTCGGTCTGAAGGTGCTGCCCTGGACCGTCAACGATCCCGAGGAGATGCGCCGCCTGGTGCGCTGGGGCGTCGACGGCATCATCACCGACTACCCCGACCGCCTGAACGAGGCGCTCGCCGAGGCCGGCGTCGCCCTGCCGGCGCGGCGCTGACCCCCTGGAGCCCTTCATGCACGATGCCGATCCCGTCACCTGCGCCGCCAGCGGCGCCATCGCCCACCCGGCTCTCGTCGCGCACA
>Ga0315901_10006210_pt1 | contig 14374 bp, 23 predicted proteins | sample LakEriMetagenome_10_FD_203761 | JGI IMG/M metagenome (GOLD analysis project Ga0315901, IMG submission 203761) | Freshwater fungal communities from buoy surface, Lake Erie, Ohio, United States - Buoy 2 MA116 | ecosystem: Environmental > Aquatic > Freshwater > Lake | place: USA: Lake Erie, Ohio... | reverse complement strand
ATCCCAGTCCACATGGATCTCTAGGATCTGATACCGGTCGTCATCCGTCAAGGAGTAACCTTGCTCTTCTGCCTTTTTCTTTTCAACGTCGGTCAGGATGCGAGTCGGCTCCCCAAGATCCACCTCCCGGTAGAACCCTGCCACCTGCAGCTTCTTGATCTCGTTCTCCGTTTTACGCATCACATGCGTGACACGCTCGGCGGTGTAAACATTGCTCGCCCCATAGGGCATGATCAAGTCTTCAGCCGGCACAAACGGCGCAGCGGGCAGTTCCGTGCTTGGGTTTGGATAGACCTTCTTGAACGCAGCACCTGCAAGCCCCAGGCTATAGAGCATCCGCTCATGCTCTGAGCGGTAGTCCACCATCCGCTCGGTCAGCATGTAGTTCATGTCATCACGAACACGCTCTGCCGCGTCCTCGTTTAGCCGGGTGGACTCTCCAATGATCTGCGTCTTGACCGGCCCCTGAGCAGGGAAGGTCTCCGTGATCATTTCTGACTGGAACCTGATGGCAGCTTCTGTCAAAAGCGGGCTGTAAACGCCACAAGCACCAGACCAAGGCTCGGTGCGCTCCTCGTACTTCATGCCAAGAACTTCCAGCCCCTTGACAAACATTTCTGTCCAGTCTTTGCGACTGTTGATGTCCGCGTCTACCAGAGCTACAAGTTCGCTGGCAAGTGACTGCATCTCACTCTTGTCCATGAACTCCGCAAGGTTTGCGTCAAAATCATCTGCGGTCTCGGGTTCCGGCATCAAATCGATTTCGACGCCATCAATTCCTATGCTTACACCCTCCGGGTCCTCAATTTCGATTTCGATTGCAGGCTCTGCAGACATGAGCGCCATGTCCATAGGCATGAGGGCTTGGTCGATGTTGGTAGCCATGATCTGTCCTTGATTCAGTAATAAGCAGACCGTCTGCTGCTCTTGAAGTACCGCTGCTCTTCCCGTTCATCTGAAGGTAAGCGGATGAACCCACCTTGCCGGAACCGCATCAACGCCATGACCGTTGAGTCAACCAAGTCGTCGTTGGGCATGAACGGGAAACCGGCAATCTCTTCAACGACTTCTTCTGCCCACCTCGTTTGCGGCACCCATACAAGTCCTGAGCGCACGATGTCAACAACCGAGTTCAGCCTAGCCAGTTTATCCCCAGAACCCCTGTGCGGGGTGTACTCCTGCACAGGCAGACCCATCCTTCGCATCTCCTGATACAGAGGAGTACCGCTGGACTTCTTTTCAACGATGAACGAGTCAGGTTCCCAAAACTTGTACTCTTCAATAGCAAGTTTTTTAAGTTCCGGGAACTCCACACGTTTTTTGATACTGTTGAGCAAGATGATGCTGTGGCAGTCTTCTTCCTCGTTGAGCCATACTCCCCACGTGGTCAGGGCCGTGAAGTCAGCACGGTTGTGGGACTCAGCCGCCGCATCCAGCGACATGATGATGTACTCGCACTTGGGCGGGCTCTCACCCTCCCACCATTTCCACCACTCACGCTTGATGACCGAGGCTTCCTCGGCGGTGGGGTTCTGCTGGTACTGGGCGTTCCACTGGAACAACGGCATGGACGCTTTTGTCCGCAGAAGTGCAGGCACATCGTAGAACTCAGGCCACAACGCACGCTGTGAGCCGTCATCAGACTCAAACAAGGCCGGGAACTCGATCACCTCATACTGGTCCGAGTCCTCGTTCTGTCCCATGTCCTTGGTCACCCGCCCCGTCAGATCGTTCAAATGCCAACGGGTCTGGATGATGGCAACCCGTCCACCCGGCATCAAACGGGTACGCGCACCGTAGGTGAACCATTCATACGCCTTGTCAAACACCTCAAAGTTACCGTTGATGATGTCTTGCTCGTTGTGAGGGTCATCCACCAGAAGCAGGTCGGCACCCCGACCAGCCAACGCGGAACCCACACCGCAGGCGTAGTACTCACCCCCAACATTCGTGTTCCACCGCCCAGCCGACTTGCTGTCCTGGGCCAAAGATGTTGTGGGGAACACCTGCCTGTAGGCTTCGGTGTCGATGATGTTTCGCACCTTCCGGCCAAAGTCCACCGCAAGATCTGCAGTGTGCGAGACCATCAGCACCTTCTTATCGGGGTACTTACCGATGAACCATGCGGGGAAATAGATACTAACAAGCTGGGACTTGCCGTGACGCGGGGGTATGTTGACGCAAACCCGGTCTTTTTTCCCCTCGGCAATCGCCATGAGCATGTCGGCCAAGATCCGGTGGTGCTTACCCACCTTGTAATCCGGCTGGATGTGCTTGCAGAACTCAATCAGGTCGTCTCTGCACGCCTGTGCCATCTTTCGCTTGGCTAGAGCGTCCGCAATCTGCAGGATCTCCTCTTGTTCAGAGGAGTCAAACTGGTCGATATTGGCAACCAGCAGTTCAACGTCTTCGTCAGATACGTCAAACAGCATTTTCTACGCCAAGTTCAGCGTCAACGTCAACAACTAACGCAGAATTGAGTACTTTGTCAGAAATTGTGTTGTTTTGGATGATATTTGCGTCTTCCGCACCGTTTTGCAGGGCTTTTGACCGGATAACCGCGAGTTTTTCACGCAAAGACTGCTTCAGATCTTCGGTTGAGCGGTGCGTAATGGTCACTTCCGACCGTTCGGTGAACAAACCTACGTCAGAAATCTTGCCCAGAAGTTCCAAAGCACGGATACGCACCCTGGGATCAGGGTTAGCAGACTCCTGAAGCAGCTTGTTTGTGACATAGGTGCGGATCTGGACCGCGTTTTTGACCACCGCATGGCTGAATTCACCCAACAGGGTGTCCAACTCAAGGATAGCCGCAGGGCGCATGCTTGCCATCCTGCCCGATGTCACTGATTTGTTGGTCGTTTCCTCGTCCTGGGCATACGCAGTGAGGATGTCTTCGGCAGCTTGCCGGTCTTCCTCGGTAGGCACCATCAACTCGGGGTCCAACCCATTGGCAGCAAGCTCATAAATGGTCTTGCACGCAGCCGTCGCACGCTCTTTAAGCGTGGCATGAGGCAGATCGTCGGGTGGAATGATCACACCCAGATCAGGAGTTATGACAAGTTCAGCCATTTGTACGCAGCCCAGCATGGAACCGAGCGAATTGCGCGGAATGTACAAGCAATTTTTGAAACGTGCAAGGAGGTTGGGACTCCTACCGGGGGGTGTTTCTAAGTTAGGGGGTACTAACTTAGAAGGTCAAACTTAAAAAGTGGTCTTTGCGGGCGCGAATTACTAACACATACGCGGCGCATGGTACCTGCTCAGGATTGGGGGGCCGGGTACGGGTGGGTTCCCAGGGTAAGGACTACACTGTAGACATTACTTGTCACTCCCTGCTATCTCTTGTGATTCCCTACCAGTCTGGCATAGTTCAGTCATCGGCACACACCGTGCCGGTAACCGCGACTGACGGTATCAGTCGTTGCCTAACGTGAAGGAAACATCATGGCAACAGAAAAGAAGACCGGCGCTGGCCGGAGCGTGAAGCCCCAGACCCCTGTGCAAATCACATGGGATGTGGCGCAGTCCAGACTCGCACAGGCCGTATCGGCTGAGGGGGTAGCCCACAACAAATGGGTGAGCGCCTCCGATACCCTGTGGATTCTCGGGGTGCGCCCGAAGGACTTCGATCAGGTGCAAGGCCCGAAGGGACTGACCGAATCGGAGACCTGGGTCAAAGTGCAGGGGATGGTAATCAAGGGGTTTAGCGCACGGGTTCAGGCTCTCTTGAGCGTGACCGGTGCGGCCATGTCTGGACTCTCTGAGTCCGAACGTGGCGATCGGAGGTACTGGTCAAAACGTGTCCCTGTGATGATGAGTCGCGTTATTGCGTACCTCAAGCGTCATGAGGAAAACGAACGCGGTGCGAAGCAGAAGACAACCCTGGCTGACCAGATCGTCAAGATCTTGCAGAAGCAGAAGGACAGGGTGAAGAAAGCAGACGATGAGAAGATCGACTTCGACAGGAACGCAGTGATCGAGTGCTTCAACACCCTGATCGCTGAGCTGACCTAAACCACGGGGGGCTTCGGCCCCCCTTCACTTTGAAAGAAAACATCATGGAAGCACTCAACAGCACCATCATCGAAGCACAGCGCAAAGTGCTTCGGGCGGAGTTTATGAACGACGGCCAGAAGATCGCAATGATCATTGACCTGGAAAGGGAAAGGGTTCGGTATGAACGGGCTTTTTTCCGAATTGAAAACAGGCTGATCACTGTACTGGAGCGCGTTGAAGAGGAAGTCAGGATTCACTCTTGACCACTGACCCGGCCACGTGCCGGGTCTTTTTTTGTCTGTACGAACTCAGCCCGACCACATGGTCGGGCTTTTTTGTTTCTGTATGCACCCTCCCAGGAACGTCCTGGGATCGAGACCAGTTCTCTAAGCAGCGGTGAGGAGGGGTGCGCAGCATGTCAGCAGCGGTGCGTTCGGCCCAGTGGGTTAGTCCACATATGTCGGGATACTTATCAGAGTAAACCCCACACAGTAATACATACTCAATATCTCCGAGATACTACCCCCAATACCCCTATACCAGTTCCTATAGCAGCGGCGAGGAGCGAGATACTAAAGTTCTTACAAGTTCCTTACAGCGAGATACTAAAGTTCTTACAAGTTCCTTACAGCCTCTGAGGAGGGCGTTTGAGCGTAGCCAGCGTAGCGAGTAAGACTGTACGTGTCGGACTAACTTGGACTGTACGTGTTGTACCCCCGTTCAAGTGTTCGGAAGTTCGGGCTGAACAAGTGTTCTATTGTTCGGAGTGGCGGTGAGAGGGTTGTTCTTTTTTCTTAAAAAAAGCGTTTACAGGAAGTGCTGTAAGAATCTTGTAATGTTCTGTGCAATGTTCGGAAATTGGGGGTATCGGGGGTACAACCACGAGACTGCATGAGCCACTCGCAGATGACGGTACAAAGCAGCCGCTGACTCTGAAACACACAAGGTAACCTGTTGTTTTTAATAGTAAGTAGTAGTAAGTAATATAATGTTCTAAAGTTCGTATTGTTCGGTCCTAAAATGCTCGTCAGCCGGCCGATTTCTAGCTTTTGGTGATCGTTGCCAATCTGCTGCCTATAGTTCCTGTAAACGCTTTTTTTTTCAAAAAAGGGGTGTTTCCAGACAGGCTGTTTTAGAACAAAACGGCATTAGAACTTTCGGCCACAATCAACAACTTGCCCATCCACACATCACGTACTTCCAAGAACCTTCACTTCCTACCACTTCTCACCACGTTTTATAATCAAAAATAATATCTAATACTTGACTTATACTCCAATATATGCTACAATGTATTCATACGGTGGGAAAGCAAGTAAATGACCTCACCGTATATCTCCCTCAATCACATACTCAAGGACACACATCATGCCAACTCGCCACACTGCCTCTTTCACCACCGTGCGTGGCCAACGCCTGCCCCTGCTGCACATCGACAAGATCCCCAACCAGAACAACGACACCACCGACCTGCTTGCTGCCCTTGCAGCCGGTAATAGTTTCCGTCTCACCGAGCGTGCCACACTCGACCTGCATGACCTTCTGCAGAACAACATCTTTGATTGTGAAAGTGATTTGGAAGAAGAGAAGACTGAAATCGCTGATTTCGATGTTGATTCTTCCGACGCTTGCGGTGTCACCGTGCGCACCATCACCGACATCCTGCAAGACCTCGATGCACTCGCTGCCGAGCCCACTGCTGAAGAACTGATTGCTGCCTACTACAGCAAGCCCCTGCTGCACCCCAAGGCCCGATAAACACTTGCCCACAGTGAAAGCACACACATCATGAACTACAGACCCAAGCGCCCTGCCGAGCCCCCAAGGTTTGCTGGCAAGTACAGCACCAATCCCAAGATCAATTACAGGAACACAAGCACCCCCGTGCTTACTCCTCGCCCGTTCATCCGCACGACCGATACCCCTGCATCACTCAACGCTGCAGACACTCCCGGCACTTACGCTGCCAAGCACGCCAACAACAAGTACACAGGCACTGCATGCCTGGGGATAGCTGCCATGCACAAGAGCAACCTTGTGCCGATCTTCAACGCTGACGCAGCCGTGGACGCTGCAACCATGAGGAGAAACTGATATGAAAGTAAGACAGGTCAAGCACCGCACGGTTGTCACACCGTGGATCTGCCTGAGCCGAAAGGGTAGGCGGATGGTTGTGCGTGCCCCCCGCACCTATTGGTTCGCCCGTAGCGTGATCCCCAACGTCTAAGGAGAAACTGAAATGGAAGAAAAGATGCACCCCAGCAACTGGATGTTCCAAACACTCGTTGGCAAAACCGTCTCGGCAGTGGAGTACGTGGATGACTTCGATGAAGGCATCACCCTGCGGTTTACGGACGGATCTTTTCTGTGCGTCTGTGAGGAGATGCAAGCCGGTCGCATCCAAGTAGCAGCAAGCATTAACGAAGCCGAATTCACCAAGGAGTAAACATCATGACAACTAAAGCCAAAACCAACCCGTTCACGTTCCAAGTCAAGTGGAAGCCGTTCACCCGTGCAGACCTCTCGTGGGTGCAGAAGTTCTTCTCGTTGCTGCCGAACAACCCGGAGCTGATCTATCTGAAGAAGACCGCAGCCAAGGCGCACATCACCAACTCGGGCGAAGCCCGGTATGTGGACTCGCTCAATGAGTTCATCTACGAGGAGGATGACATGCTGGTGCTGGGTGACTACACCATCACAAAGTCAATCACTGCAACCATCACGGAAACGCTCACCAAGACCACACGCAGAGAGAAGTTTCTGTACACCGTGCATGAGCCTGTGCATACCCCATCGTCTTCACGTTGGGAGCCCGATGACACGGACGTTGCCGAACTGGGTGAGGCCGAGTCCTTGGCCGATGCAGTGAAGATGATCTTCCTGCGTGAGTACGAAGCGCTGTTTGATATGTGCGCTGAAGCCGTTGCCATCGAACAGATGATGGAGGATCAGCAAGCCGCCAAGCAGTTCACTCAATCGGACTTTCACGCGGAGTGTGCATGAAGCATGCACATAGAAAAGCACACGAGGCCCAGTTCAAGCTCAAGCCCATGTGTGAAGTGTGTTACCGCCCGTTCTCTTCCGTTGCACGGAAAGCTGGGCATCGTCATTGTGTAACTTGCAGGAGAGACGGATGGACAACCCGAACAACCACAACTACGAAGACCTCGCAATCGCCTGCATCACAGTCGGTGTGATTGTGGCAATCATCTTTGGCTGGATATGAGGAGTAACAACTACCAAACAACACAAAACACTACCAAACACTTGACACACGTGTCATCTTGTGTTACAATGTATTCAGACGGTGGGAGATCGGGTAAATAAACCAGCCCACCGTCAGCAACCCAACTTCAATCACTGAAAGCACATCATGTATCTGAACTACGAGACCCTGACCACCGCCCCTGCGGTGACGAACGTGCCCACCTTGACCACATCTTTGCGGCTGCTGGAGATCAGCATGTCCGTGTGGAGTGGCAGAAAGCAAGACAAGCAAGCCACTGCGGATGCTGCGTCTGTCAATGGTGCAGACAAGAACATCCTCAACACAACCAAGCAGTTGCTTGGCGATTGCCCCGAGTTGGAGGCGGTGCGTAAGTTCGCGTCCAGCACCCGTAACTTCGTTTACAGCAGCACAACTGCCTGGGGTGACCTTGGGCAACGTGCGTTTCCCATGTCTCGGTTCCCGCAACTGCATAAAGAACTCGATGGACTCAAGCAAGAGTTCGACCGTCTGGTAAACGAGTTTCTGTCTGTGTACGAGTTCAGGCGCACCAACGCCCAAGCAAAGCTGGGCAGTCTTTACAACCCCGACGAGTACCCCTCTGCGGAATCGCTGCGCGACAGGTTCCGTTTCACTGTGACCTTCCCCCCTGTGCCTGAGGCAAACATCTTCAGCGCAGTGCAGGACGAGGCCGAAAAGTACCTGCGGGACGAGTACGCAAAGGTGTACACACAACGTATCGACGACACGATGAAGGAGGTGTTCGACCGTCTGCACACTGCACTTACCCACATGGTTGAGCGTCTGGACTACAGCGGTAAGGAGGACAAGAAGAAGTTCAACGGCACCCTCGTGACAAACGTGAGGGATCTGGTTGGCATGCTGGCCGACTTCAACATCACAGGAGATAGCAAACTCACCACGTTACATATGCAACTTGATCAAGCCCTGATGGGTATCACCGCAGAGGCACTGCGTGAGGACGACCACCTGCGTGCAGATACGCGGGCCAAGGTCAAGTCTGTTCTCGGCAACATGTCTTGGTGAACACCATTAAGAAAAGTTATCCCCAACTCCATAAACATTCACCTATTCATCTGAAAGCACATCATGAAAAACCTGTATGACGTTTCCCTGGCTCAGGCCACCAACATGATCCGTCTGTGCGGATCAACGAACACGATCCTGTTGCAGGGTCACATGGGTATCGGCAAGTCCAGCATCCTGAAGACGCTGAAGCAACTGCTGCCCGGTCACGTGCCTGTGTACTTCGACTGCACCACCAAAGATCTCGGTGACATCACCATCCCTAAGCTCGATACCAAGAACGATGACGGCACGGACGCTGACTACGTGCGGTTCGTTGCCAACGAGGAGATGGGTCTGCACCACGGCAAGCCGGTCATTCTGATGATCGATGAGTACGGCAAGGCCAACCCGAGCGTGAAGAACGCAATGCTGCGTCTGATGCTGGAGCGTAAGACAGCCGGGTACACGCTGCACCCTGACTCAATTGTGTTTGCAACAACCAACCTCGGGGCCGAGGGGGTCGGTGATCTGCTGCCTGCACATGCACGTAACCGTATCACTGTGCTGCGTACACGCAAGCCAACTAACGTGGAGTGGATCGAGGACTTTGCCATCGACGCAGGGGTTGATCACACGCTGCTGGCATGGGTATCAGAGAACGGTCAGATCTTCCAGAGTTTCGAGGACTGCCCCAAGCCTGATGACAACGAGTACATCTATCACCCCAGTGCGCCGGGTCGGGTGTCGTTTGTCACGCCAAGAACTTTAGAACTGGCATCGAACTGGCTCAAGCTGCGTGATCACATGTCCGATTTGGAACTAACCTCTGCACTGGTGGGCACCATCGGGCCACGTGCTGCTGGTGACTTGGCCGCATACATAAGGATCGCAGATCAACTCCCGACGCTGGACGAGATCAAGAACAACCCACTGACTGCCAAGGTGCCTGCATCCGAGACTGCAACGTGCATGGTGGTGCATAGAACGCTGGGAACTATTGAGCGTAATTGGACGGATCAATGGATGGACTACATGGTGCGTTTGTCCAAGGAAGCTCAGGGCATGTTTGCCAACGCAGTGCGCCGCAGCGTGGACAAGAAGAAAAACGGTGTGGGCAACAAGCGACTCATCGAGGTCAACACCAACAAGAAGTACATGGACTGGTGTTTGGCCAATTCCTACCTGTTTGCTGCTGAGAAGAAGTAAGGAGACAACAAATGAAGCGCAGAGCAGTAGTCACTGAAACCGTGACGTATTACATCGAATTCGAAGCCCCCGAAGGGGCTGACGAAGATCAGATCGAAGAACTCGCACATGCAGAGTGGGGTACTAATCCAGACCGCGATCCGGACGAGTACGAGTGTGACATTGAAGTACAGGAGTGAAACATGTTGATGATCGGTAAACCCCTCAATGCGCAGCAGCGCATGATGAAGGCCGTGGTGGACATCATGGGCAAGGACTACTTCACCGCACTCAGCGGTGTGCTCATGGCCCTGCACCAGACCATCCAACCCAAAGATGCAAAGGACAAGAAGACCGTCACGGCCATGACCAATGGCCTGGATGTGACCTATGCCGAGGAGTTTGTGGACTCACTCACGGACGCAGAGTTCCGGTTCCTCATGCTGCACGAGGCATACCACTGTATGTACAAACATCTCATTACCTGGGACTGGATGTACGACATCGACCCGTCACTTGCCAACCAAGCATGTGACCACGTGATAAACCTGAAGCTGCTCGCTGCTACAGAAGATGCAGATGTGGGTAAGACGTTTCTGTCAATGCCCGAGGGTGGTCTGGCTGATCCGCAGTTCAGCGGTATGGACAGTGCCGAGATCTTCGACCGACTGCGTAAAGCACAGAAGCAACAACAGCAACAACAGCAACAACAGCAACAACAGCAACAACCGCAACAACCGCAGCAAGGCCAACCTCAACCCGGTCAAGGTCAGAGCCAACCGCAACAACCGCAACAACCGCAACAACCGCAACAACCGCAACAACCGCAACCCGGCCAACCCAAGCCGGGGCAAGGCCAGCCCAAACAAGGTTTTGACGACCACGATTGGGAGGGGGCCAAAGACCTGACTGATGAGGAGAAGGCCGAGATCGGTCGCAAGATGGACGAGGCCGTGCGTCAGGGTGCGTTGCTTGCAGGCAAGACCGGGACCGGGGGTAACCGGGACATTGACGAGTTGCTGCAGTCCAAGGTGCGCTGGCAAGATGCCCTGCGTGAGTATGTGCATGCGATATGCGCAGGCAGTGACTTCAGTACGTGGAGGAGACCTAACCGCAGGTTTGTGGCTGCGGGTGTTTATCTTCCCAGCAGCATCAGTCAGACCGTGGGTGAGGTGGTCATTGGCATCGACACATCGGGCAGCATCGGTGGGCCTGAGTTGTCCCAGTTTCTCGGTGAGTGTGCGGGGATCTTCAACTCCGTGCGACCCGAGGCAGTGCGTCTGCTGTACTGGGACACCCAAGTGTGCCGGGACGAGCGGTATGCGCAGGATCAACTGGATCAGATCGTCAAGACAACAAAACCAGCGGGCGGCGGGGGTACATCACCCTCATGTGTTCCTCAATACATGAACGCCAACAACATCAAGCCGCAAGTGGTGGTGATGTTGACCGATGGTTACGTAGGTAGCGACTGGGGTGCGAACTGGCCCTGTCCTGTAGTGTGGTGTGTGGTCGGTAACAAGAGTGCCGAGGCCACCACGGGTAAGACGATCCACGTTGAGTGGAATGTCTGAGTTTTAACTTCTCACTAACTTGAAAGCAAATCATGAGTTTCAATCACATCACCGTTGACAGCCTCGTTCAACCCGTAGCAACCGAGGAGCAGGTTGTGTTTGCCGGAGGGGCCATAGGCGCAGAGAACTTCACCGTCAAGCGTGCCAACTACAAATGGTGGCTCGGGAACATCCCTGTAAACAAGTCCGTGTACACCCTCGGCATGGAGATCAAGCGGGCCATGCCTTGGGTCGAGTTCGGTGTGGTGGACGACCACGGGGGGAACCAGGGGAACCAGAGAACGTATGACCGCTACGGTAGCGACGAAAGTGTCCCTGCGATCTGCTTCGATGAGGTTCAGGTGTACGTGCCTGGGCAGCAGTACGTGCTGGGCCGAATTGGTTATCGGGACTACGGTGTGCGGGAACTTGTCATCGCTTACGGTGTGTACAGCCGCAAGATCAAGATCGGCAAGGTTCACAAGCACTCCAGCAGATATAACACTGCTATATCCACGGATCTCAAGCGTGCGACAAAAGCCGCAGTGCAGAACCTCACGCCCTACACGGTGGTTGAGTGCGCAGGGCTGTCGTATTCAGACTTCCGAGAGAACATCAAGTCTGGTGTGGAGGAGGCGAATGCCGAGGCGCGTAAGCTGATCTACAGATGCAGCCCACAAGCTGTGATTGCTGCGGAGATGGCTAACCTGATCAGGCAGGGCGTGGAGTTCGTCACGCCCGAGTTCAAGGAGGCAGCGGCGCACTACCTGACTGCGAAGAGCGAGGCACTCGCAGCGGAGACACGCAAGACGGGTGCGTATTACGTGAACTTGTTTATAGCCAAGGACAAGCAGTACGCACGGATTCTCACGACTGCTGGGGATGTGAAGTCCTTTGTGCTTCCTGCCTATGCGTCTCGGGAAGAGACCATCATCCCGGTGGAGGACATCCCTCTGGATGTTCAGGCCAAGATCGCCGTGCTCATGTCTATCGACAACGAGTCCTATGCACCGGGGGTTGGTTATCGGGTCGGGCCTAACACCTTCTGGGTGGAGCGTGAACTTGGCTAAACCTGACACCGAGAACTACGCAACAGCAACCATCCGCGTGGATGTTTCAAAGCCACCACAAGTCGAGATCCTCGTGCTCGATACCCTATCAGTGATAACCCCTATGGGCAGAATGAGGTGTACGTATTCTACTACGGACTCCCTTCCAGAGTGGTTACAGCGTAAGTTGTCAGTTCTGATGGGGTTCAAGCATGAGATCCCGACCGAGCCGGTGCAAGGTGTAGGTAGACGGGTTTCTCAAAACGTGTATTGGGTATTCCTCGATCCGGGAGAGACACTTGGCACAAACACCCGAGCGAAAAGTAAAAAGCGAGGTGCGCGAAGTTCTTAAAGAGTTGGGTGCGTACTACGTCATGCCTATCACTGGTGGGTATGGCAATTCAGGCGCACCCGACTTCCTTGTCTGCCTACATGGTCGGTTCATTGGGATCGAATGCAAGGCAGGCAAGGGTAAGACCACCGCACTGCAGGAAAGGAACCTCCAGCAAATAACTGATGCTGGTGGCATAGCCCTTGTCGTGTATGAGGACGATGTGGGCACATTGAAGCAAGACCTCATGACGTTCTTCAAGGAGAGATGAGATGGTAAAGAGCAAGATCGAACTCGGTGCAACACAACCACCCGTGTTTACTGAGATCAAGAAGAAGCGCGGCCCTGGTCGCCCCCCGAAGTCCAAGACCCAGCGCATCCGCGACATGGTTGCAGCAGGTGCGTCTGTAAATCACATCACCGAGAAGCTGGGTGTCTCACCACAGCAGGTGTATCAGGCGCGGTACGACCTGAGGAAACAAGAACTGGTCTCAAAAACGCAAAGACGATGGGCTGACCCCAAACTGCTACCAATGCCAGACGACCCCGCCCCCTGCACTCCTAAAGAGGCAGCGTTCATATGGCCAGTGCCCGCGCCGAAACCTACGTTCTGGCAGCGAGTCAAAGCTGTGTTCTTCCCTAACTAAAACATTTTGGAGAAACGAAATGAGCGAGCAACTTACTTTGGTGCCCCCCAGTCCACTCAGCGAGTTACAAAAACTTGCCTTGAACAAAGCCTTTGCCATGCTCAAGGGCGCGGGGTGCAAGTACATCGTTGTGCTGCCTGACGGCACCGAGCACGCCCTTGGGGATCTGAAGCTGGCCCCACCTGAGCAGCAGCGCAAGCGGCATCAGGTAGTACCGATGGGTACGTACAAGAAGATCTATGAGCCCGTCCTCAAGACTATGGAAGTGGGTCAGATGGTTCACATGTCTGCTGAAGGTCATGATCCTAAAGGCTTGCAGTCTGCATGTACTGCTTGGTGCTCCAGCAACTGGGGCAAGGGCTCGGCCATGTCGCACCTGACTGCCACGGGCGTTGAACTCATGAGGGTCGCATGAGCAAGACACAACTCGTTAAGCACGCCCTGAAACTGTGGAACGTGCCGCACGTATCAAAAGAAGTTAACCGCGCCAACGCACGCAAGTGGATTGCTTCTGTGGAACGACTCGGTGACCGATGGTTGCTGGCAAAGAAGATTGAAAGGATCGCCCAATGACTGCAGTAAAACCTACACCGTGGTTTCCGGGTGGGGCCAAGCCCGTGCGCAAAGGGGTGTATCAGCGTATGTATAGCAACAACCCAAAAGATATTCGTTATTGCTTTTGGGATGGGGATTGGAGGGTTGGGTACACGGACGTTGAGAGTGCTGCAGAACATCGTAGGGGCTTTGCGCACTACCAAAACTTGCCCTGGAGAGGAATCCATAAATGAACCGAACCCCGTGGTTCAGTGGAATGCAGTCCCCAGTGCGAGAAGGTGTCTACGAAAGAAAGCTGTGGGACTACCACCAACGTGAGCCGCTGGTTGTCTATGCCTACTGGGATGGCAAGCAGTGGTACGTAGGCACCTACTCACCTGAAGATGCTATGGCTATGGCTGAGAAGTATGGCCCAACCATGACCCTGTACCGCGAATGGCGCGGGTTGCTGAAGGAGGATGAAGAATGAAAGACGAAGCACCACCGCCCGCCGAGGCGGCAACGGAACTTGGCGCAAATATTGACGACGGCCCTGAAACGCTAGGCACCCTGGTGCTGGCTGGGTTGTTGGTTGTTCTGGTTGTTGGAGTTATTGCACTACTAGCGGGGTACTACTCATGAAAGTTGAAGTAACTGAAGCAAGCGTTACGAACGACATGGGTGTCGTTGCCACGGTAGAGCTTGTCGATGGGGTCACCGTGAAGGTCAACATCAATCAATACGTCGGCTGGAACGACTGGATCGAAGTCTACGAAGCCATCAAAAAGATCATGATGTTGATGGAGGTGAAGCAGCCATGA
>Ga0315901_10006207_pt1 | contig 14378 bp, 16 predicted proteins | sample LakEriMetagenome_10_FD_203761 | JGI IMG/M metagenome (GOLD analysis project Ga0315901, IMG submission 203761) | Freshwater fungal communities from buoy surface, Lake Erie, Ohio, United States - Buoy 2 MA116 | ecosystem: Environmental > Aquatic > Freshwater > Lake | place: USA: Lake Erie, Ohio... | reverse complement strand
TATAGATAATATTAATTGTGTAATAAAAAATATAGGAGATGGAAAAGTTGTTTTTGATAGTCTTAAAGATGTAAATTATCAAAATAATGGAATTAATCTTGCTAAAATAGAAAATACTATTAGTCCTTTTTCTCTTTTATTTACTTATCAAAATTCCGATATATTTACTTTAAATATACAAAATATTTCTAGCGGAGGAATATTTTCTAATTTTGATATTTACAGTTTATATGATTATAAATACAGTTTAAAAATACAAGGAAAAAACTTTTATGATAAAGCTATTCTAGCTAACAACATTGATATAAACACTATAACATCAGATCATATTAATAATGAAGGAAAAAATTATCTAGTAAACAATTTAAAAGTAGAAAACAGACATATTATTAATAATAGTATTAATAACAATAAATTTGCTTATTACTCAATAACTTATGATAAGTTACATCCTGATATAAAAACATTTAGAGAAAGAGCAGATATATTTCTAATGTATCAAAATAATTCCATTACTTTTGATAGAATCAAGGATAATAGTTTTGATATGAGATTGATTTCAACCAATCTTGATAAATTTGGCAAAGGAATATTACATAAAGCAGTAATCCCTTTAAATTCAGTAGTAATAGCTAAACCTGATATTTATGCAACTGAAACAATAGATACTTACAAATTATGTATTTATGCTATAAGTAATGCTTATCAATTAAATACTTACCAAGACCCTCAACCTGATAAAGTTTATGTAAATCCCGCATATACTGAAAAACTTAATTTATATAATAGTGTAAATAAACAATTAATAGATGCTAATAATTATTTAAATCAGTTATATTCATTATGTATTGCAGCTGGTAACTTTATTTCTATAGATAATTTTAATAGAGGAAAAGGACCATCCGGAGAAGATTTAAGATATTTTTTCAGATATTGGGGTTTAAATTATGATATCTTTTTTGAAAGAGCTACAAATTATGATGCTCAATTGAAATATAATAATAATACATATCAGTATTTAATAAATATAAATGCTGATTTACAAAAAATACCGCAAAATATTTACACTCCAGTACCACCTGTTGTTTATCAAAAACTTGAAGCTGTTCCTAACACTAAAGCTTATAAAAAAAATGCAAATCAGTGGAGTATTAAATCAAATCATTTAAAAGATAATACTTTCAACATAATTAATATTCCTGATAGGATTAATTATAATAATGTCCCAAGTGAAAAATTCATAAATAAATATGCTCTTGATATAAATCTGCAAAAGAAATTAGGTTTTGTATAATGTTAACAGATTACGTTAGAAATAAAGAAAAATTTAAATCTTTAGCTAAAACAATAAAAAGTTTTAGAACAGCAGATTTATATAGAGAATTTAATGATCTTGGTAATTATATAAATACTTACTTAAAAACAGAATTTGAAAAAATATTTAACATAAGTCTTAAAATTGAACCTGATAAGTTTCTTATTAATGTAGGTGATGGTAACATTAATTGGGTAGATATTGTAGATATTGTAGACGATAATTCCATACCTCTTAATAAATTGCAGAAAATACCTAATAATTCCGTATTATGTACTGATGATTCTGGTAATGTAATACCTATAACGTGTAATATTGATTATGGCATTTTATTTGGTAGATATCAAGATACTCATATTTGGCGTAAATTATTAAATGAAGATATTGAAGATCATACAATAACAGGTGATAAAATAGATAAATTAAACCAATTAAATATTGATGATAGTTTAACTAATAGTTTTTTATCGGTGAATATTTTAGAAACAAAACATTTTGAGGATAATAGTATTACATCCGATAAAATAATAGATGGTTCATTAGATAGTACTTTGTTTAATGAACCTGCAAATAATCCCAATACTCCATTTATACCTGTTAAATATGAAAATGATATAGGGGTTGATAATCTACTTGCATTTATTCCGGGATTTTTACAACCAAGTAAAATTATGGATAGCACTATTTATCCAATTTATAACCCACAATTATTTTCACTTAGGGAGTATTCAGATAATCAAGTTTATTTGTTTAAAAATCTTGATGTAGGTTATGAATTCCCAGAAGATCAAACTTTGAATGTAGCTGAAATATTGGAATCGTTTAACATTGCTCCAGAATGTCTTGAAGATGATCATTTAATACCTTATCAAGATATAGGTGATTGGCAGAATATACCCTGGTATGATAATTACAACGAACCACGTTATTTTCAACAAGGTTATATAGCTCCTAATGATACTTGTAGAGTTGAGGGTAGATGTATTCCCCTTGGGCAGTTGAGACTCCGACATTTTGACGATGAAGTAAGACAAGCATTAATTGCTAAAGGAGTTACCGATAATGATTAAAGTTTACTTTAAAAAAGATACGATAAACATATTGTTATACAATAACGGCAATATAACAGGGATTATAAGAGTGTTTAAGAGAACTGATAAGCAAGGAGTGCTTGATTTGTTTATACGCACCCCATACCGCTCCAAATGGCTTAATAAGGAGTTGTATTTTAATCTTAAAAGCAAGTTTATTGATATATGCTCTAAAGTAGGTTATGATGTTGTTATTACAAGACTTAATAACATCAAGAGTTTAAGGTTACTTAATCATTTTGGATTTATGAAGTATAATGAAAAATATTATTATTTAGGGATTATCTGATGGGAGGATTTTTTGGCGGTGATGACGATGAAGCTCCACCGATAAATTTTACACCTTATACACCGATTGACGCTACTAAAAACAATCCCCCTATTAACTATATGAGGATGTTTGATGCAGTAAGCGGACAGGAGTTTGTATTTAAGAAATCTTCTAAAGGTGAACGTTATCTACAACTTAAAAACCTTATACAACAGAAGAAAGATGAATATAATAGGGGTCAAAATAGTTTCAATACACAGTTACAATCTGAAATAGCTAATTTGGAACAACAAGCTGCTAATTTGGAATATTCTGCCGGTGATACTGAAATTCAAATAAATGATTTATCTGGCAGAGCACCATTAGATGCTCCTTTTGAAACAGTACTACCGGAAATAGCTAATTTACCTAATATTGATTTAAACTTACCGGAAGTAAAGCTCTTACTTCCTTTTGAAATGCGTTATGCTGCCGCTGTTAGTGACGTAAGTAATAGGCTTAGGGATTTGCAAGATACTATAACAGGGCTTGAAGTATCCGATCCTATGACAATTAAGCGATATGGTCCAATGATAAGGGCATTTAAGGATGCAAACAGGCTTGCTATGGATAGGGGTTTTGATATCAGATACAACGGACTTGACGCAAAACTAAGGGAAATGGGTTTAAATAACTCAACTACTGCTCTTGGAACTATGATTAGTCTGCAAAAACAGAAAGTAGATACTGAAATAGAAAATAATCTTAAAGAATACGCCTTTGCAAATAATCTAAAACAACAGTCTATTGATAATCTAATCAAGTCGGGTAACACACTCGCACAAGAGGGTGATTTAAGGTATAAGCAGTTTGCTCAAGATAGTGATAACCAGCTAAAAATAAGACAACAGGACTTAGGTGTTGAGGAGTTAGAACAGCAGAGGGCAAATGCTATATTAAATGCACAAGTAGCAGAAAGACAACAGGACTTAGCAACAGAGGGGTTAAAACTTGATAAAGGTAAAGCAGAGAGACAGTCAGAGCTTGCTAGACGTGAGTTAACCCTAAATATGCTTGTAAATAGAGACCCTAGTAAAATGGGGTTAAACTTTATTGCTAATAACAATACTAACGCTGTTAATGCAATGGGGATTACTAACGATGCTATGTATAAGAAACAAGCTAATGAATTACAAGCATCAGGATTAGAGCAGGAAAGGTTTAAGAACGAGCAAGCTGCTAAAAGCGATCCATTCGGTACTATTTTAAATACCGGTGTTGGAGCATTTACAGGTAGTTTTGGTAAATCTTTAGGTAGTAATTTATTGAAAAAAGGATAATGAAAGATTACGCTGATATTTTAAACAGGAAAAAGACAGCTGACAAATTAGGCGATGCTTTTACCGATCAAGCCAACTCCATGAGACCTATGAATGTTGGTCAAAGAAGAGAACAAGCATTACTTAGAGGATTAGGTGTTGGTTTAAACAGCGATGATGAGCGAGAAGCTAAACTTGCTGAACTTGAGAATATGTCAAAAGAACTCTCAATGAATAAATATGCTCTTGAAATGCAAAGTGGTAAGAACGCTAAAATAAAAGCTGATAATGAGAATTTCTTTTTAAGCAACAGAAACGATCTAGCAACATTAAATGATTTCTTACAAAAAGGTGATTTTGAAGCTGTAAATGTCATGGCACCTACCTTACTTGAGAATTACAAGAAGATTACAGGTAGGGATATTGGTGAATATTCCTATAGTGCTAATGGGAAAATATACATGGAAGATAAACAAGGTAATGTAAAAGGTCAGTATATAGCTGATATATTACAAGGAGTAATACCTCAAGAAGAACAGATGAACTTTCCTGAACTTCTTACTTACAATTCAAAAACAGCTGTTGCTAATAAGATTGAAGAACAACGCTTAAAAAATGAGCAGATTAAAGCTGCTATTGAGGCAAGTAGAGCTAATGTTGAAACTAGTAAAGCTCATGCTGAATTGTATAAATCGCAAGCTGAAAAAGCTAAAATGGAAGCTCAAAACCCTATGAGTAAAAAGGAGCAAGAAACTATATTAACAACAAATATAACATCTAATAGGAAGTATATAGAAGAAAAACTTGATCCTAAACTGGAAGCTAGTGAAAACATATTAACTGCCTACGATAGATTAGGTAAAATAGCTATTGAAACCCCAAATCTAGTAGGTTCTGATTATTTAACTAAAGTAAGAAGAACTTTAGGGGAAGCTTTTGGATTAGACCCAAATTTAGATTATGCTAAATTAAGTAATGTAGATTTTGAAAAAATGTTACGACCTATTCTTGGAGCGCAATTTACTAAAGATGAGGGTAATAGAATACTTGCTAAATTACCATCTATTGAAAAAAATCGTAAAGCTTTATTACAATTTTTAAAAGAAGATAGACCTAAACTAATAAAATCTATTGTAAAAATGAAAGCTCAGAAAAACACTTATAATAAAAATAATGCTATAAATATATTAGACGAAAATCAATTAGGTGATATAAACAATGATTATAATATGTTTGTTAAAGATAGATATGGTATTGAACAAGGTGATTTAAACTTGGTTGTTGATACTAACAGCAAAGAGTATAATACGTATAAAAATAAAGGTGCTACAGGTAACTAATGGCTTTAGTAAAATTAAAAATACCAGACCAAACTAATTTAAGTGAAGAAGATAAAGCATTTTGGGCAGACGCTTTAAAAAAACATGGTGAACACAAAGATAGTGGGTTTTTTGATGAACGTGAAAAACCAGACCCTCGCTTATGGTACTTACCAGATGTAGATGACGATATACAAAATGTAGAAGAACCATCTCTTAAAGAAAAAGTTACTAGTGCTGCTTACGGATTTAATAAAGGATTAGGTAAAACAGTTGATAGTGTTGCTGCTGCCGGTAATGCTATTTATGGTGGAATTAGTGGTGGAATGGCTAATTTGACTGAAAATCTAGGTATGGAAGAAACATCAAAAGATTTCAGGTATCAAGCAAATCAAGCCTATGATGATGCTAATAAGCTATGGAATGGTAAGGTAGCAGAACAGTATGTTGAAGATAATTATAAACCTGATGCTATAGAAAAGTATAAAGGTACTGACCAACAATACGTAATAGATAATTATGTATCTGCCGGTCATACAGTGGAGTCTTTAGTTGAAATGTCAGCTGGAGGTGGAGTTTTAAAATTAGGAGGTAAAGGTGTTGCAGCTCTTGTTAGTAATCCTAGTGCTAAAAATTTCTTGGTAAATAATAAAGTTACAAATTTTTTAAATACTCTAGTAAGTGTTGAAGTTAACCCTGTAAATACTACCGCAGCAGCAGTTGGAGGATACCTTGCTAATAATTTTAGAGAGGAGGATGAAATAGCAAGGGAGCAAGCACCAATAGAAGATACTGCAAGAACTCTTGGTGGTTATATTGCTGGTGATGTTGCTACTAGAGGTGTCTATGCAGGAGGAATTAGTGGTACTGCTAAATTCATATTACAAAAAGCTTTACCAAAAACTACTTATAATGGGTTGATGAAAAATGTAGCTGAACTTAAAGAACCTTTTGTAGAGGGATTATATAAAGGATTAGATACTGTTCAGGAAACTGCCGGTAATTGGATAAATGGTTTAGTATTCAAATCAAATACTGACGTTGGAAAATTAACCATGAGAAGATTAAGGGATATAGAACAAGCGTCTAAAGAAGCTATTGAATATGTATCAACTGATACAGGCATTATGCACAAAGGTAATACAAGTTTTGCTGCTTGGTTGTTACATAAAAAAGATAATCCTATTGATATGGAATTTCTTGAATCAGTAGCCCCAGAACTTGCTAATATGCTTAATAGCGGTGCAGATAAAAAAACTATTATAAGAGAGTTAACTAAAAATAAAGATTTAGTTAACGCTTATACATTACAAAAACATAATGCAAAAGCAATAGAATTAGGTTTGTATTTACCTGATTATACATTAAAAGAAAAATTATTAAAAGATACGCAACAAGGTTTAATTGATTTTGTAAAAAGAAACTTAGGTGATTTTTCTAAAAATGCTGGTGAACTTACCTATACTAATAAAATTGAAGATTTTAAAACTCTTTTACCTCAATTTAATAGTGTTTTAACAAAGGAAAGAAATTTAAATCATGATAGATATCGGCAGATTTTAAGTAGTAATGAAAACAGTATTATTAGCTTAGAAGAATTTATACCTGAATTAAAACAATTATCAGATGATTTTAAAATATTTTCTCCTACCAGTAGAAATGATACTGCTGAAATTTCAGCAATAGAACAGGTTTCAGATACTTTTAATAGATTATTTAGCTCTGCTTCTTCTGCTGAAAGTAGAAATGTAAATGGAAGAATAGTAAAAAATGCAATTAATCCTATAGAGCTTGTAAATAAAAGACAAAGTTTAAATGATATTTCATATAGAGGAAATAGTAATGTTGAAGAATTGCAAAGAAAAGCCGTATCATTAATTGATAGAATAATTGAGAAAAACACGGATTTAGGAAACTTACCTGAAGAATTTATAACATCTTACAGAAAAGCATTAGATTTTGATTCTAAAGTTTATTTCTCTTTTACCCAAGATGAAATTATTAAAACACTATTACAAGGTGAACCTACTGGATATATATCTAACATAATGAACACCAGTAGAGGTGTTGAACAGGTAAGAAAAGCTTTAAGTAATACTACTGAACAATATAAAAATTTTCATACTAAAGAAGATATTTTAAAACAAAATAAACAATTAGCAGATGATTATTACAACCGGATATTATTTGCATATAAAAAAGGTTTAAATAATAAAAGACCCTTAACCGGTGAACGCACTATAGTTGATAAAGATGGTTATGAAATAAATAAATTATATACAAGTACAAGTACAAGTACAAGTACAAGTAATGTTATTAAGTTTCCAAATAAAAAAGATTTGGAAAAAGCACGTGAATTTAAAAATACTGGTAATGATCAAGGTCTAACTAACTTAGCTCATAAATACAATTTGGATATTAATGAAAACAGAGAGTTAATATCTAAAATGGATGGTAAATCAAGAGAGCTTTTTGATGCCTTAAGACAAATAAAACTTAAAAAGTTGATATTTGATGATTTCATAAATTACGAAAAAACTAATAATAGATTTGATTTTAATACTTTTAAGATACAAAGTACTATTTTAGATAATGAAAATCTGATTAGAAGTTTAGTTAGAGATGAAAAACAAGCTGAATTTATTATAAAAAAATTACCTGTTGTGTTAAATAAAGTGGGTGAAATAAGTAATAAAATAAAAATAAATTCTGATAGTAGTAAAGATATCACACAAGCAATAACTAGGTTTGCGACTAAGACAGGTATAGGGGCAACAATAGGTAATGCTGCCTTTGGTCCAGTAGGAGGCTTTGCCGGAGCTGTTGTATCAAACCAGTTAGTTAAGTTATATTACAGAGGATTAGCTAACAGTTTTGACAAACCTGAAACAACTGCTAAGCTAATTGGATTAATTGAGAAAGGAAATGACACAAATATCTTGAAATTTTTATTAAAACAAGCTAATGTGTATTCTTATGATGCTATCAAAAAAGATGTTGGTGGTAGTAAAACCATTTTAAAAGAAAAAGCAATAGATAGTAAAGATTGGTTGTTAGAACCACAAACAATACCTTGGAATGAAAGGTGATATTTTTATTTTTATTTTTATTTACGCTACTTTTACATTGTATTATATTTAGTTTTTTAATAAATAAAAAGCTAAGTATAAAAGTATTACAAAGAATTTTTTTATAAATGTAATATATACTATAAGTAGTGATGAATATTTTAAATTTAACTATATAAATTATAAATACTATTATTATAAATTCAAAAATGAACATCTTTTACAAGATAATAAAACAAATAAAGTCTTGGAATCTAATCCAAGTGAATCTTGTACTTGTAAATGTTCTACTCCTGATGATGCTAACAGCAGCAAACGACCTTGATCATTTTGTAAAGGTATTTGGACAGTTATCATTATCACTTGTAACCTTATTACAAGCTGTTCATGGTATATCTGACGGAACTGATTTAGGTAATATAGATGTTTGAGTTTGTAAAAACAACTCTTACAAACATAAATTTCTGGATAGGTTTTATTACCTGTTTTATATTATTCTCCCATTACATATTTGGTAATGATAATGCACTTGAGCAACTTGGTGAACTTATTACACAAATACTAACCGGTCTAAAACTAGACTTCTCACCTACATCATGAAAACTTCCCAAAAAGGACTTACTTTAATCAAGAAATACGAGGGTTTTAGCGATAAAGAATACATCTGTCCTGCCGGTAAACCCACTATAGGCTATGGGCATGTAATATTGCCTAATGAACATTTTTCATCATCTATTACAAAAGAAGAAGCAGAAATTTTGCTTAAAAAAGACTTACAACCACGTGAGAAGTCATTAAACATACTTGTTAAGGTAAATATCAACCAAAATCAATTTGATGCTCTAATGAGTCTTATATACAATATAGGTGTTGCAAACTTCAAACAATCAACGTTACTTAAGTTTATTAATGACAGATTGTTTGATAAAGTACCTGATCAGTTCAGACGTTGGAAATATATAAATAAAGTAGTATCAAAAGGATTGCTTAAAAGAAGAGAAGAAGAAATTAAATTATGGTTATCTTAAAATGCTTATATTTTCTTATTTGAAAGAAATTATACTTGGTATTGTGGGATTTTTTGCATTTTATCTATTTAACAAAAATAGAACCTTAAAAGCAGAGAAAGAAGCTTTATCTGGAATTATAACAAACAAAGACAAGGTAATAAATGTTCAAAATAAAGTCATTGAAATTAGTACAAATATTGAGCGTACTGATATTAACTCTTCTATTGATAGGTTGTCAAAACCTAAATCAAAAAAATAGTTTGCCAACACTTAATCTTCCACCTTTACCTTTAATGTCTGAATCTGCTACGAATGAGTTTAAAAAACTCTGTGTTCCTTATAATAAATGTGATAATTTGAATAACTGGTTAAATGAATTATATTTATTTAAGCTAAAATATGACATTTATCGTATTGAACTTTCCAAATAAATGTGTTATATTAAATTTGCACATAAAAGGTTAAATAATAACCTCTCTTTTTATTATTGTTGGAGTAACCCTAGTTTGAGTAAAATCTAATTAGGGTTATAAAAAAGAACTTATTACTGGGGTAAATCCCAATAGTAAGTTCTTTTTTGTTATTATGTTGGTAAGTAGACTACTCTGACTTTTTTAACACCTGATATATCATTTCAGAACTAGCATTTTTATTTTCAAGAACTTTAATAATTTGTTCATCCTTACATTTATTAGCTACAATATGATAAATAAGAACGGGTTTAGTTTGACCCTGTCTATGAAGTCTTGCATTGAATTGTAAATAATGTTCTAAATCAGGAGTAACCCCAAACCACACAATAATTCTACCTCCATATTGTAAGTTTAACCCTTTAGCAGTACCGCACTGACATAACAATAATTTTATCTTCCCATCGTTCCATTGGTTTTGAACTTCTATTGTGTTATTTCTATTTAAGGTAACACTGGTTGGAATAGCTAATTTTATCTTTTCTTCATCGCATCTAAACTTATAAGCAACTAATATGTTTTCATCCGGATAAAGCTCTACAAACTCTTTTAAGCACTCTATTTTATTATTATGGATGATTGTATATGATCCGTCATTTTTACTGCTATAAACAGCTCCATTGCAGTATTGGAGTAATTTAGAATACAATACTGCTGCATTAACCGCCGTTATTTCATCATTGTTAATTCTCAAGTAATATTCTTTCTCAAATTTCTTGTATAATCCGTAATTATCTATATCAACTTTTAATTCGTTAAATATTTTATCCGGTAATTCAAGATAATCTTCAGCTTTCATTGAGATAGTAATGTCCTTTATTTTATCTAGTATGGTATTTGGATAGAGACAGATATACTTACGCTTATGTTCATCATAAGTAAAATACTGATTTCTATAATGAGTTATGTATTTACCTAATCTCTGTCCTTTATCAAGTAAATATATCTGACTCCATAAATCCATAAACCCATTAGGATATGGTGTGCCTGTAAGAAGCACCATATAGAGAGATATAAAATGTCTTAATGCTTTAAAACGATTAGAATTATGAGACTTAAATCCTGTACTTTCATCTACAATAATAAAACCATACCTCCTAAAACCTTTTGTAAACATCCAAGGTATGTTTTCTTGATTGATGATATAAACATCAGCTTCTTTTTGCAAAGCTTCCAATCGCTGTTTCTCACTACCTACGGCAACAGAATATCTTAATCTTTTTGTATGCTCCCATTTATCAAGTTCATTTACCCAAGTAGTTTTAGCAACATTTAAAGGAGCTATAATAAGGCATTTTTTAACTTCTTTATTTAACACCTTAGTAAAAGCCGTTATTGACGCAATTGTTTTACCAAGCCCCATTTCTTGAGTAACAAATATTCTTTTTGTTTTGAGGATATTAATAACTACTTCCTGTTGGTAATGATAAAGTTGTGTTTCTTTTAACATTTAGTATTAAATTCTCTATCTAAATCTTTATCGCTTCCTACAATAGTAGTCTTTGCAATAGAAAATTTATTTACTTCAGAGAAAAAATGTTCAGTTTCTTTTTTGCACTTTTCACAACTTTTAACTCTACTTATTATTGTAAAACCATCTAATATTAAAATATAATTTTTTATATAGACAGATTTTAAAAACTTTTCAATCTCATTTCTTAATTCTATATCAATTTCTGCTAGAATATGTTTTTCACAATTTAAATTAGCATTTGCTAAAATATTTGTACCATCTGTTATAAAAACATATTCTTTTTTATTATATTTTTTAAGTATTTTTTCTAATTTTTCTTTCATTTATTTACTCATATTTGTTTAATGTTTCATTAATTAATAACATACCTTTTTTATATTCATCCATTGTTATTTGTTGCCGAGATTCATGTTCATTATTGTCAGTCTTAACTATATAATATTTTTCTTCATAACAATCCGCATAATAACTAAATCTAATACCTTTCATTTATTTACTCCTTATTTATATTTTTCTAAAATTTCCATAGCTAATTCCTCATCATTAACTACGAATACTGATTGTTTTCTTGATCTTAACTCCGATATTTTTAATTTTTGTAACTCGCTCAATTTACCTTTTTTAGACTTAAACTCAACAAAAAACAATTTACCATTTTCACTTATAAAGATTCTATCCGGCACACCTCTATTACTAGGTGAGACAAACTTATATGTAAGATAACCAAGTTTCCTAGCTTTAATTACTATCTTTTTTTCTAAATCTTTCTCTAACACTTTTTATCTTCCAAGTAATATATGGTTGTATTTGATAATTAAGTATTCTTTCCATCTCACAAATTATTGCATCTATAAGCATAAAAACACCTACTAAACTACCTATGATAATTATAAGGGGTGAAAATATTATCAATAATAACCAAGCTAAAATTTTAATCATTTCTTTTACCTATAAATTCACAAATATCACTTAAATATTTGATAATATATTTGTCATTTAAATATTGCTCTTCAGGAACATCGTTATCATACTTATTTAATAACTTTTCTTGAAATAAGTTTGCGTTATTATCAAAATCCGCTAATAAATTCTCTATTTCATTCAACTTTTCTTCCATTTTCATAAACTAAATCCTATCGTTTTTAATGTTTTTATTGTTTCCTGATAATACCTTGAATAATCAATATTAACCATCTCATCATCCAAGTTCATTATTGGATATGCACCATTTGCATCAGGTACTTTATGTCCTTTCATATTTAGAATATAATCCCCGTCAGTTCTATAATACCAACGAACAACTTTGCCTAAATATTCACCCTTAAAATTAGCACCAAACTTTGTTTTCTTGGTTAGTATATAATCTTCTTTTGCTCCGTTTCTAATAGTATTTTCAATTGGATATCCATTTGTAAGATAATTCTTTACGGCTTTCTTTACTATTCCAAGATGAGCGTTCCTTGATAAATCATTCATACTTAAAAATCCTTTAGTCTTAACTCCTCCATTAGACTTTATTGCCAAATAGTTATTAACATCTCTTATGTAAATCCTATCGTAATATGTTTTTTCCAGTTCAAAACCGGTCAAAAACTCCCATTTTTCCAACACCTCATTAAACTTATCGGTATTACGTATCTTTCCTCTTACAGTAAGTCCATCAGTATTACCGGATATTATTTCAAAATCATGTTTTTCCAACTCTTCAATAAGCATTAATAAACATAGTTGACCCGTTATAGTAGTCTGTATCATCTTCTCTAAATCATACAAAATACTTTTTTTATAACCAAGTCTACCAAAAGTACCATTTAGTACGATCTTGTAAAACTTGCTAGAAGTACTTGTTTTATCCTTTATTTGCAGACGTCTATCTCGCAAGGACTTATATAGTTCCAGAAATTCCTTACCAATATTACTTGGATATATCCCATTGTTTATAATAATACTTGGATAATATGAAGTAACATCAACATCTATCAAAAACTGATTATCATTTGTAAATAAAGCTATACTTTCTTCTTTAGAATGAAGCCCACCAATTCCAATAGTAAAACTATTTGTCTTGGTTTTTATTTCTCTACCAACAAAACTAACATCTTTCTTCAAATTGGTTTTATCGGTAAACTCAAAACCTGTTATTTCACCTAAAATATTATTAATATTTTCACTGTCATAAGATAAATAATGAGGTGGTTTGTATTTAAATCTTATTGATTTTTCTTTTGGAATAACACTATCTGCAAACTTATTTTTAAAATAAATTTCTGCAATATCCGCATCTGACTTACTTCTACAATCAACACCTAGTTCTTTTCCTATTTCCCACCTAAGTTTTAATTCATCATGTATTTGCAAATACAAATCTCTTGTAATATCAACGTCATTAATACAATAAAATTTAAGTATGTTTTTCTCTTCTCTTGTAAGCACTCTTGACGGGTCGTAAGGTAAATCCTGTAGTTTTCTAGTATGAATTCTTGCACCATACATTTTAAGTGAACACTTACTAGGCAATACTCTAATTATATCAATATGATTCCACTTGCGAGGTGTCCATAAGAAATTATTACTAATAATATCAAAACTATTATCAGAAAGTATCAACTCATCAGATAACTTTTTTAGTTGATCATTCGTTGGTTTATCATTTTCCTTAATAAAACGCATTATCATAGGAATATCATAAAACCTAGAATTAAATCCTATTGTAAGATCACGTGATAATATATTAACGAGTTGTGCTTTATCAAAACAGGTTTCTTGGTCGTACTCAAACTCCAATAACTGACCATCTAAGGATTTGAGTACGATAAGAAAATAGTTAGGATAACACTCGGTATCCAAAAACCATTTCATTTTGTTAATATATTAGAATAAATCTACTTCGTTTTCTGACTTATTTTCCGGTTCTACATCGTCAATAAGTAATGCAAATTTATCTGTTGCGTCTTCTGGAACACCGCCAATTATAATAGGAGTATCATGTCTAATATGCTTAACATGGTTTAATTTACAACTAAGTAAAGTAGGTCTATCTTTTGGCACAGCCATAAAAGCTA
>Ga0315901_10006205_pt1 | contig 14379 bp, 11 predicted proteins | sample LakEriMetagenome_10_FD_203761 | JGI IMG/M metagenome (GOLD analysis project Ga0315901, IMG submission 203761) | Freshwater fungal communities from buoy surface, Lake Erie, Ohio, United States - Buoy 2 MA116 | ecosystem: Environmental > Aquatic > Freshwater > Lake | place: USA: Lake Erie, Ohio... | reverse complement strand
TAATTGGCGATCAAAAATATGCGCTTCATCTTCTTCCTTCAGGAATTCTCACCCCTAATTGCATTCCAGTAATTGGAAACGGCGTTGTTATAGATCCAGCAGTCTTACTTGAAGAAATTGCTGGATTAAATGAGCGAGGAATTGATACCTCAAATCTTAAGATTTCAACCAATGCTCATCTTATTACTCCTTATCACCGCACGATAGATAAGGTTTCTGAGAGATTTTTAGGAAAGTCAAAGATTGGAACAACCGGGCGAGGAATAGGCCCAGCATATGCCGATAAAATAAATCGCATTGGAATTAGAGTCCAAGATCTCTTTGATACTTCAATTCTTAGACAAAAAATTGAAGGCGCTCTAAGGGATAAGAATCAGGTTTTAATTAAAGTATTTAATCGCAAAGGTTTAGAAGTTGATGAAGTTTTAAACGAGTATCTCCAATTTGCTGAAATCCTAAAGCCATACGTTACCGATACCTCACTTCTATTGAATCAAGCACTTGATAGGGCAGAGAATGTTTTACTTGAAGGCTCGCAAGGAACTCTTCTTGATGTTGATCATGGCACCTATCCTTTTGTTACCTCATCTAATCCAACTGCAGGAGGAGCATCAACTGGTTCTGGAATTGGACCAACCCGGATTTCAAGAGTGATTGGAATTGTTAAGGCCTACACAACTCGCGTTGGTTCTGGCCCTTTTCCAACCGAGCTCTTTGATGAAGATGGCGAGAAACTACGCTCAATTGGAGGTGAATTTGGCACAACCACTGGGCGCTCAAGAAGATGCGGCTGGTATGACGCTCCAATTGCAAGATATGCAGTTCGTATCAATGGCATTACAGACTTCTTCTTAACAAAGCTTGATGTATTAACTGGTTGGGAGAAGATCCCAGTATGTGTGGCCTACGAGATAGATGGAAAAAGAGTTGAAGAGCTTCCAGCTTCCCAAACAGATTTTCACCATGCAAAACCAATTTATGAATACCTTCCAGGCTGGAGTGAAGATATTTCTAAAGCACGCGAGATATCCGATCTACCTAAAAACGCACAGAGCTATATTAAGTTTTTAGAAGAGATCTCAGGTTCTCCGATGAGCGCTATTGGAGTAGGACCAGGGCGCGATGAAACAATTGCAGTTAGGGATTTAATCTCATGAGTAAGGTTTTAGTAACGGGTGGTGCTGGTTATATCGGCGCCAATCTTTGCAAAGTTTTGCTCGATAATGGTTTCGAAGTAAGAGTCTTTGATGATTTTTCAAATGGATTAGAGTCCCGATTACAGGGGATGAATCTTGAAATCCAAAAGGGAAACATTCTTGATAGAGAAGCTTTAACTAAAGCCGTCAGTGGAGTTGATTCTGTAATTCATTTAGCTGCAAAAAAGTCTGTGGAGGAATCAGTTCAAGAGCCATTGAAGTACTATGAAAATAACTTTAGTGGAACCTTAAATTTACTGGCTGCTATGGCCACAGCTAAGGTTAAGAAGATTGTTTTTTCATCAACAGCAGTTGTCTATGCATCAGGTGGACTTGAAGCCTTATCAGAGGGTGATAGAAAAGAGCCTTTATCGCCTTATGCTCACTCAAAGTTGCTTAGCGAAGAAGTTCTATCTCTAGCATTGAAATCTGAGGGTATCTCCTCAATCTCTCTCCGATATTTCAACGTTGTTGGGGCTGGAGGAGGAGGACTAGGCGATAACGCAAGAGACAATTTGGTGCCCAAAACCTTTGCCGCCCTAAGGGCTAAAAAGGCTCCTGAAATATATGGAGATGATTACAGCACAAGAGATGGAACCTGTATTCGGGACTATATTCATGTCGTTGATCTTGCAGAATCACACCTTATGGCCCTAAAAGCTTTAGATAATCAATCAATGGCGCAAGCCTTCAATGTAGGTTCTGGCTCTGGATACACAGTGAAAGAAGTTATGGCTCAAATCAAGAAGTCCTCGGAGATTGAATTCACCCCAAACCTTTTAGAAAGGCGCGCAGGGGATCCAGAGAATTTAGTTGCAAATATAGATAAGATCAAAAACGAGCTTAATTGGCAACCAAGATTAACTCTCAAAGAGATGATTGATTCAGCGTGGCAGGCAGAGGTAGCAAAATCATGAGCATCCTTGCTAATCGCTATGCATCAGATCAGATGAAAGATATCTGGTCACCTAAATCAAAGATAGTCGCTGAGCGAAAGCTCTGGATTACTGTGATGAAAACTCAGAGCGAGCTCGGCTTTGATATTCCAGCATCTGCTATAAGTAATTATGAAAAAGTTCTTGAAACGATTGATTTAGAGAGCATTGATAAGCGCGAGAGAGAGCTCCGCCATGATGTGAAGGCAAGAATTGATGAATTCAATAGCCTTGCCGGCCATCAATATATTCATATTGGAATGACTAGTAGGGATCTAACTGAAAATATCGAGGCCTATCAGATTCTTAGCGCCTTAAAGCTCACTAATTTCAAAGCCCTTGCCCTTTTAGCTAGCCTTGCAAAGAAGATCGAGGAATATAAAGCCCTTCCTATCGTTGGCCGATCACATAATGTTCCTGCTCAAATAACTACGCTGGGTAAGCGTTTTGCCACAGTTGCTGAAGAGCTTCTCTTTGCTCAGGCAAGGCTTGAAAATCTAATTGAGCTATTTCCACTCCGCGGTCTAAAAGGACCAGTTGGAACATCTCAGGATAGCTTGGATTTGATGGGTGATAATTTTGAAAAACTTGAGAGCGCTATTGCAAAGTCTCTAGGTTTTGAAAGAGTTCTTGATTCAACAGGTCAGATCTATCCAAGATCAATTGATTATCAGGTAGTTAGCTCACTTGTCTCTCTTGCTGCAGCGCCATCAAATATGGCCATCTCAATAAGGCTGATGGCAGGAAATGACTTAGTCAGTGAAGGATTTAAAAAGGGCCAGGTTGGCTCATCTGCAATGCCTCATAAAATGAATACCAGATCCTGCGAGAGAATCAATGGCCTTGCAGTAATTCTTAAAGGATATGCAACAATGCTTGGCGAGATCTCAGGTGGTCAATGGAGCGAAGGTGATGTTTCAGATAGCGTGGTTAGAAGAGTAGCTATTGCAGATGCCTTCTATTGCATCGATGGTCTCCTTGAAACTTCCCTAACTGTCCTTGATGAGTTTGGTTTCTATCCTGCAATGATTGAAAAAGAGATTAAGACTCATCTGCCGCTACTTGCATCAACAAAGATTCTTCTAGCTGCAGTAAAGAAAGGGATGGGCAGAGAAGATGCTCATCAGATAATTAAAAGTGCATCCCTTGCCCTAGCAAGCGCCATGAGGCAGGCTCAAGATGTCGATTTCATTGAACTTCTTACAAAAGATGGAAAGCTGCCGCTAGAAAGAAGTGAAATTGAAGCACTTATCTCGCAACCACTTAGCTTTTCTGGAAATGCGATTGCTCAATGCCAAGCGCTACTTGCCAAGATTTCACCCCTTCTTGCAAGGCAGCCCGAGGCCGCTAGCTATAGAGCCAGGCCAATTCGCTAGCTTGACTCCCTTCTTTTTGCGCCTATTTAAGGCGCGAGGTAGGGTTGGGATATCACAGAAGACCTAAGGTTGGGAGGGCTCGCTATGGGGCGTGGCCGTTCAAAAGCTAAACAGACTAAAGTCGCACGCGATCTCAAATACAGTTCACAAGATATTGATATTGAACGCCTATCAAAGGAACTCCATGGTGAGGTTGATAAGGGCGATGATGATGACTTTGATCCATATGCCGAGGGCAATTACATCCCGAGAAAATAAGTTCTAGTAATGCGCCCAACTCCTTATGTGGCATCCCTCCGCATCTATGAACCGCTAACAAGTTTCTCACCTGTTGACCAACTCCGCTGGTCTTCAATTCCAATTGAGAGCTATACCGGGCGCGAAGAGCAAGATAGAGCTTTAAGAAGAGTAATTCTTGCTGAGCCTCCATCTTTAAAGGCAGATGGCGCACACATCATTGATCACAATGGAAAGCGCTATGTCTCGCCTTGGTCAACAGCGAAGAGATGTTGGGTTGCCTTAAATGATTTTAAGAATTCGCTGCCTAATTCTGTAATTCCTTTTTTTCTGCCTGAGAGTTTAGGAGATGCAATTGAAGACATTTCGCCAGACCTTGAGAGCAGAGTGCCTCACATCATTTCTGAGACTTGGATAATTCCCCCAAGATGGTTTGCCCTCTTTATCCCGGAGGAGCGGCTTAGAGGAAATAATCCGGATGGCCCCTTCACAATAATGAGAACAGAGCTAACGAAAGCTAAAAAGAGATGCCTAGAGTCTCATCAAGTTGTCCGGCAAGCATTTGGTGAAGGCCCAGTGGAGGCAGAGCTAGGAGATCTTTTTAATTGGCTCAATGTCTTTCATCCAGAATCAATTTTGGAATGTGATTATGGCGGCCTTGCCCTCTATCTTGAAAAATCTTTGGAAGATAGTGAAAACCGAGGGCTTGACTCTGATACTTCAATTGAAGATGTCACAGCATCTCTTCAAGGCCTCGCAAATGGAGATGGCGTTCAAGCAGGGGTGGGCTATGAGGCATTAATGAAGAGATGGAGAAGGGTCGCAGCCCTCGAACAGGCTATGTAAGGGCTTGCTTCCCAAAGAAATATTTTCTTCCCATAAGGGGCGAAAAGGACATAAAATCAGCTCATGAGCATGCAAAGGCCTGCAGAGCAAGAAGTACTGCTCACCCCCGCAGAGGTTGCAAAGCTCTTTCGAGTAGATCCCAAGACTGTTACTCGTTGGGCAAAAGCTGGAAAAATTACGGCGATTCGAACCCTTGGGGGACACCGACGATATCGGCAATCGGAGATTCAAGCATTACTTAAAACCACTTCACCGAAAGGTAGCTAACAGGAATATGAGTTCTTCAGAAAATAGCGATGCGAAAGCAAAATTCAAAGAGGCTTTAGAGAAGAAAAAGAATAGAACAAATATTTCTAACAATAACACTTCTGGGAACTCAAAAGTAAGCGGAGAGCAGAGTTCTAGCTCTACCAAAAAAATGTTCCGTAGGAAATCAGGATCAGCTTAGTTAATGAAAATATTAATCACAGGTGGATCTGGGTTTATTGGCTCCTACCTCTGCAAGAACTTGCTAGAGCAGGGTCACGAGGTAATCTCCTTGGATAACTTCTCTACCGGTAAATTCGAGAATATTGCAGAGCTTGAAAGTGCTAGGGGCTTTAAGTCAATAGAAGGCTCAATCCTTGATGAAGAGCTAGTTAAGAATTTGATCTCTAGCGTTGATTCCTGCTTTCACTTTGCTGCTGCAGTGGGAGTGCAAAAAATTCTCGATGACCCGATTGGTTCTCTAAAGACAAATTTGCATGGATCTGAAAATGTGATTCAAGCATGTTCAGAAAGCAAAATTAATCTTGTGCTGGCTAGTACAAGTGAGATCTATGGCAAAAATCCTTCTCAACCATTAACTGAGGATTCAGATAGGGTAATTGGCTCGCCATTGCTATCTAGATGGACTTATTCTGAAGCCAAAGCAATTGACGAAGCCCTGGCTCATGCTTATCACTCAAAGCACGGCTTAAAAGTAAAGATTGTGAGGCTTTTTAATACAGTGGGCCCTAGGCAGAGTCCAGCTTATGGAATGGTTATCCCTCGTTTTTTTGCAGCAGCACTAGCTGGTAAAGACTTAGAAATCCACGGCGATGGTTCTCAAAGAAGAGTTTTTTGCCATGTTGACGACGCAGTAAATGGCGTAATTGAGCTCTGGAAACACTCTGATGGCAATGGGGAAGCCTTCAATATTGGTGGGGTAGAGGAAATTTCTATTTTGAATTTAGCTAAAAAAATTATAGAAGTAACAAAGTCAAACTCTAAAATTAACTTTATCCCCTATGAAAAGCTTAAAACCCAAGGATTTGAAGATATGCAAAGGAGAGTCCCAAGCACGGAGAAGTTAAGGGAATTAATAGGTTGGGCTCCGAAAAAGGGCCTTGATGAAATTCTCTTTGATTATCTCTCCTCAGCGAGAAAGTAAATTGATGATTGATTTAGACTTAGAAACGAAGGTTCTTGCCTTTTTTTTCGCCTTCACTATTTCTCTTGTACTGAGTGGAGTAATGCGAAAGATTGCAATGTCATTAAATATTTTTGATAAACCAGATGGCGGTAGAAAGACTCAACGAGAGCCAGTTCCTTATCTGGGTGGTCTTGCAATTATGATTTCTTTCTTAATAACTGTTATACCCGGTTTGTATGTAGTTTCTCCATCCACAGAAGTTCGCACAGACATCATCTACCTGCTTCTACCAGCAGCAGCGCTAGGAATTGTGGGACTTTGGGATGATATAAAAGAACTCTCCCCTCACTTTAGACTTATGGTTCAGGTTCTCTTGGGCCTAGCAGGTTCGCTAACAATTACTTTTGGTAGTACCTCAGGAAGCGCGACTGGAAATCAGAGTACTGATCTACTTTTAAGTATTTTCTGGATAGTAGGAGTCACCAACGCTCTCAATTTCTTTGACAATATGGATGGTGGGGCTGCTGTTGCTAGTTTTATGACAGCTCTCGGTATCTTTTTCTATTCCTCGATCACCAATCAGTCATATCTAGCAATCTTCGGACTAGTTTTAATGGGAGTGTTGGCGGGTTTCTTTTATTGGAATCGTCGTCCTGCCAGAATCTATATGGGGGATTCTGGTGCTCTATTTCTTGGAATTCTTCTAGCAACTATTGCGATTCGAATTGATCCTCAGACAGACTCTAAGTGGACCTCATTTGCAGTCCCAATTTTCTTGTTAGCCCTTCCAATTCTTGATACCTGCGTTGTGGTAATTAGTCGACTGATGAACTCTCGTTCTCCTCTACAAGGCGGAAAAGATCACCTATCTCATCGTTTGGCTCTGAAAGGAATTCGTCATAGAACCATTCTTTACATTTTTGCATTGACATCATTCTTATTTCAAATCCCAATTTATATATTCTTAGGAGTCAATCTTGAGTGGGAAATATCGGTTACTCTTTTCTACGCATTCCTTTTTGTTATCGTTTTTATCTATTCAGTGAGAATAAAAGTAAAGTATGAAGACAGTTAGAGCCTGGTGGATTCCAGCTGAAGATGGTGGTCCCGAACGTGAATATTTCTGGCCCTACCTAAATAGAGAAACGGGAATCCGTCTTTACTATGGTGGAGATCAAGCAAGTGTCCAACTTAGTAGAATTGATGATGGAGAAAATGCAATAGTTTTCATAGACAGTTCAGTAAATAGTTACGATTTTTTGGAACAGTTTCCAACAAGGTCGGTAGTGGTCTTTTTTGTCTCAGATGAGACATATTCTGCGTGGGCAACAATTCGATTGTTGCTAAAACCCTCAACCCTCAAAGTGTTTCGAGATTATCCAATAGGAAACTTCTCCAACTTGACTCACTATCCAGCTCTTCTGATTCAGGCAATACGCGAAGAAATCACTGTCAAACTACCTACAAAAGTCTTTCTCCGTGCATTTGTCTCGGGGATAGGTATCTTGGTAAAGCAAGTCCTAATGGCAATTTTCTCTATTTTGACACGAAAGAAGTTAGATTGGCTCCCCCTTGGCTATACGGGGAGTTTTTCAAAAATATATGCTGAGAGCTTCAATCTTGGTAAAAATGTGAGCATCTTGGAATATTCGATAGCAGTTAATTTCAACAATGTTAAGCTCAAAAAGAAGACGAAAACCTTTTTCTCGGGGCAAATTGGCGGCTTTGACCGTCAGGCCATGATTAATATAGCGAAATTAAATGGACTATTTGTCGGGCCGTTGTATCCACAATTCGGTGGACCATCAAATTCAAGTCTAAAGAAAAAAGCAGAGAGTGAATACTTTCTTGGCTTATCGGGGAGCAAATTTTCAATTTGTCCTCCAGGAAATTACAGCGCCGAATCTTTTCGATATTTGGAATCCTTGATACTGTATTCATATCCGCTATTAAAGACTAGAGTTTTAAGTGACCCACTCTCAAACCTTAACGATGCAATGAGTTTTGAGCATTACTTAAGTCACGGAGAATCAATTAGGGAAGAATCAATGGAACTAGAAATCAGAAAAAAACTTCTAGATATCAGAGATAAATTGCTTAGAATACGAGGCGAGTTAACTTTTTTGTCTTAATAACTCGAGTCTCTACTTCCAAGTGGCTGGGGACGGGATCGAACCGTCGACCTCACGATTTTCAGTCGCACGCTCGTACCAACTGAGCTACCCAGCCGAGATTAAAACTAATCGCGACCCAGACGGGACTTGAACCCGCGACCTCCGCCGTGACAGGGCGGCGCGCTAACCAACTGCGCTACTGGGCCAAACTGCATTCAACAATCACGAAGATTCGTTGAATCGCGTCCCCAACGGGATTTGAACCCGTGTTACCGCCGTGAAAGGGCGATGTCCTAGGCCCCTAGACGATGGGGACTAGGAGAGAGATAAGCATATTCAGAAAGAAGAGTAGAGTGCAAAGAGGAGTTCCGCCCTCATACATAATAGAGGCATGAGAATCCCATTGGCCTCCTCTGGATTACGTCAAAAAGATATCGAGCGCCTCAACGAAGTTTTAGCCTCTGGAAATGTCACTATAGGCGATCAAGTTCGTAAATTTGAATCAAAAATGGCTGAATATCTTGGCGTTGATCACTTCGTGATGCTTAATTCAGGCTCATCCGCAAATCTCGCTATCTTTGAAGCTTTACTGCGCCCAACAATAGGCAAGCCTATGTTAAAAGTTGGAGATGAAGTTTTGGTTCCCGCAATTGCGTGGCCAACAACAATCTGGCCCATAATCCAATTGGGATTGAAACCAATATTTTGCGACGTTAATCGACATCATTATGGCCTTGATATTGGGCTAGCTCGCTCAATTCTAAGTGAATCACAACACAATATTCGGGCTATCTTTCCAATTCACCCTCTAGGTTATATGTTGGATTCGCAAGAAATCCGCACTTTGTGTGAGGATTTTGAACTTATCGAACTGTATGACACATGTGAATCCCTAGGTGCATTTCGTAACGGTGTTCATGCCGGTTCGAGTGGAATTGCTTCTTCTTACTCATTCTATTTTTCTCACCACCTTACTACCATGGAAGGAGGTGGAGTTGCTACCAACGCATCAGATTTGGCCAACGATCTTCGATCTATTCGTTCGCACGGCTGGTCGAGAGATCGTTCAGATGCAGCACAATGGGATTATGGGAACTCGTCGACTGATCAGAAATTCACGTTTGTATCTACAGGGTTTAATTTAAGACCGATGGAAATTCAAGGGGCAGTAGGACTTTCTCAATTGACTGACTTAGATTCGTTTATCGAGAGAAGAAGATTTATTGCCTCTAAGGTAAAGGAAGCCTTAAAAGGTTCTGCCTTGTCGATCATTGAGGGAGACGCATCTGACACATTGCATGCACGCCAGCACTCGAGAATGCTTATAAGTATTCTTGATAGTCGAGGAAAGGAAAGAAAAGACAAAACTAGGGCTGCCTTTGAATCAATGGGAATAGAGACTCGTCCACCTTTGACAGGAAATTTTTTAGCCCAACCAGCTGCAAAAAGAGTTATCGACAGTAGATTCAATGCAAGAAACTTTAAAAATGCTCAATACCTAACAGACAATAGTTTCTTAATAGGCTGTCATCATGAATATACAGCATCACAAATAGATTATTTAACAGAATCTATTTTTCAATTAGCCCATACGGATTAAACTTTTGTGACTTCGTCTAGCAAATTTAATGAAATTAGAATCGTAATAGTGATTCCAACATATAATGAGACAAAATCAATCGAAAGACTCTTAAGTAATCTACTACCAAAGTCCTCTTCGGATACTGCAGTAATAATCTGTGATGATTCTGGAGAGAATTTACGAGGATTTTACCGAGATCTGTGCTCTAGATTAGCAAAAAAGGAAAACCGCATTGTCTATCTCAGTTTTTCCGAAATTAAGAGTGGACGAGGAAACGCCGTTATAAGAGGTTTTGCTGCTGGCCGAGAGAAGTTTCCGATGGCTCAATTTTATATAGAATGCGATGCAGATGAATCGCATCAAGTTAAAGACATATTAAAGATTATTGACCAAGAATTTGCACTAGATTTCGTAATTGGTTCTCGGTATTTGCCAGCAAGTAAGATTGTTGGGTGGCCAATTTCTAGAAGAGTATTTTCTAAGGCTTTAAATATTGTAATTCCAAGAGTTTTAAAGTTAAACACTTCTGATGCTACAAATGGTTTACGTAGATATTCGAGAGCAGCTGTAGATCAAATCTTAAAAGCGAAGATGAAGACTTCTGGGTTTATTGCTCTCTCCGAAGTAGCCATGATTCTAAAATCCTACTCAATCGACCCTCTTGACGTTCCAACAAAGTTTGTGAATCGACAATTAGGAAAGAGCACTGTAACCGGCAAAGAAATTTGGCACTCTGTTGCTGGACTGGTAACTCTATTGATACACAAATATGTCCGAAAATAGCTTGAAAAAATTATTCTTGACGGGAAAGTCAGGAACTATCGGTAAACACTTTCGTAAGCACTCAGATTCTACATACTTTGATGTGACTGACAGAAACAATGCAGAAAAATGGTTCAAAGAGCGGAATCTGTTGGGTGCAACATTTCTGCATCTTGCTGCTTTAGTTGGAGAAAGCCAGGTAAGTTCAGATTTAAAACGGGCAACGGAAGTTAACGTTACAGGTACTATCAATGTCGCAAAATTAGCTCTGCAACAAGGCGTAGAGCGCTTCTTGTTTGCCTCAACTTCACACATTTATAAACCATCATCTAGCGCAATCGGCGAAGAGTATGAAAAGGTCCCTCAAAACATCTATGCACAGACGAAATTTGAAGCCGAAAACGCGCTCCTTGAAATATTCAAGGATGACCTTGACAAGCTGGTAATTTTTCGAATCTTTAGCATTCTAGATTTTGGAACATCTAGCTATACATTGGGGGGAAAAGTTACTGAAGCAATAAATAACCAGAGAAAAAATCTAATTAAGTGCGCTCTCGATAGACGCGACTTTTTAACTCCAAGAAGTGTATCTAATGCTCTTGAATTTTGCATTCACAATAATGTAGCTGGTGGCATTTATAATGTTTGCTCCGGAGAGCCGAGAACTGTCAAGGAAGCAGTAGAGCAAATGCTAGTTACTGCTAATCTTCCACTAAATTTTTTTGAATTCGAAAATAGGCACTCGGATACTCCAGAAATATTTGGTAATAACTCCAAGATTTTAAAGGCAGTTCCCGGCATCGAGTCACTTTTAAAGTGGGAATTAAGCCCACCTCAATCTTAATTGAGCTTTAATTTCCACCAACTCGCGTGCGACGAAGAATATTGCAAGTAGATAGATTGGTATCAGGGAAATATTCTGTACGATTGCGAATGTTCGAAATACTAGAATATAAGAAAGCAATGTTGGGAAAAGAATTGTTCTAGTAATTGCGGTTAAATCAAGAGAAGTTTGGCCAGATATCTTGAGTAAGGAATAAATCAATGGCCACAACAGAATCAGGCGATAGTAATAATTTGTTGTCGTGATCCAAGGCGCTGTAGCTATTAGTGAAGTTAAGAGAAGCTCAGTTCTCAGTTTGATATTCAAATCGGAATAGAAAGCTGTTTCAGCCCATAGTTTTTTCTGAAAAATAGAAATTATCAATACTAAAATGAGCAGGGAAGTAACTACACCAACAGTCTTCGTAGTATCTAACCCTGAAGCAAGAGCAACTAGATTTCCTAGTCCAATTGACCCTGATAAATCATTTACTTCATTTTGACCGAGTCGAGATAGGTCAGGCAGCACTATTAAGAAAGCCACTAGTCCAAGTGTCATTACGATAATTAATGTCGAACGACCAAATTGCTTTACATTTCTCAATGTGAGATAGACCAGTGGTGCTATCCCTATCAGGGGATAAAATTTCAATAGAGCGGCCATAGATATGAGGAAAGCGCACAAAATAAGAGCCCATTTACTTGTTGAATAATTGTTTAATAGTAAAATAACGCCCAAGATACTTACCAAGATAAATAAGTCTAGGTTCCCTCTCTCTGTTACGATTATGAAAGGTGGCAAATTTAATAAAAAGACTAGGAGTATAAAGTGACCAAAGTCCATATACCGAGTTAAAATAAATAGAATGAGGGTTATGCTTATTAGCGTAGTAAACATAATCACAGTTACGGCATTTTGATTAATATCCAATCCCCGTAAATTCAGAAGTATTGATGGATATGTCCAATTGTTGCCACGATTTCCACAACTTATGTAATCGCCTATGCGATTAACCTCGGAACACGAAATTCCTAAGAGCGTAGTCCTTAAGTCTGCAAAATTAGGATACAAAGCCAGTATTCCAAAAAGGGAGAGTATCTTTGTTGCTAATTCCCTATATTCCAAGACATTGAGCAAGAAAAGGTAATTGACTGAAATAGTTATGGCACAACATCTGACAATAGAATTATCTAGCCTCACAAGAAGTAACTTTCTAGTGTTTCCTTTTTTAAAACTAAAGGGAATCTGATTATTTTGATAAAAAATCTCCCAAAGAATCACAGAGAAAATTGCAGCAGCTAGAGCAATTGTTTTAAAAGCGGAGTCTTCGCCGACCACGTTTACCACTACTGATTTAATTTCAGATTTACTGGAACGATAGAGGAAAACGAGAAGAAAAATAAAGAATGACAAAGTTAGTGGAAACTCAAGAACCCGATTTCTGGCAAAGCGCGACTTGTTCTCAGCTCTTCTCACTTAAGCCTTGCTCCTGATTCTTCGCTCATACTGAAGTTGACTAAGATCGAAGGCAACTATAGGTTTATTAGGTTGTGAAGCTTCCCTTTTTATCTCCGGGCCTTTAGCTCAGTCGGTAGAGCAACGGACTTTTAATCCGTGGGTCGTCGGTTCGATCCCGACAGGGCCCACATACTATTTGTCCATTTTGTCCATTATCCACGACAAATTACACTCCATTTCGTAGATGGGAGTAGAGGCGGCGACGGTCGACTCTGTAATACAAACCGGTATAGAAATAAGGGGCTCTTTTAGTGTCACTACGCAAGAAATCTGTCTCCGCAGGTCTGAAGGTCTGGACCGTAGCGGAGCTTGGTGCTTTCTACACAGAGCACCGTAGTGAGCTAATCGCTCATGCCTCTCGTATCCTAAAAGATAGAGCTAAAGCTGAAGAAGTAATCCAAGATGCCCTGATCAAGGTCATGCTCGCCGCCCCTGAGCTTGAGTCTAAAGATCACGCCCTTGGCTATATGCATAGAACGATAGAAAACCTCTGTATCGATATCTTCCGTATCGAGGGTCGTCGTCCAAACCTTGTGGTTTTAGATGATGCCTCAGCAGAGCTTGAATCAACCTGGATCGATAATGAAGATCATGTTGATGTAATTGCTGCTGCAGATGATGCTGCAATTGTTAGACAAGCACTTGCCATGCTCTCACCTGCAGAGCGAGCAGCTCTTGTGATGTGGGAGATGGAAGGAAGATCAACTGCTGAAATTGCAGCAGAGCTTGGTATTAAAGAATCTGCTGTTAGACATACTGTATCTAGAGCTAGAGCATCTCTGCGCAGGGTAATGAGCGAGTTAATTGTTGATAGTGAGCGCGGTTTAACTGCTCTAGATATGCTCTCAACAACTTACAAGAAAGCAGCGCAAGTAGCTAAGAAATCAAGTAAAGCTGCCCTTTCACTAATTTTAGTTTTCTTTGCCTTCCTTGGATTTAATGCAATGCCAACAGATAGCGAGCTTCCTGTTGTAACAACTCAGGAAAGTATCTCCTCAACTGAAGCTGCAAGTGAAGTTGAAGTAGCAACGGCGCCTACCGTTGAAGCATCAGCAACCCCAGTCATTACCCCAGCTGCAATTGCTAAAGCACAGGTAGAAGTTGAAAATGCAAAGGCAACTACCTTTAGCTTTGCCGGTCTTGATAAGGCTGGAATCCCAACCGGATTTACCGTTACGGATTCTTCTGGATCTCTTGGGTCTCTCTATATAACTAACCGTCCTCCAGTGCTTTCAGAGACTGAGCTCAGCCTCTCTCAAGTTGCTAAGACTGATACTGGGGCAGCTAACATCTTTATCTCCCAACAGCTAGTTAGTGATTCCCAGGGCTTTAGCTACCTACCCTCAATCTCCTATGGAAAGGATGGAGCCTGGGTCCCCCTGGTAACCAAGCTCACCTACCTAAATTCTGAGCGGCTTCTAAGTGGCGATTACCTCGTCACAGCCATTATTAAAGTAGAATCTGAGATTGAAACGCCAGTTGTGATCCCAGCGAGCGCCTCAGGCCGGGATCTTCTAATAGCTCCAAAGCAGGTCATCACTCGCTTGGTGCTCAACCCAGGAAAAACTCAGATTTTATCTCAAGCAGTTTATGTAGT
>Ga0315901_10006204_pt1 | contig 14381 bp, 13 predicted proteins | sample LakEriMetagenome_10_FD_203761 | JGI IMG/M metagenome (GOLD analysis project Ga0315901, IMG submission 203761) | Freshwater fungal communities from buoy surface, Lake Erie, Ohio, United States - Buoy 2 MA116 | ecosystem: Environmental > Aquatic > Freshwater > Lake | place: USA: Lake Erie, Ohio... | reverse complement strand
CCCGTAGAGCGTTCGACGCCGATATTTCGGGATGAATACGATGTGGTATTTGCACTGCCATTTTGTATGATTGAGTTTCTTGTAGTCTTCCATGGTTAGTTTGTTCTTGTGTGCTTTGAGCGGCTCACAAATCAAACGCACCGGAAGACTGCTCTATAAGTCAAACTCTGACAGTCTCCCCGGCATAGCCGGGGGATTACCTATTGGACTTTTAAAATCATTTCCACCTCTGGCCGGGTCATTGATCGATCAATTTTCTCAAATAACAATCTTTGAGCCTTATCATTAAAAAAAGTGACAGTTACTCTCCAATTATCACGAAAAAATATATATGTGACCCAATCACCCAGTCCATGCCTCTCACCTATCACTTTACCATATCTTTCAAAACATTTTCCCGAGTTCTCGTTCAGCCTTGCAGTTGCTGATGAACAGAAAAATGACAAAATAATCCCTAATAGCAATAAACATGAATAATGCATAAATTACTCAAATTAGATTCCTTTTTGTTTGTCAAGAAATCATGCAGTGACAGAAAAGATGCTACATTTCATGCTGGGTAATATCGGGCATCGGGGGCAGTTTTGCCTGATTACGCCATTATCTGGTAAGGGTCCCACGCATTGTCATTTTTTTGGATCCAGCGGGGATTTTCCAACCAGCCGGACATCCAATACATTATTCGGCCCGGCGGGTTCGACCAAGCGAACAACGCGCTCGTGCTGGGGCTGCAGATCGCGGTGGAGTTGTGAGGGGGGGCGCGTTTGGAGGGACGACCTCCGTGTCGTCCGGGATTTTGGGGTGGTTTGATAGGGCCGCGCTGGGGCGCGGGGGAGTAGGCGCCGACGGAGCGGCGCCCTCCAGTTCGGTTTCGAGGGGCGCTGACGCGCCAAATTGAAATGGGACTCAATTCCCGCTATGCGGGACCATCTACAAGCCAGTTTTATCAAGAACCTGCCTCGCTGCCGCCTGAAGCTCATTCCATCGCGGAAAGAGCGGATCTTCTGCGTGAAGAATGTGTCGGAGCAGGCTTTTCCATTCCAGGGTGGCTCGCTCGATATCCCCTCGGCGGATGGAGTCGGTTTCTTTTTCCAGAGCACGCATTCCGCCACTCCGATGCAGCGACAAGGCTTCGCAGGTTCCCTCGCCGAATCCCGGACACAGTCCGCCCTCGAGGTAGCCTTCGTGGTCCACATGGCCGTAAATTTCGCGGGCCACGGCGGCCAGACGATGGCTCGGCCCATCCGCAAAATCCTGAAAGCGCGGGCCGCCTCGCAGGTTGGCAAGGTGGGCGACGATATCCTCAATCGGATAAGTCGCGTCCTCCAGAGCGGCGGCGACCATGAGACCCTCGCCTCCTTGGAAACGGCTGAAGAGCCGGCCGCGTGGAGTCGGTGCGCCGCAGTCATCCACCAGACCGAGTTTTCGCCAAGCGTAGGCCGCGGATCCCGGGGGCGGGTTGAACACAAGCGACTCGCCAACCTCGAAGGACGAACTGACCCGTCGCCGGGGGGGATCGAGGAGCGCAGTGCCGTCGGGAAGGAGGAGCGCGCTAACGGGAATTTTTTCCAGTAAAAGGCGCGCCATGAGGTTCGGGCCATGGCATGCGGTGGAGTGGAAAACTCCGGGCGACCATTGGGATTCCAGAAGCGGGATGATATCGCGGATCAATTCGTCTTCGGTGAATATCTCGGTTTTGCGCAGACCGAGGAGTTTTTGAATCCAAGGCAGAGGCTGGAAATGAGACCCAAGTCCGCTTTCATTTGGACTATTGAAATGTAGCGCAGGCGTCCCGCCTGCAGGCGTGACTTGTTCGATGGCATGAGTTAAGCCCGCCCTACAAAAAATCGCCCTGGAGTCCGGGTTTGGAGTGGTTTTTGTATGAGTGCCCGCCAGTCGCGCGATGGAGACTTCCTTTCCATAAGCAAAACTTCGCCCGTCCCGGATTTTGCAGGGTCTGCCGTGGGGTAGCAGGTCGAGGCTGCGAGGGGCGCGCAGCGCGGGAATCCATCGTTCCTTGTGCCGGGCGAGACACTCGCCAAGGGGGAGGATTTGCTCCGTGGCGGTTTTGAGTGGATGCCAGCGATCGCCGAGTCCGAGAAACTCGACTCTCGTCGGACCATGACGCTCGCTGGATTTAGAGATTTCCAGGGCGTTTGCCAAATCGGGGGCGATCTTTTGGCGGCTGAAAAGCCTTTCGCAGACAAGAGCTGCCCGGGCGAGGGGGCTTTTGCCATCGGGGGAGTCGACTTCCATGACGCGCAGCAAGGTTGGCCAATCCATTTGGTTCACCCGCCGGAGTTGGCGTGGGGAGGCGTCCAGAAGGCTGGGGAGATTTTGGGCCGTCAGAACAAATCCCCGTTCATCCAGGCCTCTTCGTCCGGCTCGGCCAAACATCTGCAGCAACTCGTCGGAGCGGAGTTCGCGCTGGAATCTGGCGTCTCCGTAGCTGGTCGAGGTGACCATGACAGAACGCACAGAAAAATTGATCCCCGCCGCGAGGCCGGTGGTGGCGACGATGACATGGAGCTTCCCGGCTTTTCCAAGCGGTTCGATCCAATCGGCGCGGGCCGAGTAGGGAAGGCCGCTGTGATGATAGGCCACGCGGTGTTGCAGGAGCCGGGCCAGGTCGCGACCGAGGAGGTTTTGATCTTCCGGGGACATGCGCAGCGGGCTGTCCACAGGCAGGGCGGCCGCGATTTGGGTGGCCATTTTTTCCGCATCGCGGCGACGCGGGGCAAACAGCAGAAGCGGCGTCAGCCCCGCATGGAGTGCGGCCACAGCCACCCTTGGCCAGAATCCATGCACGGAATCCGGCACGCGCGGCAGATTCTCGATCGGCACTTGGTCCAGAGGAACTGGCCGCTCTTTCACTTGGATCAACTCCACGCGCCGCCCGAGCCTTTTCAGCCACTCTGCGATGTCCGCGGGGTTCCGCACGCTGCCACTCAGGAGCAAGAGGCGGGTGGATGCCGGAGGGAGAGCCATGGCCATTTCGTAGTTCAACCCGCGCTGGGCATCCGCGAGCATCTGGTATTCGTCGAGAATGAGGAAACCTGGGGCATTTCCGCTCAAAATGCGCTCGCGCTGGGTCTCGAGTGTCGCGACCAAGACGGGGGCATGGAGATTTTCCGCGAGATCGCCTGTGGCGATGCCGACATTCCATCCGAGGGATTTCCACTCTCGCCATTTATCGTTCGCCAAAGCGCGCGTCGGCACCGTGTAAACGGCCTGTCCGAGGCGGGCGGCTTCGGGTGTTTTCAGAAAAAGCTCAAAGACCCGCGTTTTGCCGGCACCTGTCGGCGCATCAATGATCACATCAGCGCCACTTTTCAGGTGACGCACCGCATCTTGTTGCCAGAGATCCGGCAAATTCAAGGGAGCGAACGGAACCTGTGAGCTTGTGGAGTTCAAAATCCGCGAATCTTGGGCTGGGGCGGAGCTGGTTGTTGGAATTCACCAAGCGGCTCCTTGGCAGCGATGGCCACTGGGTCTTTGCTCATAAAAATCGAGTGATGGTCCACAAGGAAACCGGGATTCGGAAAAAATCACCCTCCTATTGCAGCACACGAGCGTCAAGGATCCAAAGGACGACATGACCGTGAATCCTGGCATCCGAGATTTTGGGATTTTTGCTGAAACTAGAACTTCCCAACCGCAATGTCTGCGGGTGCTGTATTCGGGCCAACTACTGCATGCACTCACCTCATTCAAATATGTGAATATGTGGGACTGACCCCGATGATTAGTTGCAAGGTCTTGGGTCTACGCTAATCTGGCCCCCTATGGATCAAATGTCTTCCAACCTCGCCAAAATCCTCGCACCCCTTGTCATTCTCCTCGTTGCCGCGTTCGCGATCCTATCGAGCATGACAGTCATCGTCGAGAGCGGCCATGTTGGAGTGGTGCGAACCCTCGGTGCCGTTCAGCCCGAGGCGCTGCGCGAGGGATTTCATTTCAAGAAGCCCTTTATCGACAAAGTCGAGCAGATGGACATCCGCCTCACGGCCAGCCGCGAGCAGTCCACAGCCGCTTCGAAAGACCTCCAGACCGTCACCACGCAGGTCACCACCCAGTTTTCCCTCAACGGCGACATGGCCCCGCAGATCTACCAGAAAATCGGCACGCTCCCGAAGGTGGCCGTCTCCCTCGTTCAGCCGGCCATTCAGGAATGCGTGAAGGGCGTCACCGCCAAATTCACTGCCGAGGAACTCGTGACCAAGCGCGAGTTCGTGAAGCAGCAAATTCAGGAGGCCCTTACCAACTTCCTCAACAATACGCTTCGCGAAAAAGATCTCCTGAACTCGATCAATATCGCCAACCTTGCCATCACCGATTTCAATTTCTCCGACGAGTTCAACCGCGCCATTGAGGCGAAGGTGAAGGCCGAGCAGATGGCCCTCCAGGCGAAGAACGAAAAAATCATGCGCGTCACTCAGGCCGAAGCCGCTTCCGAGGAACGCAAACTCGCCGCTTCCGCGGAGGCCTTCTCCACCGAGGTCCAATCCAAGGCCCGCGCCGACGCCATTCAGCGCGAATCCGAAGCTCTGCAGCAAAGCCCCCAAATCATCCGTCTCCGAGCCATCGAGAAATGGGACGGCACACTTCCCCGCATCACCGGCCAATCCGCCGTTCCCTTCCTGAACATCGAGGAGGTCGCCCGCGACACCCCGCCCCGCCCGACTCCCTAGGGCAAGGGTCAGTCCCACATATTGACATATTTTCAGTTTCAGCGAGGATTTTTTCCATGGCTAGACAACTGAGAGTCGAATACGCGGGGGCGATTTACCATGTGATGAGCCGGGGGGACCGGCAGGAGTCGATTTTTTGGGATGACGAGGATCGGCGGCGGTTTTTGGGGACGCTCGGGGAGGCTTGTGCGCGGGGCGGTTGGCAGGTGCATGCGTATTGCCTGATGGGAAATCATTTTCATCTGGTGCTGGAAACTCCCCAACCGACGCTGGTGGCGGGAATGAAGTGGTTTTTGGGAACCTACACGCAGCGTTTCAATGCGCGGCACCGCCTGCGCGGGCATCTCTTTGCGGGGCGCTACAAGTCGCTGCTCGTGGATGGCTCGGACGACATGTATTTGCGGGTGGTCTGTGACTATGTGCATTTGAATCCGGTGCGGGCGGGGTTGATCGTGGCGGATGGGAAATTGGCGGACTACGCGTGGAGCAGTTTCCCAGAGTATTTGAAGGAGCCCGCGCAACGGCCTGAGTGGTTGAGGGTGGATCGTCTCCTGGGGGAGATCGGCATCCGGCAGGACGATACGACGGGTCGGCGGGAGTTTCAGGAAACGATGGAGGCGCGGTGTCGTGCGGAAGGGCATGCGGACGAGGAACTCTGGAGCGGCATTCGGCGGGGTTGGAGATTTGGCGCGGAGGATTTTCTGGAGAGGTTGATGGAAAGGGGAGCGGCAGGGGGCGCGAACCCAGAGATTCACAGTGGGGAGGCGGTGGCGGAAACGATGGAGGAAAAAGCGCGGCGTCTCATCGGGGAGTTTTTGGAAAAACGGGGAACGGGGATTGAGGAGTTGAGGGCGCGAAGCAAGGGCGATGCGCTGAAAATCGAGCTCTCCGGCGAGCTCAGAAAAAACACGGCGATGTCGATGGCGTGGATTGCGAAAGAACTCCACGCCGGAGCTCCAAACAGCGTGTGGAATGCGCTGGCAAAGTGGCGGAGGACTCGGGAAGTGTGAATCTGTGGTCTCCCAAATTATAAGAAATTCTAGACAGACAGCACAGAATCGAGGAACTTCAGGCCATGATAGTTTTCCAACTCCAAACAGCGAAGCAGCGTTTTTCGGCCGTGGCTGAGAGCGCGGCGAAGGGGATTCCTCAACTGGTTACCAAGCACGGGAGGCCTTTCGTGGTTATCGTCAGTGCCGCCGATTGGTGCAAGGAGCATGAGCCGGAGCGAGGCATCTGGGGCGTATTGAGAGACTGCCCAGGCGACTTGAGCGAACTGGATGTAGTCCGCAAAAAGGATCTCCCTCGCAAGGTGTCGTTTTGAATTACCTTCTCGATACAAATATCCTGTGCGAGGCCACAAGACCTCAACCGGATATCCGTGTCGCAGCTTGGCTGAGCGCCCAACCCGCCCTCACACTGTTTGTCAGCCTCGTTTCCATTGCGGAAATCCGAAAGGGCATTTTGATGCTTCCCGAAGGCAAAAAACGGACAAAGCTGGCGAGTTGGCTGGAATCTGAACTTCTTCCCGCATTCGCCAACCGCGTGATTCCACTTGGGGAGGTAGAGATGAACGAATGGGCCGCCCTTGTGGCAAACGCAGAAAAAAAAGGCCACACGCTGCCCGTCGTGGATAGCCTGATCGCCGCAACCGCACGGAGCCACGGTCTCACGCTTGCCACACGAAATATCCAAGACTTTCGCCATTGCGGGATTCCTCTCCACAATCCTTGGGCGGAAAAGCCGCATTAGATTTTGGGATTCATTTAAACCCTGCATGGGGTAGATCGCGATCAGGCACTAAGCCACAGCTCCGAACAGCGCGGCATGCATTGGCGAAGCGGAAGATTGAAAAAAGTGTGAATATGTGGGACTGACCCCAGTCTGTCCCGTAGAGCCACGCCCAGTTCATGGTGGTTTCGAAAACAACACGAGCTTTGGGATAGCGCTTGGCCAACTCGACGAAGAGTTCCGGAGTGGTGTGTTCGATACGCCCGCGTTCAAGGATGCCGCCTTTGGCGTCGAGGACGCAAAAAACGCTGTATCGGTTGACTCGGCTGTGCCGTCGCCCTACGGGCAGCCTGCGGCTGTCTGTCTCGCTACGCTCGGCTATGGAAGTCGATTCCGATAGAGACTGGATTGTTGTGGGATGTGGTTGGTTTGGTCATAAGACCGCCCATCCTACAACATCCATTTTATTAGCTTCCAGAGACCAATCCGCCCGCAGATCAAGGCAGAATCAAGCTTTCATGTCGGCTGACCCCGATGATGATTCAGGCTAACTGCTGTATGTCCTAACCTACTCAATACTATCAACAATTTGCTTTACAGATTCGTCATTACTATCAACAAATTGCTTTACAGTTTTTAATCCACCAGAAGCCGAATTATATGAAAAAGTTCCTGCCGGATAAACTTTTAAATTTACTACTTGCTCATCCACCATGCCATGTGTTTTACATACTACAAATACAACTGAATTGTTAGGCTCAAAATCAAATTTTTCCTCACACGAGAATGGATTAAGATCAAGAAGCACACCTTTATTAGATACAACAGAAAGCACTGTTCCTCCTATCCCAACTTGTTCTTTACTAAGTTGCTCTTTCAAAGCTTCGCTTATTTCCCGTTTAACTCCAATCTGGTAATTGGTGTAGATTTTCAGTTGCCGTTCGTTTTTGAATTTTTCTGCCAAGGCTGGTTCGAAATTGAATTGGGATTTCAGTTCTGGACTTAACTTCTCAATCAAAACACGTGCTACTCCATCTCTATGAGTGAAGGATATGAATGCGGGGTCTACCGACTGCACTCTAACATTTTCATAAATTTTATTACCAACTTGGAGCTTGCCAAAAGTTGGAAATTCTTCTGAATGACAGTAATATATTAGAAAAAAACAAACTACTAAAGCAAGCCTTGATTTCATTGGTGCTGTTTTCAATAGAAAACCAATTCCTTATTAAATATGTCAATAAAAAAGAAAGAATAGAAATGCGTGGATGTCGGCCGACCCCCCCTGCTGTAAAATCACATGGATGCGCTGAATGGCTTGTGCGAATCTGCCGCGCATGACCCGCTCCGACCGCGCGAAGGAATTGCTGAAACGACTGCCGAAAATTTATCCCGAGGCGCATTGCGAGCTCGACTACTCGAATCCGCTGGAACTCCTCGTCGCCACGATCCTCAGCGCGCAATGCACCGACAAGCGCGTGAATCTCGTGACGCGCGAGCTTTTCCAGCGCTGCCGCACGGCGCAGGACTACGCCGCGATTTCGCAAGAGGAACTCGAGGGGCTCGTCCGCTCCACAGGGTTCTATCGGAACAAGGCGAAAAACATTCGCGCCATGGGGCAAGTGCTCGTCGAGCGCCATTCGGGCGAGGTTCCCGATAGCCTGGCTGAACTTGCCGCCATTCCCGGCGCGGGACGCAAAACGGCCAATGTCGTCCTCGGAAATGCCTTTTCTAAAAATGAAGGCGTCGTCGTGGATACCCATGTTGGCCGTCTTTCCCAGCGCCTCGGCCTCACCAAATTCAGCGACCCGATCCGCATCGAGCAGGACTTGATGAAACTCTTCCCTCAGGCGTGTTGGACCGACCTGAGCCACTGGCTGATCTTCCACGGACGCCGGCGCTGTGCCGCGCGCAAGCCGGATTGTGCGAACTGCGAGCTGAGCGATTTCTGCCCGACAGCGAATCAACCGCACAAGACAACGCGGGCGGCTTCCAAGCCAGACTGAATCGCGGCCTGGATACTCGCGCCATTTTTCCAATCCCCACACGCGAGAACGCCGTTTGGCAAATGAGGCTTGGGTTTTGAGGCGAAGCCGGGCGGCTGGTCAGGGACAGCGTTTGGAACAAAAATCGTCTCCAGGGGAATGAGCGATTCTCGCGCATGGGGAAAAATGGCGGCGATTTCTTCAGCAGCGCGGGAGACAAGTTCGGCACGGTCCAGTCCTTCAAAATTCAGAATGGAAGCCGAGACAAGATGCCAACCGGGCGGGGCAAATTCCGGCGCGATATTGGTGATCTGAACGAAGTGCCGAACGAGGCGGTGGGCGCCAGCGGGAAGAACGAGGCAAGGGCGGTCGTATAGGGAGATTTTGGTTTTAAAATAAACGACCGCCACGCCACGCGGCGCAGGGGGCGGTGGGAGTTGGAGGAGTTGGCAAAGCGAGGATTCATCGAGTGCCAGAACGAGCCGCGAGAAAGGGAGGATTTCGCCGGACTCGAGAATCACGCGGTCGCCATCGATCGCGATGACTTTGGTATTCAGCCGGATTTTTTGCGGGGGGAGTTGCGCGGCGATGGACTCGGGGAGTGCTTGGATGCCGCCAGCGGGAATCCAAGCGCGGCCGGTGGCAAATTTTTTAAAGTAGTATCGAAAGAGCGCGGAGCTCGTGGAGAGCTCGTTGTCGAGTAGCACGCCGCCGAAAAACGGCTGGGCAAAGCGAGAGAGGAATTGATTGGAAAAGCCACACCGAATCAGAAACTCACGGGTGGAAAGATCGCTTGTGGAAGCGCAGGCGCCGACGAGTGCGCGGTCCGAGGAGAGAAGAACTTCCGCTCCCAATCTCGCGAGGCGGAGTTTGTCACCGAACGGCAAGGCATCACCCGCGATGGCGACGAGGGGATTTTCGAGCGGGCTGGCGAGGCGGGAGAATTTTCCGGAATGGTGAATCAGCGCACCGGACTCGAACAAGCGAGGCTGCAGCGCCGCAACATCCACAACCTCCCCGACCGCGCGGTAGGAACTCAGAACGACCTGGAAGCCATGATCGAGCGTGAACCCGTCACGCCGCATGGTGCGCTGGCGTCCCCCAACCTGCGGTGCAGCCTCGAGCAAAAGAAAATCCCGCCCGGCGCGTTGAAGCTGCAGCGCGCATGAGAGACCCGATAAGCCGGCGCCGACGATGAGAATCATGCGGTCAGCGAGGGAAGTTTTCTAGGATATCGGCGGCGAAGGGATCGCCATCCTCAGCCAACTCGCTGAGATAACGGAGGCCGAGTTGGCGGACTGACTCGTCGGGGTGCGCCAGCGCGGCTTCCGCGACTTTTGGGGAGGGAAAGCGTTGGAGTGTTTCTGCAACCTTGTGGGAGGGGGCAAATGGTAACTCCTGGATTCTATCGGAAATCCACATCGCGTCGGCCACGCAGGTGACCTCGCCCTGTGGCCGTGAGACGGCGTTGTCAGGGATTTGTTTGCGGCCTTCGGCGATGGCGGTGTTGATGGGAGGTTTGCCTTGCAGGCGGCGTAGCAGGGCACGCGATTTCATCCGCGAGTAGAGCAGCTTTTGCCTTTCGACATCTGGTCGGTATTGGCGCATGGGGTCAGGCAAGAGCGCGGTTGAGGGCGCTGATGATCGCGTGGATCGAGGCGAGTTCGATATTGGTGTCGCTGCCGACGCCGTAGAAGACGCGGTTGCCTGCGGCTTTGATTTCGATGTAGCTCACCGCGCGGGCATCGGCACCGGCGCCGAGGGAGTGCTCCGAGTAGTTGAGGATTTCGACGCGTGGGAGTTCGGTTTTCGCGAGGCAATCGACGAATGCGGCGATCGGGCCGTTGCCAGTGCCTCGGACGGTTTGAGTTTTTCCCAAAATCTCGAGGTCGGCTTCGACCGTGACCTGCTCGGCGCGCTCGATGGCGCGGAATTCCCCGAGGCGGACGGCGCCGGAGCGGACGACGAAGGTTTTTTGGAACAACTCAAAAATCTCCTCTGGCTCGAGCTCGGTGCCTTTTTCGTCGGAGACGGTGTTGACGAGACGGCCGAGGTCCTTTTGGAGGCCCTTGGGGAGCTGGTAGCCGAATTCCTTCTCGAGGACATAGGCGACGCCGCCTTTGCCGGATTGGGAGTTGATGCGGACGATCGCCTTGTAGCTGCGGCCAACATCAGCGGGGTCGATCGGAATGTAGAGCACATCCCAAGGCTGGCCGGGGCTCTGGCGGGCCCAGGATTTTTTGATGGCATCCTGATGCGAGCCGCTGAAGGCCGTGAATGCGAGGTCGCCAGCGTAAGGGTGGCGCGGGTGGACCTCCATGCGGGTGCAGCGCTCGTAGATTTCGCGGATGGCGTTGAGCTTTCCAAAATCCAAGCCGGGGTGGATGCCGTGCGTGTAGAGGTTCAGCGCGACGGTAACGATGTCGAGATTGCCGGTGCGCTCACCCACACCGAAGAGGGTTCCTTCGACACGGTCGGCTCCCGCGAGTAGGCCGAGTTCTGTGGCGGCGGTGCCGGTGCCGCGGTCATTGTGGGTGTGGAGCGAGAGAATCGTCAGTTCGCGGCGCGTGAGGTGGCGCGACATCCACTCGATCTGGTCAGCGTGGATATTTGGCGTGGCGTATTCGACCGTGGCGGGGAGGTTGAGGATGATTTTGTTGTCGGGCGTGGGCTGCCAGACATCGGTGACGGCCTCGCAGATATGCAGGGCGAAATCGAGTTCCGTGCTCGTGAAGCTCTCGGGCGAGTATTCGAGCTGGATGCGCGAGCCCGAGTCCACGAGCGGGCGCATCGTTTTTTTCAAAAACGAAACGGCGTGTGTGGCGATGCCGACGATTTGCTCGCGGGTGGACCCGAAGACATAGTCGCGCTGTTTCGGCGAGGTGGAGTTGTAGAGATGAAAGATGATATTCCGCGCGCCGCTCAGAGCCTCGAGCGAGCGGTTGATGAGATCCTCACGGCACTGGCAGAGGATTTGGATCGAGACATCGGCGGGGATGCGGTCTTCCTCGATCAGGCGGCGGCAAAAATCGAACTCGATCTGCGAGGCGGAGGGAAATCCGATCTCGATTTGTTTGAAGCCGATCCCGACGAGCATTTCGAAATACTCGAGCTTCTCCTCGACGCTCATCGGCTGGGCGAGGGCCTGGTTGCCATCGCGCAAATCCACGCTGCACCAGATCGGCGCGCGGCTCAGCACGCGGCTCGGCCATTGGCGGTCAGGCAAATCGACCTGAGGGAACGGCCGGTATTTCGTGACGGGCTGTGCTTGCATGGGCTGAAAATCTAGCACCGCCCCGCGCAACGCGCCAAGAGTGGAACTTAATTGAGGAAAAACGCCCCTCCCCTTTTTCAAAAGAACCTCGCCGGGCCATGAGCGATTTGCTTGCTTGGGTCCGTGAAGAAAATCCTTCTCGTCGAGGACAACGAAATGAACCGCGACATGCTCTCGCGCCGTCTCGCGAAGCGGGGCTACGCGGTGGTCATGGCAGTCGACGGCGCGGAGGGAGTGACCATGGCGCGCTCGGAATCGCCCGACCTTGTGCTGATGGACATGGGCCTGCCGGTGATGGACGGCTGGACCGCGACACGCCACATCAAAGCCGACCCAGCCACGGCGCGAATTCCTGTGGTTGCCCTGACCGCCGAGACAACGGAAGGCGACCGAGAAAAATGCCTCTCGGCAGGTTGCGATGATTACGACACCAAGCCGGTCGATCTCGTGCGGTTGATCGGAAAAATCGAGGCGCTTCTCGGGGGATTGCCGCCCGCGCCTGAAAAGCCATCACCCGCGAGTTTGAGCCACGATCTCCTCACCCCGCTCAACGCCATTATTGGTTATACAGAAATCCTCTCCGAGCGCTCCCAAGCCCGACCCGAGGATTTGGCCGACCTGCAAAAAATCCTCTCCGCCGCGCGGGAGCTTCACGGCCGAATCCAGAAAATTTTGGCGACCCAAGCGCCATAGTCGGATTCGGTTTCGTTGGCATTGAGGAAATTGGATTCCATGCCGTCTCGGACGCGGCATACTCCGCGCCGCATGAATCCGCTTCCGCTCGTGATCGCTGGAACCGCTCTCGCCATGGCGATGATGGTGGTCGTTTGGTTTTTCGCCAGGCGGATGGATAACGCGGGGATCGTTGATATCTGGTGGTCGTTCGGCTTCACGCCGGTGGCACTTTTTTATGGGGTCTTCGGCAGCGGACACATGATTCGCAATGGCCTCATCGCGGCAATGGTCTGCGCGTGGAGCCTGCGACTCGGCATGCATCTCTACAAACGCGTGATGTCCCACCACCCGGAGGAGGACCCGCGCTACGCCGATCTTCGGAAGCAATATCCCAAACGCACCTGGTTGATGTTTTTTGGATTCTTTCAGCTCCAGGGGTTGCTGATCGGGTTGTTGTCTCTGCCCATCGCCTTCGCCTGCGCGAACCCCTCGCCGGGCATCGGTTTTTTCGAAATCGCGGGCGTCCTGCTCTGGCTCGTTGCGATCGGAGGAGAGTCTATCGCTGACATGCAACTCGCACTCTTCAAGGCTCAGCCTGCATCGAAAGGCCGCGTGTGCGATTTCGGCCTCTGGAAATACTCGCGCCACCCGAACTACTTTTTCGAGTGGGTCGTCTGGATTGCCTATTTCGTCTTCGCGCTCGGCTCTCCTTGGGCATGGGTTGGACTGGCGAGCCCGCTTCTGATGCTTTTTTTCCTTACCCGAATGACCGGAATTCCTCCCGCCGAAGCCCGAGCGCTTGCTTCGCGTGGCGATGCCTACCGCGACTACCAGCGCCGAACCAGCGCGTTCATCCCTTGGTTTCCAAAATCATGATCCAACTCGACGACCTCCTCGCCCGAAATCTCCTGCCCGATGCTGCCATCCGGCTTGGCATCCGCAATCTTCTCTCCAAAAAACTCCGCGAGGAAACGCGCGAAAATGCCATTTCCCAATCCGAGGCGCTGGCTGCTTTTGTGGACGAACTCAAACGCAGCCCGATCGCCATCAAGACCGCTGCCGCGAATGAGCAGCACTACGAAGTTCCTACCGATTTCTTCAAACTCGTCCTCGGCCCCCGCATGAAATACAGCTCGGGCTACTGGCCGCGCGAGGACACGACTTTCGCCGAATCCGAAGAGGCGATGCTCGCGCTCACCTGCCAACGCGCGGAACTCACCGACGGCCTCGACATCCTCGAGCTCGGTTGCGGCTGGGGCAGTCTCACGCTTTGGATGGCGGAGAAATTCCCCGCCGCTCGCATCACTGGCGTCTCAAATTCTTCGACCCAAAAACTCCACATCGAAGCCGAAGCCGCACGGCGTGGTTTGGGCAATGTCCGCATCGTCACGGCGGACATGAACGACTTTGAGGCCGGCGACTCGGCATTCGACCGCGTTGTCTCCGTGGAAATGTTCGAGCACATGAAAAACTACCAGCGCCTCATGGCAAAGGTCGCCCGCTGGCTCCGCCCTGGCGGCAAGCTGTTCGTGCACATCTTCACCCACCGCGAATTCGCCTACCACTTTGAGGGCAAAGATCCCTCGGACTGGATCACACGCTATTTTTTCGACGGCGGCACGATGCCTTCCGACGACCTCCTGCTCTACTTCCAGGACGATCTCGCGATCGAAAAACACTGGCGCGTCTCCGGCACCCATTACCAACGAACCTCCGAGGCTTGGCTGGAAAAAATGGATGCGAACGAGACGACGATCACTCCAATCCTCGAAAAAACCTATGGCCCCGAGAACACCGCGAAGTGGCGTGCCTACTGGCGCGTCTTCTTCATGTCCTGCGCGGAACTCTGGGGCTTCCGCGGCGGCAACGAATGGCTCGTGAGCCATTACCGGTTTGTGAAGCTTCGCGGCTGACCTCCGCCGTTTCTGTGATGGAGTTTTGTCAGGCCCGACACTAGTTTTTCAATCATGAGCCGCCGGGGCAGAATCCTAGACCAACCTTTGCCGCGCCATCGAGACGCTTGGG
>Ga0315901_10006203_pt1 | contig 14381 bp, 16 predicted proteins | sample LakEriMetagenome_10_FD_203761 | JGI IMG/M metagenome (GOLD analysis project Ga0315901, IMG submission 203761) | Freshwater fungal communities from buoy surface, Lake Erie, Ohio, United States - Buoy 2 MA116 | ecosystem: Environmental > Aquatic > Freshwater > Lake | place: USA: Lake Erie, Ohio... | reverse complement strand
CAGTCTTTTTGCGGACAAGGAATTTTTTTTCTTGGATCAAGTTTTCCATGCGGCTTGCCTGAAGCACAGGAAAAATTCATCAGAAGAATTAACAGCAGACCGTAAAATGTGAACCGCTTCATAGGTGGGGCATCAGACAAAATTACGTTTTAACCTTCAGAGTTTTAACCTGAGCTTAATTATTCGCCTTTGATCAGGTTTCGTTTGGGAAAATCAAAAAACAACATTCTTGCAAGAGAAGGATCTGTCTTTTTCCAGGAGTTGGTTTTTAATTTAACCCCGACAATTCCACAGGTGGGGATATTATTGAGGGTTTCCCCGGTAAGCCACTCAGCAAACTCTGTCAGCCCCGGGTTATGTCCGAAAAGCAGAATCACATCAAATTTATCCTTGATATTCCTTATTGTTTCAAGGATGATTTCAGGGTTCGCATGGTACAACTGCTTTTCACTCTGTATGGAGGTTTTTGGAAAGTTTAAAATTTTTGAGAATTCCCGACAGGTTTTACTTGCCCGCTTTGCAGGGCTTGTAATCATAAGATCGGGATGAATTTCTTTTTCTTTTAATCGCTTCGCCATACGGGGTGCATCCTTTTTCCCCCTCTCATTCAGTGGCCGTTCAAAGTCCGTAAGGCGGTCGTCTGTCCAGCTTGATTTGGCGTGGCGAATCAGATAAATGGCTTTCATACTGGAAAATCTTTCGGGCTGATCTATTTTTTAAAGATAAAATATACAGCTCCCGTCAGCAAAATGAATCCTATCAGGTGATTAAGCCTGAAGCTCTCGTTTTTAAAGAATATCAAAGAAAAAATAACAAATACAGTAAGTGTGATAACTTCTTGAAGGACCTTAAGTTCAACCAGTGTAAACGGACCGCCATGATCTCTGAACCCAATCCTGTTGGCAGGAACCTGCAGCATGTATTCAAAAAGTGCGATGCCCCAGCTGATCAGAATAATACTGAAAAGCCCAAGGCTTCTGCTCCATTCCATATCCCTGAAGCGGAGATGGCCGTACCAGGCAAGTGTCATAAACGCATTGGAAAGTATGAGCAAACCAATGGTGTACAATCCTTTCATTCGTGGAATCTACTTCACAAGTTTTTTATACCTGATCCGCTTAGGCTCCATGTCACCCAGTCGCTTCTTTTTGTTTTCCTCGTATTCACTGAATGTTCCCTCGAACCAGAATACCTGTGAGTCACCTTCAAAAGCAAGGATGTGCGTGCAAACCCGGTCCAGAAACCAGCGGTCGTGAGAGATGATTACAGCACAACCTCCGAAATTTTCAAGTGCTTCTTCCAGCGCACGAAGGGTGTTAACATCAAGATCGTTTGTGGGCTCGTCAAGCAGCAACAGATTGCCACCTTGCTTAAGGGCAATGGCCAGATGCACGCGGTTACGCATACCACCTGAAAGTTCTTTTACTTTTTTCTGCTGGTCGGTGCCGCTGAAATTAAATTTACTCACATAGGCGCGTGAGTTAATCTGTTTCCCACCCAGTTCAATCAATTCATTTCCTCCTGTGATGGCCTGCCATACAGTTTCCTCGGGTTTGAGGTCGTCATGCCCCTGATCCACATAGGCGATTTTGACTGTTTCACCGATTTCAAAAGTTCCGTGATCAGGCATTTCTGCGCCGGTGATCATTTTAAACAATGTGGTTTTACCTGCTCCGTTGGGTCCGATGATGCCTACAATTCCTGCAGGAGGGAGCGTAAAGGTCAGGTTTTCATATAACAGCCGGTCTCCAAAACCTTTGGCCACATCATGTACTTCAATGACTTTATTTCCAAGCCTTGGACCTGCCGGGATAAATAATTCAAGTTTTTCTTCTTTTTCTTTTGTCTCCTGACCGAGGAGTTTTTCATAGTTATTCAGACGGGCTTTTCCTTTTGCCTGTCTGCCTTTAGGATTCATCCGAACCCATTCAAGTTCCCGCTCAAGGGCTTTTTGTCTTTTTGATTCAGATTTTTCTTCCTGGATCAGTCGCTTTTGTTTCTGATCAAGCCATGAAGAATAATTTCCTTTCCAGGGAATTCCTTCACCACGATCAAGTTCCAGAATCCAGCCTGCAACATTGTCAAGGAAATAGCGGTCGTGGGTAACTGCAATAATGGTTCCTTTATACTGTCGCAGGTGTTGTTCCAGCCAATGAACAGATTCCGCATCAAGGTGGTTGGTAGGCTCATCGAGCAGAAGCACATCCGGTTCTTTCAGAAGGAGACGACACAACGCAACCCTTCTTTTCTCACCGCCTGAAAGATTTTCCACCTTTGATTCTGGTGGAGGACAACGCAAGGCATCCATGGCCCGTTCCAGCTTATGGTCAAGTTCCCACGCACCGACAGCATCCAGTTTTTCCTGAACCTCACCCTGCCGGTTAATCAGTTTTTCCATGGCATCAGGGTCTTCCATGATGGCAGGGTCACCAAATTTCTCGTTAATGGCCTCAAACTCCTTTAAAAGAGATGTGATTTCCTGAACACCTTCTTCCACAATTTCCCTGACAGTTTTGGTCTTATCCAGTTGAGGCTCCTGTTCAAGAAGGCCAACAGAATACCCGAGGTCAGAAACCACTTCTCCCTGAAACTCTTTGTCAATACCTGCAATGATGCGCAGCAGGGATGATTTTCCGGAACCGTTCAGTCCCAGCACGCCGATCTTGGCGCCATAAAAAAAGGACAGATAAATGTCTTTGAGAACCTGTTTGGAAGGAGGGTAGATCTTGCTAACCCCCGTCATGGAGAAAATTATCTTTTCGTCGGACATGCTGGCTTGGATTTAGAGGGACAAATATGGGTTTTTTAGTCCATTATGCGGTTATTGGACTTCATAAAAACAAACCTTACCGGTCCGGGGTTCCTGGTATTGACAATGGTTGATTAAATTCTATTTTTGCGGAAAATCAAAGCAGGGAACCTTATGTATTGGACACTTGAACTTGCCTCTTATTTAGAGGACGCGCCGTGGCCGGCGACCAAAGAAGAACTGATTGACTATGCAATCAGAACAGGTGCTCCCCTGGAGGTAGTGGAGAACCTGCAGGAACTGGAAGATGATGGTCAGCCTTTTGAAAGCATTGAAGAGATCTGGCCGGATTATCCAACCAAAGAAGACTTCTTTTTCAACGAAGACGAATATTAATTCGTCTTTTTTTTACCCCTTACGGTTTTTTGTAGCAAGCAGAGCCTCTGCCACCACCAGATCCTCAGGGGTGGTTACTTTAATGTTCTCATAACTGCCCTCAAACAGGGAAATGAGGTGTCCTGCGTGCTCCGCGACACTGGCGTCATCGGTCATACTGGCTTCTTCTTTGGTAAGATAGGCCTTCTTAATAAGATCGGATTTGAAGGTCTGAGGAGTCTGAATCAATCTGAAACGTGAACGATCTGCAGCTTTGGTTGTGTCCTGATCTGTCATGCGGATTGAATCTTTCAGCCTGACTGCCGCCACAGCAGTTCCATGAACTGCTGCCAGATGAAATGAAGCTCCGATTATATCAGAACTTACCAATGGCCGGACGCCATCATGAATGGCTACAAGACTGTTTTCCGGTACAATTGCAAGACCATTTTTTACAGACTGAAACCTGGACTCACCTCCATGGACAACCTGGACCGGAATATTGAACTGATGGTTTGCACAAAGGTTATTCCAGCGATCCACATCATCCTGAGGTAAAACCAGAATGATGCGGAGGCTTTCGGAATATTCATGAAATGCCGAGATGGTATGCATCAGGATCGGCATTCCGGAAAGAGGAATGAACTGTTTGGGAACAACACTTTTAATTCGTGTTCCTTTGCCTCCGGCAACTATGATGGCATATTCCTGTGGTTTCATGGTTGCCGGTCCGTGTAAATTGAACTGACTTAAATAATGAGCATGGCGTCGCCGTAGCTCAGGAATTTATACTTTTCTTTCTTGGCGGTCTGATAGGCCTGCATGATCAGATCATAGCCCCCAAAAGCACACCCCATCATCAGCAGGGTGGATTCCGGTTGCTGGAAATTAGTGATCATGGAATTGCAGATCTTGAAATCATACGGCGGGAAAATAAATTTATCAGTCCAGCCTTCACGCTCCTTAAGCCTGTTGTTGGCCGAAACAGCCGACTCCAGCGCCCGCATGGCAGTTGTACCAATTGCGCAGACTCTTTTTTTATTGTCCAGCGCGTTGTTTACAAGTTTCACAGCATCGGTTCCTACGATAAAATTTTCGGAATCCATTTTATGCTTGGTGAGATCTTCCACATCCACTGCTCTGAAGGTGCCTAATCCGATGTGCAGGGTTACATAACCGACTTCAACGCCCTTAAGCTGCAGGCGTTTGATAAGCTGCTTTGTAAAGTGTAGTCCTGCGGTAGGGGCGCTCACTGCTCCTTTCTTACTTGCAAAAATAGTCTGGAAGCGCTCGCGGTCTGCATTTTCAACTTTACGCTTTATGTACTTGGGGAGCGGAGTTTCTCCGAGCTGGTCAATAACCTTGCTGAAAGCATCTGAATCGCCATCAAACAAAAAACGAATGGTTCTACCACGAGAGGTGGTATTGTCAATGACTTCTGCAACGAGGTCTCCGTCGCCGAAATAAAGTTTATTTCCGACACGGATTTTTCTGGCAGGGTCAACCAGCACATCCCACAGGTGCATTTCTGCATTCAGTTCGCGAAGCAGAAAAACTTCAATTTTTGCACCGGTCTTTTCCTTGCGACCATAAAGCCTTGCAGGAAAAACCATGGTGTCATTTCCGACCATTACATCACCGTCATCAAAGTAATTGACGATTTCTTTAAATAATTTATGTTCAATTTTTCCTGTGTCTTTGTGAACAACCATAAGTCTGCTTTCATCCCTGTTGTCGGAGGGGTGTGAGGCAATCAGGTTATTTGGAAGCTCAAACTTGAATTCTGATAATTTCATCGATAAGTGGTGGTTAGCTGAATGGTTTAAAAATGTGGGCTGATCTTAAACCGTTTTTCAGATGAGTTGGTAATACCCGTTTCAATCTCAGATGTCGGCCCCGGGAACGGGGAGGACAGGAGGAGCATAGCTTACGGGCTTTGCCTCAAATTAAGGGTTACGGCCTTAGAATCAGCCGCAAAAATACACTTTTGAATTAATTATCCTTTTTTGCAACCTAAATTCATTCAAATTGCGTTAAAAGCGTCCTGATGATCACCATTCGCCTAATTTTAGAGAGCTTTCGCTTTGCGGGCAAAGCCCTTAAATCCAACATCCTCCGGACCATTCTGTCCCTGCTGGGTGTAACCATTGGAATTTTCTCCATCATTTTTGTTTTTACCATCGTTGATTCCTTGGAAAAAAGCATCAGAAACAGCCTGAGTGTTCTGGGCTCCAATGTGATTTATGTGGGTAAATGGCCTTTTATTCCGGAGGGCAATGGTCCTTTTAAATGGTGGGAGTACTGGAGAAGGCCTAACCCTTCCTATAACGAATTCAGATTTCTGCAGTCCAATATGGTACATGCAGCCAATGTCAGTATTGTGGCCGAAAAACAAAACCTGACTTTCAAACGCGGAAATAACAGCATCGGAGAGTCCAGTCTGCTTGGTATTTCATTTGATGCAAAGGAGGTATACAATTTTGATTTGATTCAGGGCAGGTACTTCAGTCCTGACGAAGTGGATGCATCGAGGAATGTTGTAATCATTGGTTTTAAGATTGCGGAAGCACTTTTCCCAAATGGTGCTGATCCGCTGGGGCAGGATATTAAATTGAGAAGCAATAAGTATAAGGTCATCGGAGTGCTAAAGGAAGAGGGGCAGGGTTTGTTTGGTGGTTCAGGCAATGACAATCGTGTGATTGTGCCCTACCAGACATTCAGAAAAAATTTCCAGACCGGAACCGGCCGGTGGGATGAGCTTCAGTCCGAAATCGGAATCAAAGGTCTGGATCAGGATTTCGGCATGGTTGAAGCAGAAAATGAGTTGCGTGGTATTATTCGCAGCCGCCGCGGGTTGCGTCCTGATGAGAAAGATAATTTCTCATTGAACAGGCCTGAGGCAATCGCAAAAGCCATTGGCGGAATTTTTGATGTAATCGGAATTGCAGGCTGGGTGATTGGCGGATTCTCCATTCTCGTTGGCGGCTTTGGAATCGCTAACATCATGTTCGTCTCCGTAAAGGAGCGAACAAGTATCATCGGTCTTCAGAAATCCCTGGGCGCAATGAATTTCTTCATTCTCTTCCAGTTTTTGTTTGAAGCTGTTTTTCTGAGCCTGATCGGGGGACTGGCAGGTTTGCTCCTGGTTTATCTGAGTACCTTTATTCCGCTTGGAAGTCTGGAAGTAACACTCAGTATCAAAAATGTGGTTCTTGGTCTTGGTGTTGCCTCTGTTATAGGCATTGTTTCGGGGATTGTACCTGCAGCTGTTGCTGCCAGGCTGGACCCGGTTGCCGCATTGAGGCAGTAATTGATGCTTTTAGTAACAGGTGCAAAGGCAGGGGCTTTTGTTTAATGGCCGTTTGCTTAGTCCCGATCTTTTCGGAAAACCGGAACTAAGAATATAGACCTGAAACCGCTGTTCTGTAGCTTAAACCCTGATATCTGTTAATCCCGGTCAGGATTATTGCTTCTCTGCGGGTTCTGCTCCTCCGAGTTTTTCCTTGATTTTCTTTTCCAGCTGATCCATAAGTTCCGGATTGTCTTCAATCAGCTGTTTTACTGCGTCGCGGCCCTGACCAAGTTTGTTGCCTTCGTAGGAGAACCATGAACCCGACTTCTGAATAACCTCCAGCTCCACGCCCAGGTCAACGATTTCACCGGACTTTGAAATGCCTCTGCCGTACATGATGTCAAACTCAACTACTTTAAATGGAGGTGCTACTTTATTTTTCACCACCTTAACCTTTACCCTGTTACCTGTAATATCGTCAGCAGCTTCTTTGATCTGACCAATGCGGCGAATATCGAGACGAACGGAGGCATAGAATTTAAGAGCGTTACCACCTGTAGTGGTTTCCGGATTTCCGAACATCACCCCGATCTTTTCGCGAAGCTGGTTGATGAAGATACACGCACAACCGGTTTTGCTGATCGTACCTGTCAATTTACGAAGGGCCTGTGACATCAAACGCGCCTGTAACCCCATTTTGCTGTCACCCATTTCACCTTCAAGTTCCCCTTTTGGAACCAGGGCAGCTACTGAGTCAATTACTATGATATCTATTGCGCCGGAGCGGATCAGGTGGTCGGCGATTTCAAGGGCTTGCTCACCGTTGTCAGGCTGACTGATCAGCAGGTTTTCGGTGTCTATTCCAAGTTTTTCGGCATATGCCTTATCAAAGGCATGCTCGGCATCAATAAATGCAGCAAGACCGCCTCTTTTTTGAGCTTCCGCGATGCAGTGCATTGTCAGCGTGGTCTTTCCCGAAGATTCAGGACCGTAGATTTCAGTAACCCGACCTCTGGGAATGCCGCCAATGCCCAGTGCAATATCCAAACCAAGAGAACCTGTGCTGATGGCCGGAATATCCATTACCCGCTCGTCGCTGAGCTTCATCACGGCACCTTTGCCATAGGTCTTTTCAAGTTTGTCGATTGTCAGCTGAAGTGCCTTTAGTTTCTCCTTTGCGTCGCTCATGATATTTTGATTAAAAATTTAGTAAAAACTGATTTTTTTTAGTGGTTTTAAGCCCCGTTGATTTTTTAAATCGCTGCAAATTAGCATGAAAAGCAATATTTCAATTTAAAATGCTAAAAAATTTATCAAATATTTTAACGGGGGTTATTTTGAGGAAAACACGGGTCTTTTCCGATAAATATTTCCGGATTTTCATTTTTAGCCGGTTAAATATCCGGAGATGCCGCTTCCGGAGTCAACTCCGGAAGAGCCTTGGTAATCCAGGATCATCGTATTCCGGGATGGTTTGACCGGAAACCGCTGTAATTTTGAATCCATTCCTATTTATGAAGCGCATTGCCCGAATTTCGGTCATTTTATCTTTGATTGCCGGCCTCCTTATATATAAGTACCTGGATTTACTCTCTTATGCGGCAGGACAGGGTATAGGTCAGTTCTCTATTGTATGGAATGCAAAGCCGATTGATGACATCCTCGCCGATCCGCAGACTCCGGATAGTCTGAAAGAGCAGCTCAGGTTTATCGGAGAGGTCCGGCAATATGCGATTGACTCCCTCGGATTAAACGACACGGAAAATTATACCAGCCTCTATGATCAAAAAGGCAAAGAGATCATGTGGGTGGTTACAGCCTGTGAGCCATGGAATCTGAAAGAAAAAACCTGGGACTTTCCGGTTGTAGGCAAGGTTCCTTACAAAGGTTTTTTTTCTCCTGAAAAAGCGAAGGCAGAAGCAGCACTCCGGAAGCAGCAGGGAATGGATGTCAGCATCCGCAATCCCGGTGGCTGGTCAACACTTGGGTGGTTCACGGATCCTGTATTAAGCGGTATGTTATCCCGTTCCAAAGGAGATCTGGCCAGTCTTATCATTCATGAAATGTCGCATGCCACTATTTATGTGAAGGACAGTTCAACATTCAATGAAAACCTCGCTTCATTTATTGGCGATGAAGGAGCTAAAAAATTTCTTACCTCAAAATACGGAGTTGATTCACCGGAATTAAATGAATTCGTTCGTGAAGATCTTGACTACCGTTCATGGGTGGATCATATGTTGCGAGGCTCTGAAATTCTGGATAGTGTGTATCACGATGAAGCATTCGTCCGTTCTGCCGATTCTGTTAAGCTGAAACTTAAAACCGGCGTTATCCGGCAAATAGTTTCCAGAACCGATACGCTCAGATTGCCGACTATGCCAAATGCAGGCCGGTATTTTAAAAATGAATTGCCAAACAATGCGTATTTCATGTCCTTTATCCGTTACAGAGCTATGCAGACAGATTTCTCAGGTCAATGGAAGGGAAAATTCAATGGCGACATCCTGGAAATGATCCGGTATTACAGAGAACATTTTCCATTTCTGTGAATGACATGGTTTACATTAACAAATTGTTAAGGATGACTGTGTAACTTTAAGCAACCTCATTAACCGGTAATTTTGAAGTGAAGAAATTTGAAGAAATGCCCAAACCGGAAATTCGGATCCTGGCCGTAGATGATGACGATTCTATCCTTGAATTGTTGAGATATAATCTTGAGAAATCAGGTTATGAGGTAAAGACAGCCGGCAATGGCGAAGAAGCCGTTGAAGTCGCGAAAAAATTCCGCCCTCATCTTGTACTTCTTGACATCATGATGCCCAAAATGGATGGGGTAGAAGCATGCAGACAAATGCGCGCCATGCCGGAAATGGCCGGATCCTTTATAGTATTCCTGACTGCAAGGTCAGAGGAATATTCTGAAGTAGCAGCATTTGATGTTGGTGCCGATGATTATATCACAAAGCCAATCAAGCCCAGAGCATTGATCAGCCGGATTCAGGCCATGCTGCGCAGGGGCTCCAAAAAATCCGTCAAACCGGAATCACTTCAGTTTGGCAGCCTGCAGATTGACAGAACCAGCTACACGGTTTCAGTCAATGGTCAGCGGGTTGATCTTCCAAAAAAAGAATTTGAATTGCTTTATTTTCTGGCACAACATCCTAATCAGGTATTCAGCCGTGATGATTTACTCCATAACATCTGGGGTACGGATGTCTATGTGCTTGCCAGAACCGTTGATGTTCATGTCCGTAAAGTCAGAGAAAAGATCGGGGATGATTATATTTCAACCGTGAAAGGCGTGGGATATAAGTTTAATGAAGTTTAGATCCGGATTTTTTGACGGATGGATGCTCGCACTGCTGGTTGCTGTTGCAATTTCAGCGTCCACTGTTTTTATACTGAGTAAGTCCAGCGGCTTTCCCTATTCTTCCCTGCTTGCCTCAGGTGTAACAGTTTTCTGGTGCTCCTTTATAATAGTCATGCTTTTTATGGAACTGGTGGTTCTCAAAGAAGCTAAAAAGATTCTCCAGCTCACCAGAAAAAAGAAAAAGAAGAAGGAAGCTGATCAGCAGGAAGTATTGCTGGTTGAGCGTCCGGGGCTTTTTAATCCGATGCGCCGGATGTATGAAGAGGTGTTCTCTTTCACAGCTACCAAGGAACAGGAGATTGAAGATCTTCAGAAAGCTGAAAGTTTCAGACGGGAATTCGTAGCCAATGTTTCTCATGAACTCAAAACACCTTTGTTTGCAGCTCAGGGTTTTATTCACACACTTGTTGACGGGGCCGATAAGGATGAAAAAGTCAGAAGAAATTTTTTGACTAAAGCTGCAAATTCACTTGATCACCTGGATGATCTGGTTCAGGATATCCTGAAACTTTCCCAGATAGAAACAGGTGAAATTAAAATGAAACTTGAGCCAACGGACATGTACCAGTTGAGTCTTGAGGTTACAGAGAAATTCAGGTCGGGCGCCGAAAAGAAAAATATCAGTCTGCAGGTCCGCGCGCCCAAAGGTCCGGTGGTGGCAGAGGCCGATCGTAAATGGATTGCTCAGGTAATAACCAATCTTGTTTCCAACGCGATCAACTATTCACCGGAGGGAGGATTGGTTGAAGTAAGGTTCAGATCATCGCGTAAATCTGTTACACTTTTTGTTTCCGACACCGGGGAAGGAATTCCGGCCAAACATTTGTCGCGTATATTTGAGCGCTTTTACCGCGTTGACAAAAGCAGAAGCAAGGAACTTGGCGGAACAGGGCTGGGCCTGGCCATCGTAAAGCATATTCTTGAAAGTCACGGTACCAGGGCAGAAGTAAAAAGTGAGGTTGGAAAGGGCTCTACCTTCAGTTTTAGTCTGGCGCGGACAAAGCAGGACCTTTAGCCGGAAAACATTGAAATTCAACATTACCGAACATATCCTCTATGAGGATGAATCTTACCTGGTGGTCAATAAGCCGTCCGGTTTATCCTCTCTGAACGACAGGAGTGAGCCTGTTCATTTGCTTGAACTGGTTCGCAAACACTTTCCGGCTGCCACGCTTGCCCACCGGTTGGATAAGGAAACTTCCGGAGTCATTATTGTGGCGCGTAGCGAGGAAGCCTACCGGCATGTTGCCATTCAGTTTGAAGAGCGGACGGTGAAAAAGATCTATCACGCGGTCGTGGATGGTACTCCTGCCTATAATTATCAGGAAGTGGAGGCCCCGATTGAGCGGTTGCCGGATGGCACGGTCAGGATTTCAGGTCGCGGCCGGCCATCGCTGACCTACCTGAACACCCTTGATACCTTCCGGAATCATAGCCTGGTGGCGGCCATGCCGGTGACAGGCAGGACCCACCAGATCAGGATTCACCTGAGCATGTTGGGTACCCCTATTACAGGGGATGTAACCTACGGTGGCAAGATGTTCCTGCTTTCCTCCATTAAAAGGGGGTATAAAACCGGGAAAGAAGGGGAGGAGCGCCCGATTATGGGAAGACTGGCCCTGCACGCAAAAAAAATTGAATTTCAGGGTCTGAACGGGCATCCTGTTCGGGCAGAAGCACCTTACCCCAGGGATTTTAAAGCATTACTTAACCAGCTTGAAAGATTCAAACCCTGAAAAAACGGGAGTGTCTTTGATTTTCCGCTTTTTGAATCTACTTTTGCGTCCCCTATGAAAAAAGGGCTTTTTTAAAGGAAATAACAATTTAACCGTGGATCATAACAGTTACAAAACCACACACACCAACAATGCCACCGCAGAAAAGGGTTGGGTGATCGTGGATGCAAAAGATCAGGTTCTTGGCCGTGTTGCCAGCCAGATTGCAAAAGTTATTCGTGGCAAGCATAAGCCCGGCTACACACCCAATGTGGATTGTGGTGATAATGTAGTGGTTATCAATGCTGCCCAGGTAAAAATGACCGGCAAGAAGTGGACAGATCGTGTGATCTTCACCCACTCCGGTTACAATGGAGGCCAGAAGGAGCACTCTCCCGCGCTGATCCGTGAAAAGCACCCTGCACGCCTTATTGAGCATGCAGTTCGTGGCATGCTTCCCGGTAACCGTATCGGCAGAAGACTTTTCACAAACCTTCATGTGTATGCAGGTGCCGAGCATCCGCATGCCGCACAGCAACCAAAAGAGATCAAGTTTTAATTCATCCGAATGCAAATCATCAACTCAACAGGCAGAAGAAAAACCTCGATCGCCCGTGTGTACATGGCTCCGGGCAAAGGCCAGATCGTCGTTAACGAGCGCGAGTTCAAGGAATATTTCAAATCCGATATTCACCAGATTCTGGTGAAGCAGCCCTTCACCATCCTTCAGCAGGACGGTAACTATGATGTTACCATCAATGTTGAGGGTGGAGGTATTAAAGGACAGGCCGAGGCCATCCGCCTGGGTATTGCCCGCGCGCTGGTCGGAATGAACGAAGAATTCAAATCTTCTTTGAGAAAAGAAGGTCTGCTGACCCGCGACAGCCGTATGGTTGAACGCAAGAAGTTCGGTCGTCGTAAGGCAAGAAGGAGATTCCAGTTCAGCAAGCGTTAATTTATTATTCAGCATCATGGCAGAAAAACCTACAATACAGCAATTGATGGATGCAGGCGTTCATTTCGGGCACCTGACCCGCAAATGGAACCCGAAGATGGCAGAGTACATCTTTATGGAGAACAACGGCATCCACCTGATAGATCTGAATAAGACTCTTAAGATGCTTGACGAGGCTACAAACGCAATGAAGTCTTATGTCCGCAGCGGACGCAAGATTCTGTTTGTGGCTACCAAAAAGCAGGCAAAGGACATTGTATCAGAAGAGGCAGCACGTTTGAACATGCCTTTCGTAACGGAGAGATGGCTGGGCGGTATGCTTACCAATTTTGCAACCATCCGTAAATCCCTCAGAAAACTTTCTCAGATCGAGAAGCTTATGAAGGATGAGGCTTATGACAACCTGACCAAGAAAGAGAAACTGATGCTGACCCGTGAAAAGGCAAAGCTTCAGAAGCAGCTCGGCGGTATTTCCGATCTGAACCGTCTGCCTGCAGCTCTTTTTATCATTGATGTAAAGCGTGAGCACATCGCTGTTGCAGAAGCACAGAAGCTGAACATCCCTGTTTTTGCAATGGTGGATACCAACTCTGATCCAACTCAGGTTGACTTTCCGATACCTGCGAACGACGACGCATTCAAGTCTGTTTCACTGATCACCCGTTACATCGGTCAGACCATTGAAGAGGCTTTGAGTGAGCGCAAGAAAGATAAGGAAGAAGCCGGAATGAAGAAAGAGGAGAATGAAAAACGGAAAGTAGATCAGGAGGAAGAGCAGGAAGCCTGATCCCTAACCAGAATGAATAAAGGATCGTCCTGCTCACTTAAAAGGGCAGGACGGTTTGTTTAAAACCATACTTGAATTACTAAACCAAAAAAGCAAAGATTATGTCAGTAGTAATAAGTGCACAGGAAGTGAATAAGCTTCGTCAGATGACCGGAGCCGGAATGATGGATTGCAAGCACGCTCTTACCGAAGCGGCCGGCGATTATGAAAAAGCCATTGAGATCCTTCGCAAGAAAGGGCAGAAAGTTTCTGCTTCCCGTTCTGACAAGGATGCGAAAGAGGGTTCAGTTTTTGTTAAGACCACTGCAGACGGAACATATGCCGTACTCATTGCTCTTAATTGCGAGACTGACTTTGTGGCAAAGAACGAAGAGTTTCAGGCGCTTGGCCGTCTGATTGCCGACACTGCATTTGAGAAAAAATCAGCGACAAAAGAGTCTTTGCTTGCTGAACAGGTTGGCGGACTTTCCTTACAGGAGAAAATCACTGAGCTGGTAGGCAGAACCGGTGAGAAGATGGAAGTGAAGGAATTCATTTCCATGACCGGAGAGGCTGTTGTTCCTTATATCCATGCCGGCAGCAAACTTGGTGTGTTGGTATCACTGAAGAACACCGGTGGTGCATCAGTTCAGGATGCGGGTAAAGATGTGGGTATGCAGATTGCAGCCATGAATCCTGTTGCGGTTGATGAGAAGTCAGTTGATCAGGAGACCATTCAGAAGGAGCTGGAGATTGCGAAGGCGCAGATCCTGGCGGAAGGCAAGCCTGAGAACATGGTTGAGAAGATTGCTCAGGGCAAGCTCCAGAAGTTTTACAAGGAGAGCACGCTGGTGCATCAGGCATTTGTGAAGGACAACAGCAAGACTGTTGCCCAGTTCCTTGATTCAGTTGTTAAAGGCATGACTGTGGCGGAATTCCGCCGCGTGTCTATAGGTTAGTTTTTTTAATAAATTTGTTAAACTCTGCTTGCAAACGGCCGGGGGATTATCCTCCGGCTGTTTTTTTTGGGGAAGATATGAGTGGACAACTAATGCGTATTTTTTAAATTTCACTTTCTGGCAGCGGTTTTCAGCTACAAGAACCTTGCGTCAAGTCTTTATTCAATTTCCTTCGCTTCGATTATTCGAATTAC
>Ga0315901_10006198_pt1 | contig 14390 bp, 27 predicted proteins | sample LakEriMetagenome_10_FD_203761 | JGI IMG/M metagenome (GOLD analysis project Ga0315901, IMG submission 203761) | Freshwater fungal communities from buoy surface, Lake Erie, Ohio, United States - Buoy 2 MA116 | ecosystem: Environmental > Aquatic > Freshwater > Lake | place: USA: Lake Erie, Ohio... | reverse complement strand
TAAGTTAGACGGTAAAAATATTGATATAGATATTTCCAAGACCGCTGAAGGGTTAGAGGTGAAAGTCGAATCTAAAGGCGGTATTTGGAAACTGATTGCTAAAAGAGTTGTTAAATTCATTCTTAGACGTTTCAAGTTAGGAAAATAAAAAATCTTTCTGTTTGTTTTGTGTTATGAAACCCTTGAGAAATCAGGGGTTTTGTTTTTAACAATCAAATGTTAATATTATTTTTGTCTAATTATTTGCATATATGAAAATAGTTATTAACTTTGCTTCATATTAATAAACAAATCAAATATGAAAAAGCAATTTTTAAAAGAATGTAGTACATGTTGTGGACATGGAACAGTAGCAATGAATGACACTTGGGATGAGCATCCATCTCATGACTATTCAGTAACATGCGAGGAGTGTAATGGTGAAGGCCACATTGAGGATGAGGAGGCAATCATTAAAGTTGAGTGCAGAATTGAGGATGTTGAGTACATGATTGAGGGTATGTTGACTCGCATTAGATTGACATCTGACACATTAAAGGATCTAAGCAAAGGTATGTTCTATGAGTTACTGCCTAAGTATAAGAACAAACTTAACACACAAGCTCGTGGCCTTGCGAGATTAGAAAGTTATATTGTTAATCTTAAAAATCAATTATCATGAACGAAGATCAAAAAGCAATAAGAGAGATTTTAATGGCTTCTGCTGCATTATTTTTAATTACATGTGTATTTATATACATCGGGTTAATTGGATAGCATGAGAGCCGCTAAAATTACACTCGCTTATGTCAAGGGATGGGATCACTTTGACATGGATAGATATAATAATTATTTAAAAGCAATACAAAATGTGGAAGGTACGTTATCGGGGTTACATAGGAGGAGCATGGAGGATATTAGAAAAGACTGTGCAAGCAGACTCAGAATGGGAGGCCAGGAGGATGGCCAACCTTTGGGAGAAACTAATCATTAAAATTGAGAGGGTATGAACTTAGATGATATCATAAGAGAGAAATTCCCTCACATGAGAACCATTGACCTGGCTAATGAGCTTGGGCTTACTTATGGATCTGTTTGTTATAAAGCTCATAGAATGGGATTAAAGAAGTCAAAAGAATATCTTGCATCTGAAACATCTGGCAGACATAATCTAATTGAGGCTGGCAAAGCATATAGATTTATAAAAGATCATACACCTCACAATAAAGGAGCTAAGATGCCTGAGCATGTATATCATAGAGTCAAGCCAACAATGTTCAAAAAAGGTAATAAGCCACATAACACACAACCGGTTGGAACAATCAATTTTAGAGCTGACAAAGATAATAGAACCTATGCTTATGTCAAGATCAAAGATAGTGATTGGAGGTTGATGCATAGAGTGGTATGGGAGCAATACAATGGGCCAATACCTCCAGGTCATATTGTGAGGTTCAAAGATGGTAACACATTACATCAGTAACCTTGAGATGATTGACATGCGTAATAACATGAACCGTAACACAATACAAAGGTTCCCTGTTGAGATACAGGAAGTAATTAAATTAAATAGTAAACTTAAAAAGAAAATCAATGGCACGAAACAAAATCAATGATCTGCGTGATCACTTATTCTCAGCATTAGAGAGATTGGATAATGATGAGCTCACAACAGAGGAGCTCAATAAAGAAATTGAAAAGGCACAGGCAGTGGCAACAATTGGATCTGTTATCATCCAGAGTGCAAAGATTGAGGTTGATTACATCAAGGCAACAGGCATGATTGAGTCAAGCTCTGAACTATTCAAAGGTATTAACGAACAAAAGAGATTGTCATGAAAACAGCAGTAGAAAAAATGATTCAATACTTTATTAAGCAAAAAAACAATGGTGCTTCTCATTGGTGTATAGATGATTTGATAGCTCAATTACACCAAGCCAAAGAAATGGAGAAAGGTCAAATAATGAAAACTTGGTATGATTGTAAGTTATCAATAATAGAAAGAAATCCAACTGATGCAGAACAATACTACAACGAAACCTTTAAATCAGAATAGAATGAAAGAAGATAAAGGATGTGCGTGTTATGGTAGTAATTCTTTGCATACGTGTTTTTGTAAAGACTACCAACCAATAAAAACAAAAAGTAAAAAATCTTATAGAAAGAAAACTAAATCAGAATAGAATGAAAATATACAGAGTATGGCTTGAGGATGCCATGGAGGAGGAGTTGGGCTTTTGGTGGTATTGTTACCTTGATGGTAATGGACGCCTGCAAGATTATAACTATCCAGATGATATGCCGGATACATTAGAATGGTTTATTGAAAATGATTATAAAGTAGAGGAGGTGACCAATGGCTGAGGAGGCAAAGATGGCACTGCTACTATTTAGCACAGGGATAATTATGATTGTAATAGGACTGATTAAAAAATATAGAAATGACTGAGATATTAAAATACATTGAGGATAACAACCTCGCAACCAGGCATAGATATAGACACTTCTCATACAAGAGATTCTATCTTTACAATCTTTTAAGAAACGAAGGATTAACACTCTATGAGATAGCCAGGATGTTTAAAAGAGATCATGCAAGTGTTATGCATGGAATTAAGACTCACAAAGATTTGATGGCCACAAAGGATAAAATATATCTTGAATATGTTGAGGAGCTCAGACTTCTATTTGAATCAAACCCTACACAACATAACCTTGTTGAGGATGTTATGAACTGTTTTACCTTAGAAAAATTAAAGAAAATCAAATTTAGAATAAAGAATAATTTATATATTTGAGCACTTACTCATATTTGATTATTAACACACTGAAAGCCCTTAATCACAAAATTAAGGGTTTTTTTGTGCTGCTTATTTTTAACTATTACTGAAAATCAGACAGTTAGCATCAGTACAAAAGTACAATTGAACCCCTATTATATATAGTATATATTTCACTATATTTTTTTTTATTACTATATATACTTTTTTATGAATTATTTTTTTTACTGAGTTTTTTTGAGCTAATTTTTTTTGTTTTTTTGTGCTATTTACAGTTAAGTAATTGATAATAAATAATTTAATCAGTACAAACTCAGTACAAATAAATTTTTTTTAGAACATTTGAAGTACATATTAAAATTATAATTATATTTGCGAACGGTTCGCTCTGACAAAATAGAACTGAAAGACGTTATTAAACCTCTTAATGAATTTGGAAGTCAGAGCCCAAAGGAGTTAAGGGGTTTTTTTATCACTATTATGAAAGTATCATTTTTTAAACATGTCAAGGACACAGCACCAAAACTTAATAAAGATGTTGGTCATTTTTTAGATCGCATTAAGGATGGTGCATCAAAAGAAATAGTTGAGAAAATTAGAAACACTGAGGATGAGGATGAGCAGAAGTTTTTGAAAGTTCAGCTCCCTGTTGTTTGTTTCAATGGCCAGTTTACAACCAGGTCAAAAGTTGGATTAAAAAAAGCATCAGGATTAATGGTCCTTGATTTTGATGATTTCAAAACATTGGATGAAGCTAAGGAATTTAAAAAGAATATCAAGTCAGATAATCATGTATTCTCTGCATGGATTTCACCTAGAAATGGAGTCAAGGTTCTTTATAAAATACCAATTGTTACAAATGATAATGAGTTTAAAAATATATTCAATACAATACAAGAGAAATATCCTAACCTTGATCAGTCAGGTAAAGATATTTCAAGGGCTTGTTTTGAATCTTATGATCCATTGATTTATGTAAATTTAGATGCGGATGTTTATACTCCACCTATTCGAGTTGTAGATATTGAGCCAATTGATATAGGAGATGTTACAAACATACCAATCAATGACCAGGATGTTATAGCTAATAAATTGGTTATTTGGTTTCAGAAGCACTATGATAGAAACGCAAGGAATAATTCAGTGTTTAAATTAGCAGCAGCATTTAATGACTTTGGAATCAATAAACAGACCGCTATGGTGTACTGCTCAAGATATGCTGAAAATGGATTTCCTGTTTCTGAGATTACAAACATAGTTAATTCAGCTTACAAACTTACTGCTCAATTTAACAGTAAATTCTTTGAAGATAAACCAAGGAAAAAGAAACTTATGGCAATGGTCATGAGTGGCAAAAAAGAGAAGGATATACAACAGCAGTTTTCTGATATAGATGTTGAAAAATTAAATAATGAAATTAGTATCATAAAAGAGAATACTAAAATCAATGAGTTTTGGGAATATAGCTCAGATGGTAAGTTGCAAATCAACTCATTCAAAATGAAGTTATATTTACAGTCATTGAATTATTACAAATACTATCCAGTTGGTAATGATAAGACTTTTGTATTTATATCAAAAGCAGATAACTTCCTGGAGGAGGTAAACGAATATAAAATTAAAGATAAAGTAATCAGAAATTTAGAGGCCGCAAATGAAATTGATGTATTTAATCTTTGTGCCAACAGGACAAAGCTATTCACAACACCTTATTTATCCATGATTGATACAGCAGATGTTGACTTTTTAAAAGATGAGAAGGACTTTGCTATGATATACTATCAAAACAATGCTGTGAAAGTTTACCAGGATAAATATGAAATATATGATTATGATGAGCTTGATTTCTACATTTGGAAAGACCAAGTTATCAAAAGAGATTTCATTACAGAAGATCATCATGAGAGTATGTTTAGAACATTTCTATGGTTAATCTCAGGTCAAGAGGTTGAGAGATACAATAGCATGAAGTCAGTAATTGGATATTTACTCCATTCGCATAAGACAAATGCAAATAATAAAGCTATCATTTTAAATGATGAGGTTATTTCTGATAATCCAAATGGAGGTAGTGGTAAAGGATTGCTGACAAATGCCATAAGCCACATGAAGAAAGTATCTACTATTGACGGTAAGACCTTTGATTTTAACAAATCATTTCCTTATCAAACTGTTTCAACTGATTGTCAAGTGCTGGCCTTTGATGATGTTAAGAAAAACTTTGATTTTGAAAAGTTATTTAGCATAATTACAGAAGGAATTACTATCGAATATAAAGGTAAAGATGCAGTTAAGTTGCCAGTTAAGGACTCACCAAAAGTATTGATTTCAACTAACTACACAATCCGAGCAGAAGGAGGCTCATTCACTCGTAGAATGTTTGAAATAGAGTTATCAAGTTACTTTGGAGCTCATAGATCACCATTAGATGAATTTAACTGTATGTTGTTTGATGATTGGAATACTGACGAATGGGCAAGGTTTGACCATTTTATGATAAACTGTATTCAATATTATTTAGAACATGGCCTTGTATCGTATGAACATAAGAACTTAAAGATAAGAAAGCTAATCAATCAGACATCTAAAGAGTTTGTTGATTGGATGGATGATAAAAAATTCACTTCTGGTCAACAGATAAATTATAAGCAATGGTATGAGACATTTATTTCAGAGTTTGAGGACTTTAAAAAATGGCTTACCAACAGAAATTTTAACTCATGGATAAGAGCATATTTTGAATTTAAAAAAATTGAATTTGAAAATGTTTCAAGCAATGGACAAAGATACTATGAGATAAAATCTGATATTCCAAACATTAAAAAAGATGAGGACCTTCCATTCTAAGAAAACAAATAAATATCCCTATGCTTATGATGAGCATGGTAATATGATTTCAATTGAGAATGCAATTACACTGAATCATAGGAAATGGTATTTAGATCCAGGATTGCAGATTGAATTAAATTTATTATGCAATCTACCTAAGCAAGTTGACCATTGGAGGACACTATCTAATCAGAAAATCAATATCAATGGAGTTGATTATGAGTATTCACATGATAAAGACTCAGAATCATTTGAACATAAGCAGTTTAAATTTACAATACTTGAAAAACAGTATATAAATATCAAAGATTATAAGGTGTTTTTAGTAAATCCAAAGGAAGAAATACGAATTATTGATAGTAAATTCAGAGCAGATGTCATGGCAGAGCTATTATGTGGCACTCCATGCGTAATTGAGATAATCAAAACAAGTGATATAAGTCAAAGAAAGCATGAATTTATAGAAAAAAATCAGATATTAACCTTTAAAATTTATATAGATGAGAACGGAAATCAAATCTTTAAAAGAGATGATATCATCGGAGTTACAGAAATTAGTGAACTTGCACGAAGAATACAAGATGGAGAAGGAAAACTTACTGAACTTAGAGAACAAATTTCAAGAGAGAGAGGAGAGAGAGAAAATTTATCACGAAAAAAAGCTGAAGGATTTAGAGAAATTGAGAGAAGAGAATCAAAACAAATTTCAGAACTTACAGATAGAATTGCAGAACTTGAGGCAGACAAGAGAGGATCAATTGAATCAAATAAGATTGAAGAGCTTGGAAGAGTTACAAAACTTAGAGAAGAAATACAACAACTTGAATACACAATTGGAGTCTATCAAAAATCAATACAACAACCATCCTGGGAATCTGAAATGCCAATCCTTGAAAAATCAATTAGAGAATATCAAGAGAAGTTACGAATTGAAACTAACACACAGGCAGGACTCAACAAATCCTATATTGATATCATTAAGGGATACCAGGAAGAAATTGATAGACTTAGAAATTTGGAACAGAAGGTACTTAAGATTATTGAGGACTGCGAGCCTCAATGGTTTGGATACTATCCAAAAGGAGTTGACAAAGTAAATCATATCTTATATCATATATCATGAATAAAATAAACAAATCAAAGCTACAGGCACTTGAGATGGAGCTACTCAAAGAGAAACATCCTAACATGCCACCAAGTTATATCCCTAAGACTGATTGGAAGGATAACTCTGCTAACTCACTAACTAAGTGTGTCATTGCATGGATACAGTTTATGGGAGGTCAAGCAGAACGAATAAGCTCACAAGGTCAATACAGACAAGGAGCTAAGATACAAGTTGGCTCAGGCATGATGGCTCATACAAAACAGCTACCAGGCAAGTGGACACCTGGACAGTCAACCAAAGGAACTGCAGATATCTCCGCAACCATAAGAGGGAGGTCAGTTAAGATTGAGATTAAGTATGGCAAAGATAGACAGTCAGATGCACAAAAGGAATATCAAGCAGCCATAGAGAGAGCAGGTGGAGTGTATATCATAGTGAGAGACTTTGATAGCTTTGTTGAGTGGTATGAACAGTTTACATTAGGATTATGAGAATCAAATTAAAAATGCCTAAGTTCAAAGTCAAGCTCAAGCACCTTAAGAAGAAATATAAGCACCCTGTTGAGGGTATAAACAACGAAATAGATTAAATTATGACATTAGACTCACATGAGATAAGATTAGGTAACACCTATAAAGTAGAATTAGGAGATGGTACCTATAAGACTGACCTAATTAACCTGGCAGACCTTGAGAATCTGCTTGATGATGACCTTGATGACTTCTATCAAGCTCTTGAGATAAGTGAGGAGTGGCTTGTTAAGGTGGGATTTAAGAAAGTATCAGATAGAATATATGTCAAAGATTATCATTATGGTTATGAGTTTGGTATAACTAATCATTTTGTTATTAAAAATGGTGATCACTTTATAAGATACAATCATATTAAATATGCTCATCAACTTGAGAATCTATACTTTGCACTCACAGGGGAGGAACTAACATATAATTGTTAATAACTTTAATTTGTATTTATGCAAAATTTTATTAACTTTGACGAAATTAATAATTCAAATATGAGTAAAGAAATCAAAACAGCTACCGAAAAAATTAAGAAGCTAAGTGAGTCAGGGGGAGTCCTAACTCTACATCAAAAGTTACACAGGGCAAAGTTAGCCATTGGTAAAGTAACTAAGAATGCACAAAGTCATCATTCTAAGTATGCAGATCTCAATGCAATACTTGATGCAGTTGAGCCTGTGTTATTAGAAAATGGATTGTTACTTGTTCAACCAATACATGGTAACAGCGTGTGTACTCAAATAGTTGACATTGATTCAGATGAAATACTTGAGTCATGTATGGACTTGCCTCAAGGAGTAACACCTCAAAACATGGGATCTGCTATCACTTATTATCGTAGATACACATTACAGGCTGCATTATCTTTACAGGCTGTTGATGATGATGGTGAGAAGGCAAGCAAAGAGGAGCAGCCAAAAGAGGTAGTTAAAGAAACATTATCTAATGAGCGTTTCAAAAATGCACTGGTAAAGATTAAGGCTAAGGAGTTCACAGTTGAGGAACTTAAGGCTAAGTTTCACCTAACTAAAGAACAGGAGGCACAACTATGAAATGGAGACCATCACAATTAGGGAAGCTCATGACTAACTCAAGGAGTAAGTCTGATCCATTATCTGAGACTGCTAAGTCTGAGATACGTAAGATTGCAAAACAGGATTTCTTTGGATATGAGATCAACATAAAAACAAAGCCAATGATCAAAGGAACTGACTGGGAGCATGAAGGCATCAAGCTACTCAATGATGTGAGATTTACAAAAAAATATGTTAAGAACACAATTAGAGTAGAGAATGAATACATGACAGGATGCTGTGATATACTTACAGATGATCTAATCATTGACATTAAGAGCTCATGGTCCTTAGATACATTCCCTGCAACATCATCCGAAGGTGAGAACTCAGATTATGAGTGGCAAGGTAGAGCATACATGTGGCTATATGATAGACCAGCATTTGAGTTAGTCTATACCATGTACACAACACCTGATGATCTACTCACTGAATGGGATAACCTATCTATTCATAGAGTCAATCACATACCTATGCATCATAGAGTAACTGTGTTAACCTATGAGAGAGACCTGGATAAAGAGGAGGAGATAAGAGAGAGACTCATCTATTGTAATGAGTATTACTCTAAGTATGTAAACGAATTAAATAATAAATAAAATGGAAAAAGAAGAATTTTACCAGCAGGCCATGTTAATGGCAATGAATGGTTTATTGTCAAGTATTGGCAATGGACTGGCACCGGATGCAGATCATCCACATGCATTGATAGCAGAGATGGCCCATGAATATGCTAAGGCATTAACAGATAGGACATTTATTCAAACTGCTAAATTTAAAGAGAGATATATTTAACTTAAAACCTAAAACAATGACACAAAAAGACAAGGCTCAGTTAGTCACTCAGTTAGTGGCTGCTTTTTTAACAAACCCATCAAGGATGCAGGACATCAGAAACTCTTATGATGATGCAGCTCAATACAAACCTGATTTTGAATTGGCTACACATTACGCAAATTTAGTTGTGCAAGAGATCATCCATGTAACAGCAGATCCTGTTTACTTCCCTGAGAGAATAGATTAAGTTATTAACAATTTAAAATAAAATATAAACAATGTCAGAATTAACAATCAAAGGAGCTGTTAAGCTCGTAAATGAGGTCAAAGTGATCTCAGACAGATTCTCAGTGAGAGAGTTCGTTATCACAACACTGGATCCAAAGTATCCACAGGACATATTATTCCAGGCAGTCAATGATAAGATGGATATGATAACTCCATTGAGGAAGGCTCAAGTTGTTGATGTTTCATTCAACCTTAGAGGCAGAGAGTTCAATGGTCGATATTATAACACTTTGGACGTGTGGAAAGTTACTCATGATAAAGAGTATATTGATCCAGCTGCTGCAAATATTCAACCAACAGATGACCAGGATGACTTACCGTTCTAAAACAGTATTCCTTAACCTTGATGAGTCATTCACTGAATGGCTCAGAAGGGAGCTCAAAGATCAACTGTCAAATAGATATAAGATTATTCACATGGCAGAGGATATGAATATTGAGAAAGCTACTCTTTATCGTTTTATGAATGGTAAAGAGGTTAAAGGTGCATTCTATGATAGTGCGTTTAAATACTTGGTAAAGAAATAGGCTCGGCAAAGCCACAAGGGGGAGTATAACAGCTCCCCTTTGTCATGTTAATAACTTTATTTACTTTCGTAGTGTGAGATACATACTACTTTTTCCGCTACTGATAACCCTGTTCATATTGGATAGGGTTTTTCTCGTTTTGTTATGTTGGAAAACAAGTTATAAATTTGACCGTTGGATATATAAAGACGAATTAATATTAGAATCAATATACCGTGTTTTAATAGGCTTGTCAAGTATTATATTAATTTTATTATCTGTTTCACTTTGGTAACTGAAAGATTTTTATTAGAGTTGAGTAGCTACCACAAAGAATGGATTAAGATTGTAGGCACTTTAGGAGAGCAGTATTACGGGGAGGACATAGTACAAGAAATGTATTTAAAAATGGCTAAGCTGGAAAATATAGAAAGGTTTTATGTCAATGGTAAGCTGAATAAAAACTTTGTTTGGACGGTGTTACGAAATATGACATTTGACTATCAAAAAACGAAGCAAAGAATACAGAAAGTAAGCATTGAAGAAGCCAAGCAAATAAAAGACGAATACGAACCTGAAGTTTTAGAAGCTAAAAAAAGATTTGAATTAAGAGTGACAAAAGAAATAAGAACTTGGCACTGGTACGATCAACTGATGTTTAACTTATACAGAACTTCAGGAATGAGTACAAGACAAATAGAGGGTGTAACAGGAATAAGTTTTAAAAGCGTATGGAAAACAATTAAGGATTGTAAAGAACGTTTAAAAGAGAATGTAAAAGAAGATTACGAAGATTTAATAAATGAAGATTACGAATTAATAAAATAGAAAATGGAGTATATATTAAAAGTATTAAACAAAGAATTAGAAAAACGTGAAAAAAGAGCAAAAGAAAATTTTGAACGGCTTTGTAATTTAGAAAAAGAAATTGAAAGGTTACATCAAGAAAACATAATACTTAGAAAAGATTTATTTGAATTAAGCAAAGAACACTTTAAAAAATAAAAACATGACAAGAAAAAGACGAACAAAAGCCGAAATTGAAGCAAGTAAATTACCTATGTACGAAGTGGTAATTGATGAAAATGTTTCAGGTGTAGAAAAAATTAGTTTAGGATTAGGAGACACCGTTGAAAAGGTACTTGAAGTAACTGGAGTATCAAAGGTGGCTAAATGGTTATTAGGTGAAGACTGCGGTTGTGATGAGCGCAAAGCAAAGTTAAACGCTTTATTTCCGTACCGTAAACCCGAATGTTTACTAAAAGACGAATACGAATATCTAAAAGAATGGTTTAGTGAAACACGTTATTCAATGAAGCCTACCGAACAAAAGGAACTATTAAGAATTTACAACCGAGTATTTAAAGTAAATATGCAACCAACAAGCTGCGGTTCGTGTCTACGTGACGTAATGAATAAATTAGAGATACTATTTAACACGTACGAAGATGCCAATTCCTAAACCACAAAAAGACGAAAGCAAAAAAGACTTCGTTCAAAGATGCATGACAGACGATACAATGACTTTTGAATACGAAGATATAGACCAACGTTTAGAGGTATGTTCAACAACTTACGAAGAAAATTTAACAAAACACGAATTAAAAAATGGCAAAAGTAGGTAGACCAAGAAATTTAGATAGTCCCGAACAACTATACGAACTATTTAAAAAATACAAAGAAGACGTAAAAGCGAACCCGAGAATAAAAAGCGTATTCGGTGGTAAAGAATTTGAAGAAAGAGCCGAGCCACTTGAAAGACCTTTAACAATGGAAGGATTTGAAATATTTTGCTGGGATAGAGTAGGATGCGTAGAAGACTATTTTAAGAATACGAATAAAGCATACGAAGATTTTTCTCCTATCTGTTCACGTATACGCAAAGAAATACGCGAAGATCAAATAACGGGCGGGATGGTAGGACAGTATAACGCAAGCATTACACAACGTTTAAACAACTTAAAAGAACAAGTTGAACAAACGAATATCGAACAACCTTTATTTAAATTAAGTGATAATAACGACGGCAATTCGTAAAATAGAAGCTTTAAAAAAACGAATTAAAATTATTCAGGGCGGGACAAGTGCGGGTAAGACGTACGGAATACTTCCGATTCTAATAACAAAGGCTGCAACGTACCCGAAAACGGAAATAAGCGTAGTAGCTGAAACAATACCGCATTTACGTAGAGGTGCGTTAAAGGACTTCTTACGTATCATGAAAGACACGGGTAGGTATTTCGACGAACGCTTTAATAAATCGCTTTTACGGTACGAATTTGCTAATGGTAGTTATATAGAGTTTTTTAGTGCTGACGATTCAAGCAAATTAAGAGGTGCGCGTCGTGATATTCTATATATAAACGAATGTAACAACGTAACCTTTGAAAGTTACAACGAACTTGCAATACGTACAAAGAAAGCCATCTATTTAGACTTCAACCCCGCTAATGAGTTTTGGGTACATACTGAACTAAAAGACGAACAAGATTCCGACTTCTTAATTCTAACGTACAAAGACAACGAAGCCTTAGACAATAGTATAGTTCAACAAATAGAAAAGAATCGTTTAAAAGCAGAAACAAGCGCATATTGGGCTAACTGGTGGAGAGTTTATGGACTTGGTGAAATAGGAATGCTTGAAGGTGTTATATTTTCTAACTGGAAACAAATCGACACACTACCAAAAGACGCAAAGTTAATAGGAATCGGATTAGACTTTGGATATACAAACGATCCAACTGCAATTATCGAAATATACAATTACAACGGGCAAAGAATATTAAACGAACTGAAGTACCAAACAGGGATGCTTAATTCAGATATTGCAAAGGAGCTACCAAAACACGTACCTGTTTACGCTGATTCTTCAGAACCTAAAAGCATAGACGAAATAAGACGCTACGGTATAACTATTAAAGGTGTTACAAAGGGCAAGGATTCAATAAACTACGGTATTGATGTTATGCAGCGCCAAGAGTATTTAGTTACTTCTAACAGCGTTAATTTAATTAAAGAGCTTCGTGCCTACTGTTGGGATACTGATAAAGCTGGAACACGTTTAAACAAGCCTATTGACACAAATAACCACGCTATTGATGCGCTACGATACCACGAAATGGAGACCTTAGGGTTGAATGCTAACTACGGTAAGTACCATATTTGGTAAATAAATAACAGTTGGCACCCGTTCAAGTATGCAGATAGTGTGAAAATATCTTTTTGTTAAGGTCAACAAAATGCTTAAACTACAAAAACACGAAATAAAAGTTAATTAATAAGATGAAAACAGAAATAGTAATACCTACTTCTTTGAGTGAAATTCCTTTGAAGTGCTACCAAGAATTTATGAAGGTAGTGGAAAAATCAAACGATGAGGAATTTATAGGACAAAAGACCGTTGAAATATTTTGCGGTTTACAAATGAAAGACGTAGTAAGGGTGAAATGGAGCGACATACGAGATTTAACTTTACACCTAAATAAAATATTTAAGGAAAAGCCTAAGTTTCAGCACACATTCAAAATCAAAGGTACTGAATTTGGTTTTATCACTAATCTGGAAGATATGACTTTTGGAGAGTACATTGATTTAGAAACAAACATTTCCAGCGTAGAGAATTTTCACAAAGCAATGGCTGTAATGTACAGACCGATCACAAAGAAAGTAAAAGACCGATACGAGATATTTCCGTACACAGGAACGGATGAATTTAGCGAGGTAATGAAATACGCTTCTTTGGATGTTGTCTTAGGTGCAACGGTTTTTTTTTCGACTTTAGGAAGCGACTTAGTACAACATACGCTTACCTATTTGGAGAAAGAGATGAAGAAGAACCCGAAATTAATGACTTTAGCGAAAGAGCGCAATTTAATAAAAGATGGGGCTGGTACAATTCAATCTATGCACTTGCTAAAGGAGACGTTACAAAGTTTGATGATGTTACCAAGTTGGGGGTTAGAAAGTGTCTTACCTATCTCACTTACGAAAGACAAAAATTAGAAATAGAAGAAAGAGAAATTAAAAGAATAAGAAAACATGGCTAACTATTACACGATATTAGATACACTAAAAACGAACTTGAATAATGACCCGTTTATTAATACGGTAACGCAAGGTGATATATTTGCAGTTGACTTAGCAAAACAAACTATATTTCCTTTGTGCCATATTATAGTAAACAGCGCTACGTTTGAAAGTAACATCATTCGCTTTAATGTAAGCATTATGGCAATGGATATTGTAAACAAATCAAAAGACGAAGATACAGACATATTTAACGGAAACGATAACGAGGTTTATGTACTTAATACAATGATTTCAGTATTGAATAGGTTATACGAAGAATTAAGAAGGGGTGATTTATTTACTGATTCTTTTCAGGTAGATGGCAATCCAGGATTAGAGCCATTTGCTGAAAGGTTTGAAAACTATTTAGCTGGTTGGACAATGACGTTCGATATTTTAGTTCCTAACGATATGACTGTTTGTTAATGAGTGAAAGATTAAAAGCCTTAGAGAAGTTTC
>Ga0315901_10006186_pt1 | contig 14409 bp, 14 predicted proteins | sample LakEriMetagenome_10_FD_203761 | JGI IMG/M metagenome (GOLD analysis project Ga0315901, IMG submission 203761) | Freshwater fungal communities from buoy surface, Lake Erie, Ohio, United States - Buoy 2 MA116 | ecosystem: Environmental > Aquatic > Freshwater > Lake | place: USA: Lake Erie, Ohio... | reverse complement strand
GATGTTTTTCGGAATTAATACCTAAATCTACAGATTCTTGTCCAAATGCATTTTTCTCAACATTTGACATACCTATCACTAGATTTGTTATTTGTTTTTTAATCCAATTACTCATATATTATTTTTTATGATAAAATAATAAAAATAATTTAAATGTAAATGATTATCGTCTACCACCGAATCCAGTATTTCTTCTTCTTATTTTTGCTAATAATGCATCATCACCAATTTTACTTATTGGGTTATTTGGTTTATGTAATTTTTCAGCATTTGGTAATATGACTTTTTTATTGTTTATAACAATTGTTTTTGGTGGTTCTGTTTTTTTAACTTCAATAGCATTACCATTTGATGTGCCGTCTGGTCTTTTTTTTTTAATACTATCTGATAGTTTAACTTGGTTAGTTATTATTTTATTATTTAAATTTTTGTAAATTTCAGAATAATTAAGATTAACCTTGTCGGTATATTTATCATATGAAGTTTTTGGCATCAAGTCGATTAATATATTACTTTTATATGGTAATGAAATATCATTTATAGGTCCATCTTTATCTATCACTAAATTGTTTAATGGGTTTTCTGATAAAAAATTACCTTTCATCAAACCCATATCGGTTATATTTTGACTTGTCCTTATTGTGACTAAATTAACACCGTCTTTAATATTGCTTACAATACTTTTAATTATTGGTTTGTTTAATTTTTTTATATTTTCATTTGAAATACCATCTAAACTTTTATTTGCTTGCGCATTACCCCACGGTTTCCAATTTAACTCATTTAATAAACGTTTACTAAAATATCTACCACCACCAACAGGTTCACCAACTCTACTATTTGTGTATCCACCCCAATACCAGTATCCACTACCATCTATACATTTAAAGTCTAATATACCCATATAATCAACACCAGATTTGTTTTTTTCAATATACTGATATATCACATTTTCACATATTAAATCATCTGAACCAATTAATATTACAAAATCTGGATTATATTTTTTAGCTTCTGTAAATAATGCGTTATGTTTTTGTGTTAATGGGAAATTTGTGTGGTTAATATATTTAAAATCATTTTTAGTCGCTATTTGCATATTAGTATTATCATCTGACCCACACGCTATTAATTCTATATCACAAACATCTGATATACCTTTTTTTAATTTTTTATAATAATCTAAAACAATTTCATTTAAATTATGTCTAAGATATAATGTGGTTAAAATACATAATTTAGGTTTGTCTTGTTTAAACATATCTTTGTTTTCATTTATTTCTAATTTATTTATTATGTTTGGTAATTCTGGTGTAATATCTTCAATTTCCAATCTGTTATTAGCATTTAATAAATCTTCCTTTGTGTTTATACAATTCCAATCACCCTTTATGCTGAGTATAAATTCATCATTGTTTAATGTTACTTTTTTTAAGTTTGTTTTATCAAATAAATATTCACCATGTTCATCTAAATGTATCGGTCTATATTCGTTAAATATTTTCCAGTTTACCTCATCTAAAAATTTTTTAGTATATATCTTTCCACCACCTAATAGTATACCAACATTGTCTTTATACCCAAATTTATGTAATTTATTATCATTTGAACAAACTAACCATTTTCTTGAGCCGATTAAATCATATCCAGTTTTTAATAATTCTATTGATTTTTCAATGTAGTTTAAAGATAATAAATCATCAGAACCCAACACCATCAAATATTTTAAATTATCTAATGTTTCTGCAAATTTAACACTATCATAAAACTTTTTACCCAATGGGTAGTTAAGTGTAACATTAACAAAAACATTGTCGTATTCATTTTCTAATGTTTTAGCAAAATTATAATCTGGTATATTTGAACAGGTTAATATTATTGCTGGTTTTATTGATTGTTTATTTAACAATTCAACATTTAATTTAACAATATTTTTTCTACCAAAAAACGGTATTACACAAGCAATTTCATATTTGTTATTTTTATTACAATCACTATAATAGGGTAGGTTGATAACTGATTGATAGTTATCGTAACTGTGTTTTAATTTTTCAAAATCTAACCTATAAATTTCTTTGGTTAGATTTTTATTTGATTCCTCAAAAAAACTATTAATATTTATCATAATTTATAATTTAACAATACCAGAATCAATCCAATTTATTTTCCAAAAATATAACCCCAACATTGCGCTTCTTAAATATTGGTCATCTCTGCTATTATCATTTATATTTATTTTAGCTATACCACTTTTATTTAAATTATCAACAGCTATAGTTTTTAAATTATGTATTTGATTTAAATAGCTAGATTTTAAACTAAACCCTAATTTTTCACGATGCCACATTGATTCTTCGTAACCGTAGTCTTTTAATAATTTTTTTAAATATTTTTTCCTACCAAAAAAATCATCAACATGTCTTGTTTCATCTAAACTTAAGGCTGATTCTATAAGTCTGTGGTCCAGAAATGGACATCTAACTTCTATTGAATTAGCCATGCTTGAAAAATCTAATGTTGGGTTTAAATCACCTTTAATATATGTCATTAATTCAAACCACCTGTATTTTGATGACTCTGGAAAATTTTCATTTAATTTTGGTACACAATCATTTATTAATTTAATTAAATCGGTTTCGTTTTTTTTATCCACATTTAAAACATCAAATGATTTTGGGTTTCTAAATATATGATATATTTGACCAGATTCATTTAAACTTGGTTTATGTATATTCAAATTATTATTTTTTAATAATTTTTTAAATATATCTTGGTTTATTTTTGGGGTTGGGGTTCTGTTATACCCAAAAAACAATTCATCAGCACCATTTGCACTAATTGCTACTTTATAATTATGTGCTGTGTGTTTTGATGTTATGTATGGTATAAAACCAGCCATTGTTGGTTCACCACAAAAATATGTGTAATCTTTTAAAATTTCAGATATGTCAAAATCAGAAGGCTCTATAACACTTAAACTAATTTTTAATTTATCCGATACTAATTTAGCATATTGAAATTCATCTGATGATAAATGTATTGCATTTACATCTTTTAAAACTGACGCAACTAAACTAGAATCTATACCCCCACTTAAATAAATACCTATCGGTACATCTGAAACCTTAACCTTACTTATCGAATCAATTATTAAATTCTCAATACTATCATCAGTTACATTTGAATTATAATTGGGTTCCCAATATTTTTTATTATATATAATACCATTATTATATTTTAAAACATTTGAGGCATCTAATCTTTTTATATCACTAAATAGTGTATTTTCACTAAAAATACCACCCATAATTAGATATTCCCACACACCATTATAATTTAATTTCCATTCATGTTCTGACAATGCTTTAACTATCGATGCTGGATTTGATGCAAAATATAGTGAATCATCCTTTATAAAATAATATAAAGGTTTTTGACCTATCCTATCCCTAATTAAATATACATCCCCATTTTCAGAATCAAAAAGTGATATAGCAAACATACCATTTATATTTTCAAGTGTAAAATCAATACCATATTTATAAATTAAATGTAATATAATTTCAGTATCGGAATGTCCCAAAAACATATCATCATTTAAGTATGAATCTTTTAGTTCATTTGCGTTATATATTTCACCATTAAAAACAATAGTTAAATTATTATAAGTCATTGGTTGATTACCATTTATTGATAAATCAATTATTGATAACCTGTTGTGAAATAGAAAAACATTACCATAAGTGTAAGTTTCAGAATAATCTGGACCTCTCCTACTTTGATGATTTTTCATAATATCAATTTGTTGTTTAGTTTTAGTAATATCAACAACCGTATTTGAATTATATATTATACCACCTATTCCACACATTTTTATATATCTTTAAGTTTTTTGTTTGGTGAACCAATATGTAGTTCGTTATCATTTATTTCCTTTATAACTAATGTTGCAATACCTGTCATTGAGTTATTACCTATTTTTGCCCCATTAATTATTGATGTTGATGGTGCAACCCACACATTCTCACCAATAATAACACTTCCAGCCACCATTGAATTTGCAATTATTAATGAATTTTTACCAATTTTAACACCATGTGCGATATGTACTAAATTATCTATCTTGCAATTTTCGCCAACTAAAGTGCTACCAATAACACCTCTATCTATACATGTATTGTTACCAATTTCAACATTATCACTAATTATAACATTTCCAATATGTTTTATTAATTCATATTCACCATTTTCATTTTTTTCATAACCAAAACCAACACCACCTATTGTATTATTACACCCTATTGTTACATTATCACCAATAATCGTATTATCAAATATAACGGTATTATGACCTATTTTAACATTTTTACCCATTTTAACATTTTCACCAATAACAACATTGTTACCTAAGATTGGTTCGTAATTTTTTACTTCTGGGTATAATAAATCCAATAATTTTTTAAATTCAACTCTTGGTGATTTTACAATTATGTAATTATTTTTGGGATTTGGGTTATCTGGTATATTTTCAGAAACTATTATTGTTTTATTTTTAACATCACCTAATCTATTTAAGTTTTTATCATTACACCAAGTAATGGTATTATCAACGTTATCAAATAGTTGACTAACACCGCTTATATTTAAATCGTTATTAAATATTTTTTCAGATATTTTATTAATATGGTTAAACATGTTATATTATCATTCTAATTACCTCAAACGTTTCACAATATTCTGAATTTATTTGCATACCCCTAACCATAGTTAATGCTTTTATATATTCATCAGTAACATACCCTCTAAATTTTTGTGATTCGTATTTATTAATTGCGTTAATTTTTTTTATAATATTTTCCTCAGTTAGTTTTACAAACAACTGATTATTTAGTTGGAAGTTATTCCAAACCAATTCATAGCCAAGTATGTTTGTTTTTTTAAATGCCCTAATACCTTCCTCGTTTATTGTTTTATGGTCTTGATGTATGTCACTACACATTGGTAATAAAACCAAGTCTGGTTTTATTTCATTGTTTAACTTAACCATAGTCTCTAAAATTTCTTGTCTGTATTTTGGAAAAAATCTAACTGGGAAGTTAAAAATTTTTAAATTATTTTTAGGTATACCCAATTCATTTGTTGCTTCAGCAACTTCTTTTTTTAATATGTCTTTTGGATACCCTTCTGGAACGGATTCTTCACACGTTGAAAATGCAGCATAAATTACATTCTTACCCATATCAACTAATTTGGATATTAACCCACCACAGCCAATTTCACCATCGTCAGTGTGTGGTGCTAAAATTAAAATATTATTAATATTTTCAAACATGATATTTTTTATATTCTACCACCGAATCCAGCATTTCTTCTTCTTATTTTTGCAAGTAATGCATCATCACCAATTTTACCTATTGGATTATTTGGTTTATATAATTTTTCAGAATTCGGTATAATTGCCCTATTTGGGTTTATAATAATTGTTTTTGGTTTTTCTGGGTTATTTGGTTTAGGTTCATTTTTAATATTACCATTTGATGTGCCGCCTGAGCTTTTTTTTTTTAATGAAACTGGATTGGAATTACCTTTACTTAATAACTCTATTGGTTTGTCCTTAAAATCATTATAAAAATTATAAACGACTATTGGTTGTTTTTGTCTAAATCTAGGGTGTAATTTAGAGTCGTCATTACCGTTGTGTTGTGTTAATGAATAATTTAAATTTTTTATAGTGTATCCACCAGGATTTCGTGTAAACGATTGTGTTACTGTTCTCCAAATACCTGTTGATTTACCCTCAGAAGTTTTTAACGTTGCTGGTATTAAATTAATAATTGTTTTTAATCCACCTTTTGACGATACAAATGCACCATCAATCCAACCAGGTATATTCCACATTGTATCATTTAACGATAAAACATTAATTATTAAATTTTGGGAGACAAAATTATCTAATATTTTTGTAAAATCATCACACAGTATTAAATCATCGGCCAATAAAATAAAATAATCACCATCATTATTTATAGCTTCAGACAATAGTGATTTAATAGTTAAATTAAATTTAAATTTACCATTATTTGTACTATTTGTTATTGTTTTTACGTTTGAGTATTTATTCCCCAGTTCTTCGTATCTATTATCAGTTGAGCCATCATTTAAAACTATAACCAAATAATCATCAATATCTTTTATTTGATTTATTAGGTTTGTCAATTTTTCATATCTATTATATGAGGGTATTAAGAAGGTATAGTTATATTTGGTTATCATAATTCAATTAAAACATTACATATTTTTTCCGATGATTTGCCATCACCAAATGGTGATTCCACTTCAACATTATAATTATAAATATGCTCACTAAATAGATTAATTAATTTAATTGGTGATTTAACCATGAATGTTGTTAACCCGATTGATTCTGGTCTTTCAGTTGTCTCTCTACAAACTAAACATTTTTTATTTAAGAATGAGCATTCTTCTTGTAACCCACCACTATCTGTTATTACTAATTTACATTTAATCAATAGTTTTAGTAATTCAGTATGTTTTAATGGTTCACAAACCTCAATATTTGCTAATAAATTTTTGTATTTAATAACATTTGGATTAGGGTGTATAGGTAATATAAATTTAATTTTTGGGTATTGTACTGCTAACTTATTTAACTCATTAAACCACAATTCTATTTTATCGTGGTTTTCACGTCTATGTAATGTTATTAACACAATATCTTCATATGTTACTTCATCTTTATATTCTAATAAATTGTCCAACCCAGTATTACCAACAACATATGATTTACCCATAACCTTTTCGTTTTTAAGATTATTTAAATTATAAGTTGTTGGGCACAAATTAATATCGGACATTCTCGATATTATTTGTCTATTCATTTCTTCTGGATATGGGTTTGAATAATCATATGTTCGTAATCCAGCTTCTAGGTGTATTATTTTAATTTGTCTATGAAATGCAGCTAATGCTAAACCTAGTGCGGTTGAGGTGTCTCCTTGAACTAAAACATAATTAATACCATTAAACCATTCATCTGGTAAATTTGTACAATTATTAATTATATTATCGAGCCTATTTGTTGAATTATCTAACATTGTTAAATTAAAGTCCGCTAAATTTTCAACTAAGTCTTTATGCTGACCAGTAAATAAAGTTTTAAATTTAATACCATGTTTTTTCATTTCTGAAATTAATGGTTTAATTTTAATCCATTCTGGTCTTGTTCCGTAACTTATTAAAATCATTTATTTTAATTTATATAAAACTTCTTTATTAACACCATTAGTGTAATTATCATTACCATTTATTAAATCGTGTGTGTTTTTAATCCAATTAGTTAAAATGTTGAATTTTTCAACACCCATTTGACTGTGTAACTCAACACCAATATATCTTAATTTAGATAAATCTTTATTCAAAAGTAAAGAATATTCTGATGTCTCACAATCAACTTTAAAATAATCAATAATTTTATCATCAGCTATTTTATATATTTCTTCTAATGATATTGATTTGATTTTATTTACAACGGTATTTGTCCAATCATTATTTAATAATTCACTTTTAACACCAACAGACCCTAAATCGGTATTAGAATGATGAACTAACTCAAGTTCAATATTAGATTCTGACCATACTGCTCTATTTAATGGTTTTATATTTGGTTTATCTTTAAATAAATTAACAATATTATTATATAAATTTATTTGCGGTTCTATGATATATATTTCACCAAAATGTGTTGCGTATTTATTAGTGAAGTCACCAAAATTACCACCAATATCAAAACAAAGACCATCTTTAGTTTCTGATGGTACTAAATAGTTACCTAAGTTAACTCTCATAATTTTTATTTTTTTTACTAATCCAATTATATGTTTTTTCTAAACCATATTTTAATGGTTCGGATACAACCCAACCAATTTTTTCTTTATATAATTTATTGTCTGAGTTTCTACCTTTTACCCCAGTTGGACATTTATGGTTGTATTTTTCATAAAATTCATCACCATATATATTTTTTATTTTTATATCTTTATCAGATAATTTTATAACCATTTCAGCTAATTGATTTATTGTTACCATTTCTTCTGAGCCAATGTTAACAGGACCAATAAACTCATTATTCATTAATCTTATTACAGCCTCAACACATTCGTCAACATAAAGAAATGACCTTGTTTGTAATCCATCACCCCATACTTCAATTTCACCACCATCTTCAGTTTCAGAAATCTTTCTACACATGGCTGCTGGTGCTTTTTCTTTACCACCTTTCCATGTACCTTGGGGTCCAAATATATTGTGGAATCTGGCGATTCTAACATTTAACCCATAATTTCTAAAAAATGATAAATATAATCTTTCACTAAATAATTTTTCCCAACCATATTCTGAATCTGGGTTTGATGGATAAGCTGAAGATTCTTCACAGTTTGGATTATTTGGGTCTAATTGATTGTGTTCTGGGTACATACAAGCTGATGATGAATAAAATAATTTTTTAACACTTTTTTCAACAGCTTCTTTTGCCACATTTAAATTAATCATGGCTGAATTATGCATAACATCCGCATCATGTTCACCAGTAAAAATATACCCAGCACCACCCATATCTGCTGCTAATTGGTATACTTCATCAAATGAATTATCTTTATCATCTAAAGATGTTTGTATTGGTGAAAATATAACTCTAGACACCAACATTGGGTCTCTTAAATCCCCAACTATAAATTCATGACATATTTCGGATTCATCAAAATATTCATGTTTTTTTAAATCGACAATTCTAACCCAATGACCTTCTGATTTTAATCTTTTGGCTAAGTGCCCACCTATAAATCCACCACCACCTAATATTAATATTTTTTTCATCTTAATCTATATTAATCGTTTGTTTATAAAATATGTAAAATCCCAATCATACGCTGGTACTAAAAGTCTATCTGGGTTTGATGTATCATTAATTAGGTATAGATTTTTATGGGGTATATCATATTTTATCATATCTATAAAGCATTGTGCGGAGCTTTGTATTGCAAATACATTTTTGGCTTTTAAAATAATTGGATACCAATCCAATAAAGTATAACCATTTATATTATCAATGTGTATGTTCTTATGGTTTTTAAACTCATCTGGTATGATACCAATTCTACCATTTTCACCAATTAAATGTGTTATATTATAATCACTGTTTATATCTAAATTTAATAAGTTAATTAATTGATTTTCTTTTTCTAAATCCCTATTCCATTTAAATTTAAATTTGTCATCATATTTTAACCCAAATTTTAATTTGTCTTCAACAACATAGTATTTCAATTCCTCTATAAATAATTTACCACCTTTAGTTGTGCATAAATAATCATATTCTGGTGATGTTTGACAATTCACAAAAATGTAATCATTTTGTTTTGAAAATTCAAAGCTTTTTGAACTATCTAATAATCCTATTTCAAATGATTTTAAACCATCCACATATTTAACCAATTCTTTAGTATTATTACAATGTGGTAAACAAACTTCATAGTTTAAGTCTATTAATTTTTTAGCAATCGGTAACATGTTAATGTAGTCACCATATTTTCCTGGTTGGTGTATTAATACCCTTTTCATTTTTCAACCATAACCATGAAACTATTATACAAATCAACATTTGAGACAAAAACTTTACTATAACCTTTATCTTTAAAATAGTCATTAATAAATTCTGGTTTAAAAATATTAACATGTTTTCTGTTATTCCACGGTCTCCAATAGCCCTGTGAATAATCTGGTAAATATAAAAATATTACACCACCTTTTTTTAATTTAGTATCCCAATAATCTAAAGTTGCAACCCAGTCTGGTATATGTTCTAAACAATGTGAACTAAATATATAATCAACCAAACCTTCTGGTAGGTTATTTGCTTCATAATCATCATCAAATGATAAATCTATCGGTGTAGAGCCAGGCAATGCCCACTCTTTGCGCATACAACCAATGTCATATCCAACACCTTTACAAACTTCCATAGCAAATGGTAAACAGAATCTGGATGCAAACCCGTTAGTTTGAAACTTTGGGTAATCAACCCCTCTATAGTTAACAGTATCAATCATATTTTAAAGTATTTAAATTTTATTTATTCTGGTAAAAATTTGACACCCATTTAAAGTTTCTTTATTTATAGTTTGTTCACCACTTAATTTAGTTAATTCTCCTAAATCAACATCATAAACAACTAAAAAATTATAATCAACTTTATTTATTATTTTATCAACATAGATATCCCTAGTTTTTTTATCACATTCACACCAAGCATAATTACTAATTACCAATGTGTTTTTACCCACACTAAATTTATCATTATATGTGTAGGTTTTTGGGGTTATATCAAATTCGTTTAAATACTTTTTTTGTAAATTTAAAGCTTCTGGTAAATCAAACAATGTTATTGCCTTAAAATTATATATAACATTTAACACTCTAACAAGTCCACCATAACCAGCACCTATTTCAACTAAATTTACATTATTTATATCACCGAAAGTTTTTTGTATGTCTCCCGCAAATTTTATATATCTTAGTGTTGTTGGGTTTATTTCACCAAATTCATCATAATTAAATTTAATTGGGTTACCAATTAAATCATTTTTTTTAAATTCATCTAGATGTACTAAAAGATGTTTATAATTTTTAATAATATAATCAGCATATATTTTACCATCATTATAGTTTAGATGTTCTAAAATTGGTGTATACCCAGATACACCATTTCTAAATGTTTTGAATTTATTATCATCTGATAATATCTCTAAAATTGTATTTACGTAATTTGTGGCAATATTATTATTTGCCCTCCACCCTAGAAAATCACTCATATTATTTAAAATATACCCCTTTTATTTACATCAATATCATGTTTTATCAACATCGGCTCAAGTTCATTTTTATACTCACGATAATTCCATTTACCTTTAATTACTGCTGTTGCAACATATGGGTACAATTTAGTATCGTAATGAGCACCCCCAATTTTTCTTTCACCGTTATAATAATACAAACCTTTTAGGTTTAAGTAAATAATAACTTCTCGGTATTTAGGTATTTCTAACCATTTTTCTTCCTTAACTTCACTCATTAATTTTATATAATCGGAAGTTTTCCATATGGTTGGTTGCATGGCAAATACTGTTGGGTTATCTGACTCTATTTCGAATAAATTATCGTATATTCTATTATTATTTAATATGCCAGATTTTATTAATCTAATAAATGAATATTCACTATTTTTTAAGTAATTAGAATATTCGTTTATTTTATTTAAATCCACCTTATCATATAAGATAAAATCCTCCTGTAAATAAATAAATTGGTCAACATTAAATTGATTTAAAGCATTAATCCAAACCATATAGTACGGTTCATTATCATTATATATGTAATTTCCAACTATACCATAACTTGATGCATCAAAATCTGATATAACATAAAGTGGTAACCCACTTTTATTTTTTCTTTCTTCTATAAAAACATTGAACACATCAATGCAGTTTTTATTTGTATATACTACCTCAACCATATTACCAAGTACATATTTTATTTATTGTTGGTGCCCCAATTAAATAACCTCTATTATTACCAACTAACCAAGTATTTAATGTTGACCCGATATCCATATAGGTGTTATTTTTATTTTTTTCCCACATCCTATATGCTAACATATTACCAAGTGGTCCAGCACAAAACAAAAACAATTTATTATCATATTCTTTATTTGGTAATGAATCTAGTAAATTGAAGTTATCTCGCCAAGCTGTACCTGTAACTTTTATATGTTCTTCAACTTCAAATGGTAAATTATTTATATTTGCATTTTCATTTGCAACCATAATAATATCATGGTTTTTGAATTCTGGTATAAAATTTTCTTTGAAGAAATTATAATTACCATTGACAAATATATTTGCCCAAGTTAGATTATTACCGTTTACAGAAACATTATATCGCATCCATTTTGCATCATCATTACCAACACAACATGGACAAGATATGCCAATGTAATATCCTGGTTCATTATACTTATATGATTTAATTAATTCATCCCTATGTTTTTGGTGGATATTTGGGTCGTATGTCCAATTATCACAATTAGTTATTTTTTTATCAATTAAAATCGCATATTCACCGTCAGCATACTTTGAAAAGGAAAACTTTTCTTTGTTTTTTAAAGCGTTAAATAATATCTTTATATCCTCTTTAAAATTTTTATTTTCTACACCAAATTCCATAATTATTTTATTGTCTTCCAACCCCGTTTTTTTAATTCAACCACAATGTCATTTCGGATATTCAAATGATTTTTAACAACTAATGAATGTGCATTAGAATCCATACCCCAGTCTACATTATTAGTCATAGCTTTTTCTCTTTGGTTACTCCAAAGTTGTTTATCGTTTTCTGGGTGTGGTGGAACATAGGTTGGTATCCCATTTTTTTGTGCCATATATGAAAAAAACATATCCTCACCATTTTCCCATGATGGCGGTTCTTCAATCCACATAAATTTAGCATATTTTTGTTTAAAAAACCAAGCATGACCAACTAAGTCAACATATGCGATATCATTAATGTGATACCCATTCCAACCAACTTTTGAATTTGGTATATATGTTTTGCCATTAGTAATAACCCCACTACCACCTAATATACCATCTATTTTTTTTATGTTTTCTAAACAATTTTCAAACCATCTAGGTCCTGGAATAATATCATCATCAAATATTGCAATATATTCAGTTTGACACAATAATGGTATTGTAAATCTACCCCAAAATTTAGTATTGTGATTACAATTATATACCTTTATCTTGTCATCATTTGGTTTTGGTTGGTCAAAATCTTCACCAGCTGAATTATACCAAATGTGTATATTTTCACTAGGTATACTTATTGTTTGGTTTTGAATCGCTTCAATTTGTTTTTCAAGAGTATAACCTCTCTTGTAAACATTTAATATAACACTAATGTTACTCATAATTACTTATTATAACTTTCAATATAAACACTTTTGATTTTATCAATGATATTATCAAAATCAAAAATACTTAAATCTTCTGGAACCTCATGATGTGACACTCCAGTTATTTCACCAGTTTTATCAACATCATAAATTATTGCTGGTTTACCACATAAAAACCCTTCAATTGTTGTTCTACCCAACATAATACCAGCGGTAACATCGCACTTGTAATAAAACTCCTCTATCTTATCAGTTGGTTCAAAATATTTAACATGTGGTTCATTATTACCTAGATTTGAAGCATACCCCATAGTGTCTTTACCAACTAACCACAATTCTTTATTTTCAGTTCTACACTTTTCAACCAAATCCATAATTGGTTTTTCTCTAAGGTAATCCATTGTGCCAACAAATAACACAACTGGTTTATCGGTACCACTTGGTAAAGAATTAGGTTTAAATCTAGATTTGTCAAATGGGTTATATACAACTTCAACCATGTCTTCTGATATTCCAAAATTATTAACAACATAATCCTTAATACTAGGTCTAATTGCTATATATTTTTTAATTTTATCATCAACAATTGGATTCTCCAAATCAATAACTTCAGACCTAACAATATTAACAAAATTAGATTCTGGATATAATTGTAATAATCTTTCTGTTATTGGTTTATGGTTAGCATGAATAATATCAAATGTTTGTTGATTTACCCTATATAACATATTTGGTTGTGATGGTTGTGGTCCATTTTGTGCATTTATTAACCATTTGCCATCACCCAATTTATAATGTGGTGGTTCATTTAAACTATACGTTTTAATACCATGTTTATTACATATCTTTTTAAATTCATCACCAATATTTAATGAAACAACTGAAACATCACAATTTCTACTTGCTAAGCCTTTAGCGGTTTCTAATGTTGATATTTCAGAGCCAGTTAAACCTTCAAAATTTAAACAACCCATTAATATCCTTAATCTTCTATTTTGGAAAGTTTCATTTAATCTAACTGGTAATTCATCTTTGAATTTATCAGCAAATTGTACCCTATTAGATTCCCATTGTTCATTGGTCATACCTATTGACATGTGATTTATTCTAATTTCAGTGGTTACACCTACTTTAACACCTTCTAAATGATTCCTAAAAGAAAAATCAACATCATAGAAATGGAAACCTTCTACAGCTTCATCAAAGTTTTGTTTAATTCTATTTTTATTAACAGCAAAAAATACACCATCAACAATAATAGTTTCTTCTAATCGTTTATCTTGGTCTGGACTATATTCAGATAGCCACGTCTTACCTTCGTGAGTATGTGCAACTTTACCATACATACTTTTTCTTTCATCCCACCATCTACCTGTATT
>Ga0315901_10006184_pt1 | contig 14410 bp, 14 predicted proteins | sample LakEriMetagenome_10_FD_203761 | JGI IMG/M metagenome (GOLD analysis project Ga0315901, IMG submission 203761) | Freshwater fungal communities from buoy surface, Lake Erie, Ohio, United States - Buoy 2 MA116 | ecosystem: Environmental > Aquatic > Freshwater > Lake | place: USA: Lake Erie, Ohio... | reverse complement strand
ATTTGCAATTGTTGCAAAAATTGATGCTATCTGAACCGCATTTACCGCATAGCCTTGACCAAATGACATGGTTGGAAATGTAGTTACCGACCAATCGCTAGGGGTCAAGATGGAACCAGCCGTCTCGCCGGGGAAATTCAGGCCCGTTTTTTGTCCTACCCCAAACTTAACAAAGTAATCATGAAGTAACTTTGGTTCTGCTAATTTCTCTGCGATTAATATTGTTCCAATATTTGAACTTTGCGCCAATACACCGTTTGCAGTTAATTTCAAATGACCATGCGGAGTATGGTCATTAAACACTTTAGTTGGTCTAGGCAATCGTGGTGGCACTTTAATTTTCGAAGTTGGCGTAATTACACCTTCTTCAAGTGCTGCGGCAAAGGTCATCAATTTTCCAGTTGACCCAGGTTCAAACATGTCAGTAACTGCTCGATTTTTACGGTCAGTTATTTTTGATGCTAATGGCATTGCAGGATTAACGGTGGGAACTGATGCCAATGCCAATAACCTGCCCGTTGCTGGCTCTAACACAACTACAGTTCCCCAGTCGGCATTAACCTCTTTCACTTTGTCAGCAATTGCCTGTTGCGCGACATACTGCAAATCACGATCAATGCTTAATCGAACTCCGGTGCCTGCGATGGCAGCCTCGGTTCGCGAGTCGGTAGCCGGAATCTTTCTTCCAGCGGCACCACCCTCAAATCGCATTAATCCGTCTTTACCAGCGAGCGTCTTTTCTAAGCCAGCTTCTAAACCGGATAAGCCATGGCCATCGGTTCCAACAAATCCAATTACATTTCCAGCAAGATCCGAGTATGGGTAAACCCGTCGAGTGGTTCGCTCAGAATAGATTCCCGGTAGTTCTAAATTGGCAATTCGATTCCACGTTTGGGTCGTAACAGATCGTGCTAAATAAACGAATCTTTTTTCCCCTATTAGTTTACTCTTGAGATCAGCTACCTCAAGATTCAATATTGGCGCTAATGCTCTTGCGGTTTGAGCCGGTTCCACTACTCGCAATTGATCAACAGTTACATTAAATGCAGGCACAGTAGCCGCAAGTGAAACTCCATTTACGTCAGTGATAGATCCTCGGATTGCTGGGACGACCACTTCACGGAGCCGCTTGTCTAAGCCTCGCTGTGCTAATTCATCTGCTTCTACCGCTTGAATCCGGATCAATTGTGCACTGTAGAGCGAAAAAATTAAGAAAAAGATAACGGTAGTGAATCCCATTCGCCCTTTTGACTGGCGACGATGCTTGGCCGCTAATGCCTCATCGATCATCGAGTCCGACGTCCATCCAACAACTTTTGATCAGCCAAGCGCAAATAAGTAGGACGCTCTGGGGTCACCATGCCAAGGCGTTCTGCTCGATCTCGCAACAATTGTGGCGATTCCAATTGTGCCGTCCGTTCCATTAAATAAGCTCGCTCTGCTATCAGTTCAGTGCGCTGTTTTACCAAATCAACCTTTTGGAATGCTGACTTTGCGACAAGTGTTTGTAAAAAAATTACCCCAACCATAGAGGCAGCAATCATGGTCAGCACGATGCCTATGAATGCAGAACCTGAAATAGTTCTTCGCCTAGCGGCAACTTCAGTTCTATCTCCTACTAAAACTTCTAAATGCGGCCGTAGTACGGCTACTTTTGTGGTTGCAAAATCAACTAAGGCGCTCATGCCGCAGCCTTAATCAACAATTCAGCAGCACGTAATTTTGCACTTGCTGCTCTCGGATTGCGGGCCACCTCAGCCGCATCAGGTCGCTCCACGCCCTTGGTAAGCAGTCGCAGTCGATCTGGAGCCGGCGCAACTGGTAGATAAATATTTGGTTGTTCGCCAATTGCCTGCTTCAGTGCCTGTTTGACAATGCGATCTTCAAGTGAATGATAAGAAAGGATGGCAATTCGGCCACCCACTTTAAGTAATCGGATTGCTGCAGGAATAGCTCGCTCTAAAATTTGAAGTTCATCATTAACTGCGATTCGCAAAGCTTGAAAAGTTCGTTTAGCTGGGTGGCCACCAGTTCGTCGTGCTGGAGCGGGGATTACTTCATAAAGTAGCTCTACTAATTGATCAGTCGTTTCAAACCTAATTTTTGTTCGAGCCTTTACTATTTCATTAGCAATTCGAGTAGCGAAACGCTCTTCACCATAGACTCGCAAAATTCGGATTAATTCTCTGACATCTGAATTGTTCAAAATGTCGGCAGCAGTTACACCCTTGGTCGCATCCATTCGCATATCCAGCGGTGCGGATTTGGCGTAGGAAAAGCCACGACTTTGTTGATCTAGCTGCATGCTTGATACACCTAAGTCAAACAAAATTGCATCAATCTCAAAAATGCCTAAGCTCAGTAACTCGGATTCAATCTGATCGTATTGCACGTTTAGCACCTGGAAGCGATCCGTAATGCCACTACCAAACTCACTCACTAGATTCTTGGTAGCTAATGAAGCCGCTGCTGGATCTCGATCAATACCAATCAAATTTAGGTTTGGAAAAATTCTTAAAAATACGGCAGAGTGGCCGGCAGCACCTAAGGTTGCATCAATCATTAAAGCCTCATCGCCCGAAATAGCCGGGGATAACAACTCAACAATTCGATCAACCATAACTGGCACATGGTCAGCACTAACCGCAGTATTCAAATTATTTTCCTACTGCCAACAATGCTGGTGACGAACTGGTTACTAAAACGCGATTTCGCTTAATAGAAACAACGCTGCGAAGCCGAAATCTAACTGATTTCGTGGTAACGCCTACTACGTGATTCATATTGCCCCCTGGATTGAACTTGTTTAATTACGTGAATCGATCTACTTAGGTCCCTCTCCGCTGCTACTGCTTTCCGCTACGGGGGAAGACGTATCGGAGTGCAGCGGCGAGAGGCCAAAGCCGATCGATTAGAAAACTCCTGGCACAACCTCCTCCGAGATGTCAGCGAACTTAGGTTCAGCATTAGTTAGATAGGAATTCCAAGTTTTTGAATCCCAAACTTCAATGGTGGTGTCAGCGCCCACAACAACAACTTCTCGATCTAGCCCGGCGTATTCCCGCAAGCTAGTTGGAACATTAATTCGACCTTGTTTGTCCGGAACTTGGTCAAAGGCACTCGAGAAGAAGACGCGGAGGTAACTGCGCACACGGGCGTCGGTTCGAGAGGCTTCTCGAAGGCGATCTGCGTAAGCACTGAACTCCACCATTGGCCAAAGCACTAAAGATCGATCTTGACCTTTGGTCAACACCACGCCCGCCGCTAATCCATCTCGAAACTTTGCGGGCAGAACCAAGCGGCCTTTGTCGTCTAACCGAGGTTCGTGGGTGCCAAGAAACATCAGCACTCCCTCCCCCCGGATTTAATACTTTCTCGTGGATATTCTCCACTTTAACCCACTTTACTCCATTTTTACCCAAAGTCAACACTCCCCATCCACTTTTCTCCCTAATCTCCCCATCCACCCGAACGGCAACCCAACCCTGAGGAAATCCCTCCTGAGGGCGAGTTGAACTAGGAAATTGCTCGTTGGCTCTCTTATCGTCAGGCATGCTCAGCCCAGCCGAATTCGAAGATCTGGTCAATCAGGTCAGTTTCCGAGATGAATTGCAGGTAATTGCTGCGCCTGCCCCGAAAAAGCTAGCGCCATTTGGCATCTCACTACTTGGTGAGATTGAAACAAAAGCGCATTTTGCCGATTCCAGAATTGTGGTGCTGTATAACCCTGATGGCGATCCAGCTTGGAATGCAACCGCCCGAGTAATCATTTTTATCAAAGCAGAGATTGAAGCTGAGTTGGCAGACGATCCACTGATTTTGCAAATCGCTTGGCAGTGGCTTAACGAAGCATTAGCCAAACACGGCGCGGTCGCGGAAGATATCTCTGGCACTGTAACTAGAACTTCAGCAAAAGGTTTTGGCGCTATTGACGAGGAAAGTCCATCTACAATTGAAATTCGCGCTTCATGGAGTCCGACTGATTTATCATCGCTGAGTCAACACATTTTGGCTTGGGGCGAGTTAGTCTGCACTGCAGCCGGCCTTGATCCTGAGGGAATTACTTCACTTCGGTAACTAGATTCTGATTTACATTGGTTGCGCGCATATCCCTCAAAAACGCTAGAGACTGCTTACGCTAGCGTCGTGTCCGATGAAGTTGAGGTTCGCCCACCCATCCGTGAAGCACCAATTACGCCAGTGCTACCCCTGATTTCGGACGCTTCAGCACTAAATCACGCAATTGAGCAACTCGATTTCGGCACTGGCAGCATCGCAATTGATGCCGAGCGAGCTTCAGGCTATAAATACTTTCAGCGCGCATATTTGATCCAACTTTATCGACTCGGTGCACCAATAGTTTTAATTGATCCAATCGATTTAGATTTAACGGCGCTGCAAAATTTACTGAATCAGACACCTTGGATTCTGCATGCTGCAACCCAAGACCTGCCCTGTCTGAACGAATTAGGACTATATCCGCCCGAATTGTTTGATACCGAACTTGCCGCAAAGTTAGCCGGGTTGCCAAAAGTTGGTCTGGCAGCATTAACCGAAACACTGCTTGAAGTATCGCTTGCCAAAGAGCATTCAGCCGTTAACTGGTCCATCCGACCATTGCAGCAAGATTGGTTAAATTATGCGGCCTTAGATGTTGAATTATTGCCAGAGTTAAAATCCAAGTTAGAAGAGTTATTGCAAGAGCAGGACAGACTTGATTGGGCAAACCAAGAGTTCGAACTACTTAAGAATTTTAAACCCAATACCGTCAGGATAGACCAATGGCGGCGCACCTCTGGAATGCATGAATTACCCAACAGAAGACAAAAAGCAGTGGTGCGAGAACTCTGGCTAAAGCGCGACGAATTGGCGCAGCAATTGGATATTTCGCCTGGCCGGCTCATCAATGATCGCGTTCTGGTTGCGCTAGCAAAAGCTGCCGGAAAACCGGTAACCAAAGAACAGATAAAGAAATCAATGCGAGGTGCAGCGCTGGATTACCTTGATACCTGGCTGAACGCGATATTGACGGCACAGCAGTTAAGTGAGGCAGAATTACCGAAAGCAGCAAGGCGCGAAGAGGCAATTCCAAATCCCAAATCATGGGATGAAATTAATCCAGCAGCTTTTACTCGATGGAGTAAATATCGACCTGCCGCTACCGAATTAGCCGGCGAACTAGGCATCGCACCAGAAGTTTTAGTATCGCCAGATTCACTTCGTAGATATTGCTGGGATGAAAATGAACCTAAGATTCAATCTGAGATTGAGCAACGACTATTAAGTCTAGGAGTTAGAAGCTGGGCTGCGAAACTATTGGCACCAAAATTTGTTTTAGCTAATCTCTAATCTTTTCGATAATTTTTGCGAACAACTTAAGCACCACAAAAACCATAATGTAAACCGCAGCTGCTGAAGTTAGTGCTTCTGATGCCGTTAGTTGATTCGGATCATCACTACCCCAGCCGTAACTGATCAAAAATGCAAAAGCTGCTAACGCTAACCCCGCGTATGAAATCGATCGATTACTCATTATGCCCCCTGGCTGTCTAGTCTCGAGTTTATTGCATATGCTTGCACGAAATATCGATTGGGGACTAATGCCAGGAGCGATCGCGCTAGTTGGCTCTGGTGAATATCTGCCAATCATGGAGCCATTTGAAGCAAATCTGATTCAACTTGGCATAGATCAAGGTAAATCGCCTAGATATGTCCAGCTCGCTACAGCCGCTGGTAAAGAGAGTTTTGCTAGTTTGCAGCGATGGCGCGAACTTGGTGAGCAGCAGGCCAACCGGATCGGCATTGAACCTATTTTTATTGAAGCCTTCAATCGAGATGATGCCCATAATTTGAAATTAGTGGAGCTGATAGAGGATGCCGCGTTGATTTATTTCTCTGGCGGTGATCCAATTTATTTAACGCAATCCTTGATTAACTCGCCGCTAATCGAACGAATTAGGGCAAATTGGGAAGCAGGCAGTTCTGTTGCAGGATGCAGCGCTGGCGCAATGGCATTGGCAGCTGAAGTTGCAAATCCATTTAAGTTAACTGCTACCGCAACGCCTGGATTGAAATTTGTTAGTAATTTAAAAATATTGCCGCACTTTGATCGATATTTTGGCTGGATCCCTACACCTATGGCAAAATTCTTGGGCAAAGCTAGTGATGGTGTGTTACCAGTCGGAATTGACGAGAACACCGCAATGTTCGCAACTACAGATTTAAATCAGTGGGAAGTATGGGGTTTTGGGAAAGTACAACCGCTGAACCAGAATGATAGATTCTTTACATCTGGAAACAAGCTAGTGCTTAATCAGGAACTCGATCAGCACTAGCTTGCACCAATTACTTACCTAACAATTTCGAGAAGAAGCCGGTGCCCTTAGTTTTAGTCGCAACTGAGGCGCTACCGCACTGACATCTTTCTTTCTTTGGCACACCAGCTAATGCTTCCTCGATGTGATTTCCGCAGCCAGACCAAGTTAGCTTATTGCAACTGCGACAGGTAACCCTAGAACACATATAGCTTTTCCTTTTCTGTTTAGTTGGTAGTTAACGCGAACCCGGAGTTTGTCCAATCGATAGTGCCACCATTCATGTTGTAAAGCTTGCTAAATCCAGCTTCAGCCATGATCTGTGTTGCAGTACCTGATCTGTTACCACTTCGGCAATAAACCGCATAAGTCTTTGTCTTATCTAAGCCTTCAATTTCAGCTGCAAAACTGCCGCTTTGAGCATCAATATTTATCGCATTGGCGATGTGCCCGTCAGCAAATTCAGCCTGAGTCCTGACATCAAGAATCACAACATCTTCAGTAGCCAGCACGTTGGCGAATTCTGAAACACTTAAGTTAGTCACCGCAGCATTGTCCTCGCCAGCACAAGCACTCAAACTAATCAGAAGGACTGTCGCAAGGGCTATTACTTTTCGCATCTTTAACCTTTCTTATGCCAAACTCAAAAATAATTTTTGTAGCTGCGCAGAAACTTCATCAACGTCTCGATTATCTTCAACCAGACATTCTTTTAGGCTAGCAGAGATCAACATGAATGCTGCAGAGTTAATTGCCTTACTAACCGCGGCAATTTGCGTAATTACGGCTTCGCAGTCTTTACCCTCATTCAGCATTCTGGCAACCGCACCAAGCTGACCGTGCGCTCGATTGATTCGTTTCACAATATCTTTAACCGTAACCTCATCCGTCAAAGCGTGTTTTGGTTGATCAATTTTCACTTTAGTCATGATTTCTCTACCTGCTCACCATTTGCTTGCTCAGCTGCAAGCTCTTTTCGGATCTCGTCCATATCTAACGCCTTTACGCCATCAATTAAGTTCTGCAAAGCAGTTGCTGGCAGCGCGCCGGGCTGAGCAAAAACTAAAATGCCATCACGAAATGCCATCAAAGTTGGGATTGAGGTAATACTTGCGGCTGCTGCCAGTCCTCGCTCAGCTTCCGTATCAATTTTGCCAAAGGTGATGTCAGGATGTAATTCTGACGCTTCTTCAAAGATTGGGCCAAACATACGACACGGCCCACACCATTCCGCCCAGAAATCAACCAAGGTAATACCGTCCTTATTGATTTCTGTTTCAAAATTAGCTGCGGTTAATTCAATTGTCGCCATCTTCTCCCCTTACAGTTGTTACTAAATTTGATGAGCTTGCCATCGGCAATCTGCAACTTCCTTGATTCTGTAGTCGAGTTCTCAGCGCGTAAGCCAGAAAAATTACGCCTGCACCTGCCAAATAGGGTTGCACCGGTGCGAAATAGTTCATCGCACCAGACGTACCCAGCGCTATCAGCACTAATTTATTGCAAACTGGGCAGCCAACCGCGAAAAAACTCAAAATGCCACCAATGGTGCCAAATTGCAACGGGCGCTCGCCGGTTGGAATATCACCAGTTCTAACGTAACTGCCTATCAATAATCCAGCCAAAATGGCGGTCAGAATCAACACCGGCCAAGACCAACTGGTAACTTCAATGGCTCTGCCAAAAACGGGGTTTGCGATCATGGCAGTTGGAATTGCAATGATAAAAATTGTGCTAATTGAGGCAATCGCAGCCGCCAGCCAATTACGAGCTGACCACTGCTTAAGCGCTAGTAAGCACACCGGCATCTTGGGCACCTTTCGAATAACCGGAATATTAGCACATACCCCCAGGGGTATGCTAGATTACCAGCGCGAAAGGAAAAACATGTCCCTAAAGGTAATTAATATCGACACTCCTGCTCTCGGTGATCGCGGCTACATTGCTCACGATGGCAAGACTGCGCTGGTGGTAGATCCACAGCGCGACATCGATCGAGTGGAACAAGTACTTGCGGAAAATGAACTCGCACTTGGTGCGGTAGTTGAAACTCATATGCACAATGATTACGTCAGTGGCGGACTAGTACTTGCCCGGAATTATCAAGTTGATTACATCACTAGTGCCGATGACCCGGTCTCCTTTAATCGAGTTGCTGCGAAAGATCTTGATGAATTCAATATCGGGAACTTTGCCATCAAAGCTGTGCATACCCCGGGCCATACCTTCACTCACCTGTCCTATATTTTGATGGATGAAAATGCAAAGTCAGTTGGTGTATTTACTGGTGGCTCATTGCTTCATGGTTCAACTGGTCGGCCAGATTTATTGGGCCAAGACCATGCGCCAAAGTTAGCCGAACTACAGCATGGCTCGGCGCATCGCCTAGCTGCTCTATTGGAAGACGCTACACCTATTTTTCCAACTCATGGTTTTGGTTCATTCTGTGCTGCAACCTCAACTTCTGGAACCTCTTCGACAATTAGCGATGAAAAGAAATTTAACCCAGCGCTGCAGATGTCAGTTGAGCGCTTCGTTAGTGAGACCTTAGCTGGACTGGATACTTTCCCGGCTTACTACAAACACATGGGTCCAGCCAACCATGCCGGTGCTGGCCCAATTGATCTATCGGAGTTAACCCGACTAAGCACTGATGAATTAATTAAAGCAATTGCAAGCGAGAGCTGGGTTGTTGATCTCCGAGATAAAGATTCTTGGGCAGCAGCACATCTACCTGGCTCAATGAATTTTGGCATCGCTGGATCTTTTGCTACTTATCTAGGCTGGCTATTCCCTTATGAAAATGAATTGATCCTAATTTCAGATCAAGCAGAACAGATTGCTTTAGCACAGCGCGAATTGGTCCGAATTGGGATAGATCGTCCGGCAGGAAGTTTTGTCGGTGATATCGCCAAGATTGAATCAACAAAATCAATGCAAAAGGTGAAATTCGAGGATGTTCCAGCAGTGTTAGCAGATCCTGGAATTTTGGTGCTAGATGTAAGGCGCAATAGCGAACGTAAGGCCTCTCATATTGCCGGTTCACACCACATTCCGTTGCATGAACTCATGAATCGCCTATCTGAATTACCTGCTGATAAAACCATCTGGGTGCATTGCGCTGGTGCGTATCGAGCTGCCATCGCTGCGAGCATTATGGAAAATGCCGGATTAGCGGTCGTGTTAATTAATGAACCATATGAAAATGCATTGAGCGTAATTGATTTGCCGCTGGTTGCAGGCGCAGCAGACCATAGCCCAATTGCACCATCTGACACTAAAGTTACGGCATAAGGAAGCGACTATGGAGTTAGTTTCACCTCAACAAACATTAGAACTTGTCAATTCTGGAGCCGCTTACGGCATTGATGTTCGAGAGCAACATGAATGGGATGCTGGTCACTTTGACAAGTTTGTGTTAAATCCGCTTAGTTCATTTGATCTCACTGCTGTGCCAACCGACAAGCCAGTTATTTTTGTTTGCCGCTCCGGAAATCGATCAGGTCAAGTGTGTAACGCGCTGGCTCCAACTGGTGCTGTCGTGATGAATATGGACGGCGGCATGCTGGCATGGCAAGCAGCTGGACTGCCAATGTCTGCTGCATCTGGCACTCCGCTAATTGAATAACAGATGACCATATTTTTTGGCCTGCTACTGGGTGTGACGGTTGGTAGCGTGCTTGGCTTAATTGGGGCAGGCGGCGCAATTCTTGCTGTGCCAGGTTTAGTTGCCGCGTTGGGTCTTTCTGCTACCGCTGCCACAACTAGCTCAACAATAATTGTTGGCTCAGCTGCCTTAGTTGGTGCATTACGCCGTCGAAAAACTGGCACAGTCAATGTAAAGGTTGGTCTCACCTTTTCTGCCATTGGCGTGCTCGGCACCTTTCTTGGAACACTACTGCTGCGATTTATTCCCGAAAACATTCTGCTAGTGCTGTTTGCGTTCTTGATGTTTGGCTCAGCATATTCAATGTGCTGCCGTGAAGTTAAAGAGTCAGACACAACTAAACCAAACTGGTTTGCAGTTGTGGTAGCAGCAACTGGAGTTGGGATATTAACTGGCTTGCTGGGCATTGGTGGTGGCTTCTTGATCGTGCCAGCATTGGTGCTTTTCTTGAAAGTTCCGACTAAAGTAGCAGCTGGCACCTCACTAGTTGCCATCACCGCAAATTCAGTCTTGGCACTTGGGTTGCGTTTTGAATTTTGGAATCAAATTCCACTGCTGGAGATTGCGGTGTTTACAGCGGCAGCAATATTGGCATCAGTGATCATGTCACCAATTGCAACTAAATTGCCAACTAAATTATTACAACGAATATTTGCCGCAATTATCACATTGGTTGCAATTTATTTAATTGCAACCAATGTGAATTGAGTTAAGCCGCAACCAAATTTCGCAATACATACTGCAAGATGCCACCATTTCGGTAGTAATCAGCTTCTCGCGGCGTATCAATTCGGACCAAAGCGTTGAATTTAATCTCACTGCCATCAGTTTTTGTTGCAACGACACTTACTTGCTTGGGTGTGTTGCCGGTATTCAACTCCGAGATGCCAGTGATAGTAAAGGTCTCAGTGCCGGTTAAGCCTAACGAAGCAGCGGTTTCACCATCGGCATATTGCAGCGGCAGCACACCCATGCCAACTAAGTTGGAACGGTGGATGCGTTCATAGGATTCAGCAATTACGGCTTTTACGCCAAGCAGTGCGGTTCCTTTTGCAGCCCAGTCTCGCGAAGAGCCAGATCCATATTCCTTGCCAGCCAACACAACTAACGGCAACTCTGCTTGCGCATACGCTTGAGCTGCATCATAAATTGGCACAATTGGTTGATCTGGCTTGGTAAAGTCTTTAGTGAACCCACCTTCTTTGCCATCAGCTAATTCATTCTTTAATCTGATGTTGGCAAAAGTGCCCCTAATCATCACCTCATGATTACCGCGGCGAGATCCATAAGAATTAAAGTCCTTAAAGTCAACGCCGTGCGCCGTCAGGTATTCACCCGCTGGCGAATCTTTCTTGATGCTACCCGCAGGTGAAATATGGTCGGTAGTTACCGAGTCGCCAAGTTTTGCCAGCACTTTTGCGCCAGTAATATCAGTAACTGGCGTCAGCGCTAATTTCATCTCATCGAAATAAGGTGGCTTGCGAACGTAGGTGGAATTAGCATCCCAATCAAAAACTTGACCAGCTGGCGTTGGCAGATTCTGCCAAGTTGCATCACCTTTGAAAACTTCTTTATATCTATTATTAAATAAATCAACATCAATTGATGCTGCTATCGCTGCTTGAATTTCAGGAGTTGATGGCCAGATATCACTAAGCATTACTGGCGTGCCATCTGGGCTGTAGCCAAGCGGCTCGGTGCTTAAATCAATATCCATAGTGCCAGCAATTGCATACGCCACAACTAAGAGCGGACTTGCCAGGAAATTCAACTTAACGTCAGGGTTGATGCGTCCTTCAAAGTTACGATTACCACTTAATACTGCCGCTACGGCTAAATCACCATCTTGAACTGCCTTGCTAATTTCAGCTGGTAGTGGGCCGGAGTTGCCAATACAAGTTGTGCAACCATAGCCAACTAAATCAAAACCTAATTCATCTAATGCCGGGGTTACTCCAGCTTTTAGGAGGTAATCAGTTACTACTTGCGATCCTGGGGCAAGTGAGGTCTTAACCCAAGGTGCTCTGGTTAAACCTCTTGCAACGGCTTTTTGTGCTAACAGTCCGGCGCCCAACATAACTTCTGGGTTTGAGGTATTGGTGCAAGATGTAATCGCGGCAACAACCACTTTGCCATGTGTTAACGTCACCGCCTGGCCTTCAGTGGTCACGCTCTGCAATGCAGTTACATCTTTAGTGTAGGTAGGTAGTAATTCGTTGAACGTCTGCTTTGCCGCGCTTAACAAGATTCGATCTTGTGGTCGCTTTGGACCGGCAATTGATGGCTCTACCGTGCTTAGATCCAACTCAATGTACTCGGAGTAACGTGCTTCTTTGCTTGGATCATGCCAAAGTCCCTGCACTTTTGCATATTTCTCCACTAATTCAACTTGCTGTGCACTGCGGCCAGTTAACTTTAAATAAGTTAGCGTCTCATCATCAATTGGGAATATTGCCACAGTTGAGCCATATTCCGGACTCATGTTTCCAATCGTGGCACGATTCGCAAGCGGAACCTGCGGCACACCTTCGCCATAAAACTCAACAAATTTGCCAACAACTTTATGCTCTCGCAGCATCTCAGTGATAACTAACACCAAGTCAGTTGCGGTTACGCCAGGCTTTAGTGCGCCGCGCAATTTAAATCCAACTACGCGAGGAATCAACATGGAAACCGGCTGACCCAACATGGCCGCCTCGGCTTCAATACCGCCAACACCCCAACCCAACACACCTAAACCGTTGACCATGGTGGTGTGTGAGTCGGTGCCAACACAAGTATCTGGATAAATCTCACCATTGCGCGACATCACAACTCGAGCTAAGTGCTCAATGTTGACTTGATGCACAATGCCAGTGCCAGGTGGCACCACTTTAAATTCATCAAACGCACCTTGACCCCAGCGCAAAAACTTATAGCGCTCGTTATTTCGCTCGTATTCCAATTTTACGTTTAGATCAAATGCATCTGGTCGATTGAAAAAATCAACAATTACCGAATGGTCAATCACTAATTCAGCTGGCGCCAGTGGATTGACACGATTTGGATCGCCACCTAAGTTAGAAACGGCTTCTCGCATGGTGGCCAAATCAACTACGCAAGGAACTCCAGTGAAATCTTGCATAATGACACGCGCTGGGGTGAATTGAATTTCCACAGTTGGCTCGGCAGTTGGCTCCCAGTTTGCCAGTGACTCAATCTGAGATTTAGTGACATTGGCACCATCTTCAGTACGTAGCAAATTTTCTAACAGCACCTTTAAGCTAAAGGGCAATGTTGCAGCGCCTGGAATCTCGGTGATGGAATAGTAAGTGTGTTCAGCGTCGCCCACTTTTAGCTTTTTTGCTGAATTCAAACTGTTCTTCGAAGCCATCTTTTCCTCCGGCGCTATCTTAATGGAATTATCTTGATATCAAGATAATTTACTAACCGAGACTACCGCCTCAAGGTGAGCGGTCATAGGGAAAAGCAGCATTGGCTGAATCTCGCCTATTTGCCAGCCTAAATCAGCAAACTCTCTAAGGTCACGCGCCAGCGTTCCGGGATCGCAACTGACATAACACACCTGAGTTAATTCGGGGAGATTTGTCAGTGACTTAATCACTGAGCTATTAAGGCCAGATCTAGGTGGATCAACTACTGCTTTATCAAATCCCGCTGCTGTCTTTAAATATTTAGCGACATCAGAATTGACAGCCTGAGCCCAACTGAACTTGGCCAAATTTTTAACAGCACTGCGGTGCGCTCGGTTGTCAAACTCTACTGCGACTACTTTTCCGTTGCTGCCTACCTGCTTAGCAATTGGTTGCGCAAACAAGCCAACGCCAGCGTACAAATCAAGAACCCGATCGCCGCTGGCAATATCTAACCGAGTTAAAACTTCTTCGATCAATATAGTCGGCGCGGATTTATGTACTTGCCAAAAATCACCTGCGGGCACCTGCCAACTTCCATATTGATTTTGATACTCAATCTCGGGCACATACTCCCGATCAGTTACTACCAGCACCTCACGGCTTCCCTGCACGATAGTGACATCGTGGCCTGGCTCCCAACCTGACTTAGTAACCGCATTTAATTCTTCTGTTGAAATTAAACAGTTATCAATTTCAATCAAGTCATTGCTATGAAATTTACGCATCGCTAAATTGCCCGCATCACTAACAGCAAAGCGCGATCTAGTGCGATAGCCAAGACCGGTTTCATGCTCAGCAAGGCGAACTGGTAACACAGTTAAGTTATCAAACTTCCCAATTCTAAACAATTGATCTTGCATAACCTCAAAATGCATTTTAGCTTGATCTGTAATGCTCAAATGCTGCCAATCACAACCACCGCAACTACCAAAATATTGACATGGTGGCGCTACTCGATTTGCAACTGGCTTATCAATCTGCACCACGGTAGCCAAGGCATATCGCTTAGCAGA
>Ga0315901_10006183_pt1 | contig 14410 bp, 11 predicted proteins | sample LakEriMetagenome_10_FD_203761 | JGI IMG/M metagenome (GOLD analysis project Ga0315901, IMG submission 203761) | Freshwater fungal communities from buoy surface, Lake Erie, Ohio, United States - Buoy 2 MA116 | ecosystem: Environmental > Aquatic > Freshwater > Lake | place: USA: Lake Erie, Ohio... | reverse complement strand
GCGTGATCGTGTTGAAGTCGGTGAACCCGGCGGCGAGGGTGAGGATCGCGATGCCGAGGCCGACGGCGAGCAGCGCGAGGACGATCGGCAGGAGCGCGGCCACCACCGTGCCGAAGACGATCAGCAGTACGATCACGGCGGCGAGGAGGCCGAGCGCCTCCGAGGCGCCCTGCTCCGGCGGCTCCTGCACGGCGTTGCCCGTGAACGCGACCTGGACGGGGCTGCCGTCGACGGCGGCGCGCACGCCCTCCTTGAAGGCGTCGATCGTGCCGGCGGGCAGGGTCCAGCCCTGCTGGTCGAACTGCACGTCCGCGTAGGCCACGGTCCCGTCCTCGGAGACCTGCCCGCTCTCGCCCGTGAACGGGTCGCCCGTCGCGACGATGTGCTCCGTCCCGGCTGCGGCCTTCAGGGCCGCGGCGATGGCCGCCTTGGCGTCGGCCGCGCCCAGCCCGTCCTCGGCGCGGAAGACGATCGTGGCCGAATCGCCCGCGCGCGCCGGGAAGCGCTCCTCGAGCAGGTCGCCCGCGCGCTGCGCGTCCGAGTCCGGGATCGAGAAGTTGTTCTTGAGCTCGCCGCCGAGGGTCTGCGCCCCGACGATGATCGCGGCGATGACGAGGACCCAGACGCCGATCGCGCGCCACGGGTGGCGGGCGATCGCGCCGGTCAGGGCGCTGAGGGCGCCACGGGAGGGGGAGACGGGGCTGGGCTGCATGCGTTCGAGACGTGGGCGCTCCCCGCGATGCGGTGGGGGCGCTCCGGAAGGGTGCCCGATCGACCCCCCGCATGGCGGCGGTTGAGGGGCTGACCCCACCCGGCAGGTGCGGTAGCGTGCCGACGTGGCCCGTCGCCCCCGTATCGGCATCACGCTGGAGCTCGACGATCCGCTCCTCCTCCAGGTGGAGCGCAACATGCGCGAGCCGCTCGTCGAGGCGGGCGCGATCGTGATCGCACTGCCGCGCGACACGCCGGCCGACGCCGTGCCCGAGCTGATCGCGGACCTGGACGGCGTGCTCCTGTCGGGCGGCGAGGACGTGGACCCCGCCCACTACGGCGAGGAGCGCCACCCGACCGTCAACACGGTCAACCCCGAGCACGACGCGTTCGAGCTCGCGCTCGCCCGCGCCGCGCTCGAGGAGGGGGTGCCGATCCTCGGCATCTGCCGGGGCAGCCAGGTCCTGGCCGTCGCCGACGGCGGCGCACTCGTGCAGGACGTGCCCTCGCAGGTCGAGGGGTCCGGCACCCACATGGTCGACTGGAAGACCCTCGCGGACGCCGAGCCCGGCGACCACTGGCACCGGATGCGGGTGGAGCCCGACAGCCGGCTCGCCGCCTGGGTGGGCGAGGAGGAGATCCTGATCAACTCCTTCCACCACCAGGCCGTCGCCCGGACCGGGGAGCGGCTGCGCCCTGTCGCCTTCGCCGAGGACGGCGTGGTCGAGGCCACGGAGAGCGCGCCCGACGCCCCCTACGCGGTGGGCCTGCAGTGGCACAACGAGTTCATGTGGCGGCGCGACAGCCGCTGGCTCGGGCCCTTCCGGGATCTCGTGGCGGCGGCGAGCACCCGCGCGCTGGCCCGCACTCGGCTGCGCGACTAGCCGGTGACCGCCTCTGCCGGCCCGTTCGGGCGCGGCGAAGAGGCGCGGACGGTGACCCGCCTGATCGTTGGTGCGCCCTTGATCCCGTTGCGCACCGGCGTGATCGAGATCGCCCATGGTCCAGCCCTCGTCAGGCGGATCCTGCACGTCGCCGCGCGCCTGCTCGACGCCGTGTTCGTCGTGACGCGACAGGAACCCCTCACCTTCCCGGCTGCCCGGGGCGCGATGCGGGTGGTCCGCGGTGCCGCGCTGATCGTGTAGGACGTTCCCGGCGCCGCCGCGAACGTCGCGATCACCGGCTCCTCCGTGGTGACGGTCGTCGCGGACAGCGTGACGGCCTTGAGCGGGGCCGGCGGAAGGGCGATGCTGGCCGCGTTGGATGCGCGGCCTCCGCCGACGCGGTTGATGGCGCGGAGCCGGATGCTGTAGACCGTGCCGCCCGTCAGCCCCCCGATCGTGATCGGCGACGCCGCGGAGGCGGGACTGCGCGCCGTCCACGTCGCCCCGTCATCGAGCGAGTAGGCGTAGTTCGAGATCGGCCAGCCGTTGTCGGCGCCGGCCGTGAAGGCCACGCGGATTTCGGCGTCGGTCGCGAACGCCGTGGCCACGAGCGACGTGGGTGCGTCGGGCACGGCGACGGGCGTGACACTCACGGCATCCGAAGCCGCACCGCTCCCGACGCCGTTGATGGCACGGAGGCGGATGGGGTACGGCGTGCCGTTCGCGAGGCCGCCGATCACGATCGGCGACGCGATGGAGGCGGGGCTGCGCGCGGTCCACGTCGCCCCGTCGTCCAGCGAGTAGGCGTAGTTCACGATCTCCGCGCCGTTGTCCGCGCCGGCGGTGAAGGCGATGCTGACACTGCGGTCGCCGACGGTGGCCGCGAGCCCGGTCGGCGCGCCCGGGACCGCTCGCGGCGTCGCGTTGACCGCACTCGAGGCCGCGCCCGCGCCCGCGCTGTTGATCGCCCGCAGCCTGATGGCGTAGTCGGTGCCGTTGGCCAGGCCGGTGATCACGATCGGCGATGCGACCGAGGCCGGGCTGCGCGTGGTCCACGATGCGCCGTCGTCGATCGAGTACGCGTAGTTCGTGATGGCCCATCCGTTGTCGGACCCCGGGGTGAAGGCCACGCTGACGCTGCCGTCGGCGACGGTGGCGGCGAGCGCCGTCGGGGCGGCAGCGGGATCCGGTGCGATCCTCGTCACGTCGCCGCTGGTGTAGTTGGCGGTGTAGACGGCGCCCGCCGCATCGACCACGATGCCCCGCGGTCCGGTGCCGGCGCCGGTCGATGCCCAGGCGACGGTCGACACGCCCGCCGGCGTGATCCTCGAGACGGTGTTCGACGCGCTGTTGGCGACGTAGACGTTGCCGACCGCGTCGACCGTGATGCCGTACGGCCCGCTCCCGGTGCTGCCGATGATGGTCGAGACACCCGCTGGCGTGATCTTCGAGACCGTCGCGTTGTTGTAGTTGCTCGTGTAGATGTTGCCGGCTGCGTCGATCGCCATACCACTCGGGGCGGGGCCGGTCGTCGCCCAGGCCACCGTCGACACACCGCCCGGGGTGATCTTCGTCACCGTCGAGCTGTTGGTGTTGGCGGTGTAGACGTTGCCCGCGGCGTCGACCACGATCGCGCGCGGCGACGCGCCCGTCGTCGCCCAGTTCTGGGTCGTCGTGCCGTCGGCGAGGATCCTCGTGACCGTCCCCGTGTCCGTGTTGGCGGTGTACACCGTCCCCGAGGCGTCGACTGCCACCGCGCGCGGATACGTGCCGGTGCCGGTGGCGCCGAGGGTGGTCACCGTGCCGCCGGGCGTGATCTTCGACACGCTGTTCCCGACGCGATTGGCGACGTAGACGTTGCCCGACGAGTCGACGGCGATCCCGTACGGCTCAGACCCCACGGTGGCCCAGGCCACGGTCGACGCACCGGCTGCCGTGATCTTCGACACGGTGCCCGAGCCGCTGTTGGGGATATAGAGCGTGCCGGCGGAATCGATCGCCATCGACCACGGGTTGGTGCCGGTCGGACCGAAGACGGTCGTCGTGGCCTGCGCAGCCGCCGTCCACACGAGCACAGCGAGCAGCAGACCGAGGGCGACGACCGCGACGAGATGGCGCCGCGCGGCACCGCCGCACGCGATACGGACCTCCATTCCCGGACGATACGGCCGATCCCCATGGATTGCCACCGTTTCGCCGCGGCCTGCCCGGGCACGACGCGGGTGGAGCCGACGCGCGGGTGCCGCGGCGGGATCGGCGGCCCGCATTCGGGCGCGGTATGCCCCCGCTAGCCCCGCTCGACCTTCGAGCCGCCGACGATGTCCTCGGACCCGTCGGCCCAGCGCACGAGCGCCTTGTGGCCGCCGTCGTAGTCGGGGCCCCAGACCAGCAGCGTGGCGGGCTCGCCCCAGGCGGTGACGGGCTCCTCCAGCGCCGGGACCTCGCCCCGGAAGTGGCGCACGAACGGGTTCGCGGCGCGCTCGGCGCCAATCGTCGTCGGGATCGTGTGGCCCGGATGCACGACGACCGCGTCGTCGAGCTCGAGCAGGCGGCCGAGGGACGCCTTGAGTTCGGCGAGGTCGGTGTGGCCGGGCGCGCGCGTGCCGCCGACGGTGCCGTTGAAGAGCACGTCGCCGGTGAAGACGTCGGCGCCGTCGACGAGGAAGGCGAGGTGGCCGCCGGCGTGGCCCGGCGTCGGGATCGAGCGCACCTCGAGGCCGGCGAGCTCGAACGTGCCGTCCTCGTCGAGCACGTGCTCGATCGGGCCCGTGTAGTGCCCCTCCTCGCGGATCAGCTCGATCGCGCGGGCGCTGGCGCCGACGGGCACGCCGTAGCGCTCCCTGACCTCGTCGAGGTCGTAGATGTGGTCGATGTGGTGGTGCGTGAGCAGGATGCCCTGCACCTGCAGGTCGTTGTCGGCGACGAAGGCGTGCAGCTCGTCGTGGGCGCCGTTGCAGTCGATCCAGATGGCGGGACCTCCCGCCTCCCGGGCGACGACGTAGGCGTCGGCCATCCACTGGGGGTCCTGGGTGTGGTGGATCAGCATCATGGCTCCTCGCGGTAGCGGTTCGTTATCGGCATGCGGCGGTCGCGTCCGAACGCGATCGGATGCACCTTCAGCCCCGGCGCCCCCTGCCGGCGCTTGTACTCGGCCCGGTCGACGAGGCCCGCGACCCTGAGCGCCAGCTCCAGATCGCACAGGCCCGCCGCGGCGATCTCGTGCGGCCCCATGCGCTCCTCGATGTACGCGTGCAGCACCGGGTCGAGCACCTCGTACGGCGGCAGCGACTGGTCATCGCGCTGCCCCTCGCGCAGCTCCGCGGTCGGCGGCCGCTCGATCGTCGACCACGGGATCACCTCACGCCCCTCACGCTCGTTCAGAAACCGCGAGAGCGCATGCACCAGCGTCTTCGGCACGTCCTTGATCGGCGCGAAGCCCCCGACCGAATCCCCGTACAGCGTCGAGTACCCCGTCGCCACCTCCGACTTGTTGCCCGTCGTCAGGACCAGCCAGCCATGCTGGTTCGACAGGCTCATCAGGATCACGCCCCTGAGGCGCGCCTGCAGGTTCTCCCCCGCCAGCCCCTCCACCTCCGGCAGGAGGTCATGGAACGCGAGCCGCAGATGCTCGATCGGCAGCTCCCGGAACCCCACCCCCAGGTTCTCCGCCACCACCCGCGCATCCGACCGCGTCTCCTCCACGTTGAACCGCGTCGGCATCGACACCGCATGCACCCGATCCGGCCCGAGCGCATCCGCCGCGAGCGCCGCCACGAGCGCCGAGTCGATCCCCCCCGACACGCCCAACAGCACCCCGGGAAAGCCGTTCTTGACCACGTAATCGCGCAGCCCCAGCACCAAGACGCCCCACAGCTCCTCCATCTCGGAGCCGGGCAGCGGCGCTGTCACGGCATCGACGGGTCCGCCGGGCGCACCGACAGGGATCTCCGCCGCGATCGAGATGGCCCCCGCGCCGCGACCGCTCGGGAGGTCGAGGTCGCAGACCACGAGGTCCTCCGCGCAGAACGCCCCGCGCGCGATCAGATCCCCCGCGGCGTCGAAGACGAGGCTGCGCCCGTCGAACAGGAGCTCGTCCTGCCCGCCGACGAGGTTGGCGTAGGCGACGGCGCAGCCCTCGTCGCCTGCGAAGGCGCCGATCAGCTCGTCGCGCTGGCGCCCCTTGCCGAGGTGGTACGGCGACGCCGAGAGGTTGACCACGAGCGACGCCCCGCCGCGCGCCGCGGCGTGCGCCGGCCCGTCGGCGACCCAAATGTCCTCGCAGATCGTGATGCCGACGAGCGCGCCACCCGCCTGCACGAGCAGCGGGCCGTCGCCCGGCCGGAAGGTGCGCTGCTCGTCGAAGACGCTGTAGTTCGGCAGGGCCATCTTGTCGTAGCGCGCCACCACCGCCCCGCCCTCGAGCACGAACGCGCTGTTGCGCACCCCGTCCGGCCCGGCCCACGGCGACCCCACGACCACCGGCACCGCCACCGCGCCCGCGAGCCGCGCCACCGCCTCCTCGCAGGCCCGCACGAACGACGGGCGCAGCACCAGATCCTCCGGCGGGTACCCCGACACCACCAGCTCCGGCGCCACCACGAGGTCCGCGCCGAGCTCCGCGGCCTGCGCCGCCGCGGACGCCACCAGCTCCACATTGCCGGCGAGGTCCCCGACCGTCGGGTTCAGCTGGGCGAGCGCGATGCGCACGCGGGGCAGTCTACTGCGCCGCGGCGGCCCGGCCCGCCTGCCGGGCGAGCGCGGTCGACACCGCGGCGTCGAGGCCGATCGCCCCGTGCAGGCACGCCGCCTCGGGGGTCCGCTGCTGGTCGGCGTCGACGCAGTGCAGGACGGCCACGACCCGCTCGCGCGGCGTGCCGAGGCGCTCGGCCGTGCGCTCGATCCGGCGCGCGCTGAGGCGCGGGATGCCCAGGAGGCGCCCCTCCTCGGACTGCAGGAGCACGGGGCCGGGCACGAACGCGTCGGCCGCGCCGACGGCGAAGAGCAGGCTCGCGCAGCCGACGACCGACGGGTCGAGACGGGGGTGCAGGAGCGCGAGCTCGCGGCAGGCCGTGGCCACGGCCACCGTGTGCTGGAGCGCGCCACCCGCGTAGGCGTGGTGGTGCTCGACGCTCATCGGCGCCGCCCGGAAGGCCGCCCGCAGCGGCTCGTCGGCGAGGACGGCGGCCGCGAGGTCGCGCAGGGCAGCGTCGGGGATCTCCTCGACGAGGAACTCGAGGAAGCCCTCGAGGTCGTCAACGTCGCGGCGCGCGCCCGGGACGAAGTCGAGGGCGTCGGCCTCCGCCTCCGTCCGCTCGAGCGAGCGCACGACGATCTGCGGCCGCCCCCGGAACGACTCCACGGATCCGAGCACCCGCACCACGTCGCCGGCCTCGAAGCGCCCGTCGAGGATCGGGGCGTCGTCGAAGACGGTGGCGCGCACGCGACCCGTCCGGTCGGCCAGCTCGAGGGCGAGGTACGGGCTGCCCGTGCGGGTGCGGCGGCGGTCCTTGCGCAGCACCGCGAACGTCGAGTCGACGAGCTGGCCCTCGACGAGCTCCGAGACGGACGTGCGGGCATCGGCGGCCATGCCGTGAGTCTAGGCGGCTGGCAGGGCGGATGGGCGAGCCCCGATACCATGCCGGGCCCGATGGGCACTCCCGCCGAGACCCTCCACGTGCGCCCGTTCCACGGGCTGCGCTACGACCCGGCCCGCCACCCGGCGTTCTCCGTCGTCGCGCCGCCCTACGACGTGATCACGATGGCCGACCGCATGCGCCTCGTCGCGCGCTCGAACCGCAACGTCGTGCGCCTGATCCTGCCCGACGTGGGCCGCGCCGAGAACGCCCGGCGCCTGCTCGACGAGTGGCGCGCCGACGGCACGCTGGTCCAGGAGGAGGCGCCCTGCCTGTACCGCACCGAGGAGACCTTCATCGGCCCCGACGGCGTCCAGCGCGTCCGCGAGGGCATGATCGCGCTCGTCGGGCTGCCCGACGGCGACGGCACGATCCTCCCCCACGAGCGCACGATGCCGAGCATCGTCGAGGACCGCCTGCGCCTCCTGCGCGCCACCCACGCCCAGCCCTCGCCGATCCTCGTCACCTACGACGACCCCGATGGCGAGATCGACGCCGCGCTGCGGGCCGGCTCCGAGCCGACGCCGGTGATCGACCTGACCGACGACCACGGCACCCACCTGCGCATGTGGCGCGTGCCCGAGTCCGACATCACCGACCGGATCCACGCCACGCTCGCGCAGCGGCGCCTGCTGATCGCCGACGGCCACCACCGCTACGCGACCGCCCTCGCCTTCCGCGACGCGCATCCCGAGGACCCCTCGGCGAACGCGATGATGATGTACCTCACGAACGGCGCGAGCCCCGGCCTCGTGATCTTCCCGATCCACCGCATCGTCGGCGGGATCGACGCCGCCGAGCAGGAGGCCCTCCCCGACCGGCTCGCCGCGGCCGGCTTCGAGGTGCGGGAGGCGGGCGACGGCGTCGTGCAGCTCGAGCAGGCGATGGCCCCCATCCCCCACGACCACGGCGTCTTCGGGCTCGTGCGCCGCGGCCATCCGCCCCTGCTCGTCTCGGCGCCGCCCGAGGAGCGCGCGCAGACGCCGCTCGAGCGCATCGACGCGGTGATGCTCCAGGACCGCATCCTCGGCCCGCTGCTCGCCCTCACCGCCGAGGTCGTGGCCACGACCGATCGGATCCGCTACACCGCCTACTCCGACGACGCCGCCGCGAAGGTCGAGGAGTCGGGCGACGTCGCCTTCATCCTGCGCGCCCCGAGCGTGCGCGAGGTCGAGAACGTGGCGCTCGCGGGCCAGGTGATGCCGCAGAAGAGCACCTACTTCTACCCCAAGACCCTCGACGGCCTCGTGATCCGCACCCTCGACGGCCCCCAGCCGCGGAACGGGTAGCCTTCGTCCATGGCGATCACCGAGGAGCAGGTCCGCGAGGCGCTGACCCGGGTCATCGACCCCGAGCTCAAGCAGGACCTCGTCACGCTGCAGATGGTGCGGCAGATCGTGATCGGCGAGGCCGGCGACGTCACGGTCGGCGTCGCCCTCACGATCCCCGGCTGCCCGCTCAAGGCCACGATCGACCAGGACGTCCGCCGCGAGGTCCAGACGGTCGAGGGCGTCACCTCCGTGCACGTCGACTTCACGAGCATGTCCGAGGACGAGCGCGCCCAGCTCGCCACGCGCCTGCGCGGCGGCCGTCCGCCGCAGCCCGCCGGCGAGCTCTCCGTCTCGCCGCGGACGCGGATCATCGCGGTGGCCTCCGGCAAGGGCGGCGTCGGCAAGTCGTCGCTCACGGTCAACCTGGCGATCGCCTTCCAGCAGATGGGCCTCGAGGTGGGCGTGATCGACGCCGACATCTACGGCTTCTCGGTGCCCGGGATGCTCGGCATCCACCAGCGCCCCGTGACCGTCGACAGCATGATCGTGCCGCCCGTCGCCCACGGCCTCAAGACGATCTCGATCGGCTACTTCATGGACGAGGGTGGCGCCGTCCTCTGGCGCGGGCCGATGCTGCACAAGGCGATGCAGCAGTTCCTCTCCGACGTCCACTGGGGCGAGCTCGACGTGCTCCTGATCGACATGCCCCCGGGCACCGGCGACGTCGCCATCTCGCTCGGCAGCCTGCTGCCGAACAGCGAGGCGGTCGTCGTGACCACGCCGCAGGCGGCCGCCCAGCGCGTCGCCGAGCGCGCGGCCGCCGTCTCCGAGCGCGTCAACATGCGCGTCGTCGGCGTCGTCGAGAACATGGCCTACCGCGTCTGCCCGTGCTGCGGCGAGCGGGACGAGCTGTTCGGGTCGGGCGGCGGAGAGTCGCTCGCCGGCCACCTCGACGTGCCGCTGCTCGCCCAGATTCCGCTCGAGCCGGCGCTGCGCGAGGGCGGCGACGTGGGCGTGCCCTTCACGGTCTCCCAGCCCGACTCCCCCGCCGCGGTCGCCATCCGCGGGCTGGCCGAGCGCCTACACTCGATGCGCACGCAGGACCCCGTGCAGCGCATCCGGAAGCCGCTGAAGATCGTCTAGCCGAGCAGGTGCGCGAGCACGGCCGGGTCGACCCGGTCGCCGCCCGCCCAGCGCCCGTCGAGGTTCTCGTCGAAGGCCCAGGCGGCGAAGGTGCGCTCGAGCTCGTCGTCCCACGGGCCCTCGCCGGCCAGCGCGTGGCCCGCCGCGATCAGCGCGGCCCGGACCCGCCCGGCCAGCACGGCGTCGACCGCCGTCCAGGTCTCCGGCGGCGCCGTCTCGTAGACGAGGCGGTAGGCGCCGTGCAGCCGCTCGAGCTCCACGAGCGGCTCGGGGTGGTCGTCGACCCGCAGGTCGACGGGGTCCGCGCCGTCGCCGCGCCGTACCAGCAGGGCCGCGGACTGCCGCCCGCGGCGGTCGCCTCCCGCGCCCTCGCCGGCGTGGAGCGCGGCCATCAGGCGCGCCTCGAGCGGGGCGCCGGCGCTGCCGGCCCAGGCGGCGGCCATCGCGTCGAGCACTCCGGGGCCGGCGAGGATGTTGCCCTGCACGGTGGCGTCCTCGAGGACGCGGCCGCCCGCCCAGTCGAAACAGGCGCCGCCCGTGTAGGCGGCCCCCGCCCCGTCCGCCGCGACCGCCCCCAGCTGGCGGTCCTCGCGGCCCGCGTCGGCGGCCGTCGCCTCGGCGATCGCCGCCTCCGCGGACGTCCCGGCGCGCAGGAGGTGGAGGAGCTCGGGCCCGTAGGCGATCCGCGTCATCGCCTGGGTGCAGACCGCCCCCACTCCGACCTCGGCCCACAGCACCCCGGCGCCCACCGCCAGGAACTTCGTGGTCGCGGCCGCGCCGACGTCGCCCGTCGCGCGGTCGACGGCGCAGATCGAGAAGGTCACGGCCTAGAGGGCGTCGCCCGGCGCGAGCCGGTGCACGGCCACCTGACCGAGGCCGAGCTTCGCGAGCTCCGCCTCGAGCTGGTCGGGCGTGCCGGTGAGCGCGTCGAAGGTGCCCCAGTGCGAGCACAGGACGTGCTGCACCCCGAGCAGGCGCACGGCGTGCGCGGCCTGGAAGGGGCCCATCGTGAAGAGGTCGCCGATCGGCAGGATCGCGAGGACGGGCGCGTACAGCTCGCGGATCAGCGCCATGTCGCCGAAGACCCCGGTGTCGCCCGCGATGTAGATGCGCTGGCCCGACTCGAGCTCGACCACGTAGCCGACCGGGTCGCCGCCGTAGGCGCCGTCGGGGAGCGCGCTCGAGTGGAAGGCCTGCGTCATCGTCACCTTGAGGCCGCGCACCTCGACCGTGCCGCCCGTGTTCATGCCGATCACGTCCGCGGCGCCCTGCTCGCCGAGCCAGGAGCCGATCTCGTACTGCGCGACCACCGTCGCGCCGCCGCGCTCCGCCACGGCGACGGCGTCGGCGATGTGGTCGCCGTGGCCGTGCGTGACCAGCACGACGTCGCCCGCGAGGCCCTCGGCGCTGGCCGGGCTCGCCGGGTTGCCGCCGATCCACGGGTCGACGACGACGTGGACGCCCCCGGGCGTCTGGATGCCCCAGGTGGCGTGGCCGTACCAGGTGATGGTGGTGTTCTCGGGCATCGGGTCCTCCCGCGTCGACGGTGCAGGTGCTGATCCTAGGCGCTGACGGCGCCGCTAGCGGCCGGCGGCGAGGACCCTGGCGGCCTCGCCGGCCCAGTCGATCCCGATGCCCGGCAGGACGCCGCCGGCGATGACCAGGGCGAGGCAGAGCGCGATCGCGATCGAGACCGAGGCGAGGCCGGGCGCGCCGGCCGCGTGCACGCCGCTGCGGGCCGAGCGGTCGTACATCGCGAGGATCACGCGCAGGTAGTAGGCGATGCCGATCACGGAGCCGATCGCGCCGACCACGGCCAGCCAGGCCCAGCCCGACTCGACGGCGCTGCCCGCGACGAGGAACTTGCCGAGGAAGCCGGCCGTCAGCGGGAAGCCGGCGAAGCCGAGCAGGAAGACGACCATCGCGAGGCCGGCGAAGGGCCGCTCGAAGCCCCAGGCGCGGATCGACTCGAGCGTCGTGGTGCCGTGGTGATCGCGCTCGTGGAGCGTGATGACGGCGAAGGCGCCTATCGCCATCGGGGCGTAGGCGGCGAGGTAGAAGAGCAGGGCGCGCGAGCCCGCCTCGCCGCCGACGATGATCGCGATCAGGCCGAAGCCGGCCGCGGCGATCGACGAGTAGGCGAGCATCCGCTTGACGTTGTCCTGGACAAGGGCGGCGACGTTGCCGACGATGATCGTGGCCACGGCGACCACCACGAGGACCGGCTCCCACGTGTCGCGGACCGGGGCGAGCGGCTCGGCGATCACGCGGGCCAGCGCCACGAAGGCGGCGATCTTGGTGGCCGCGGCCATGAAGCCGGTGATGCTGGTCGGGGCGCCCTCGTAGACGTCGGGGACCCACATGTGGAAGGGCAGCGCGCCGATCTTGAAGAGCAGGCCGGCGAGGACGAGGACGACCCCGAGGACCACCAGCCAGGAGCCGGGCTCCGCCTCCGCGAGGCCCGCCGCGACCCCGTCGAACTGGAACGAGCCGGTCGCCCCGTACAGGAAGGCGGCGCCGTAGACGAGGATGATCGAGCCGATCGTGCCCAGCACGAGGTACTTGAAGCCGCTCTCGAGCGAGGCCTTCGAGGTGCGGTCGAAGGCGCAGAGGACGTAGAGCGAGATCGAGAACAGCTCGAGCGCGACGAACAGCGTCACGAACGAGTTGGAGCCCGCGATCAGCGTCATCCCGGTCGCGGCGAAGAGCAGGAGCGCGGCGTACTCGGCGCCCGCCTCCCGCATCCGCGGCCAGCCGAGCGCGACGAGCAGCGTGAGGATGCCGCAGCCGGCGACGAGGATGCGCACGGCCTGCGTCAGCTGGTCGACCTGCAGGGCCTCCGCGATGGTCACGGTCGGGGGGTCGCCCCAGGCGGCGATCGCGAAGCCCGCGCTGACGGCGAAGGCGGCGATGCCGAGGACGATGCCGATGCCGCGGTCGCGGCCGCGCAGGAACGCGGCCACCATCAGGACCAGCGAGGCCCCGACGAGCAGCGCGATCTCCGGGGCGATCGCGAGGACGTCGACGTTCGGGGCCTTGATCACCGCGCCTCCTTCTCCCCGTAGGCGCCGGCGACCATCATCTGCGACGACGGGTCGACGCGCTCGGTCAGCTGCGCGGGCGCGACGCTGAGCGCGATCAGGGCCAGCGCGAGCGGGAGGATCGCGAGCAGGGCGCCGCTGCGCAGGTCGGGCGGGCGCAGCTGGCCGACGAGGTCGCCCTCGCGCTCGTGCAGGACCGCCGAGATCCAGCGCAGCATGTACATCGCCGCGAAGACGATGCCCACGGAGGCGATCGCCCCGAGCCACCAGGCGTCGGCGAAGGCGGCGAGCAGGATCAGGAACTCGGAGGCGAACACGCTCGAGCCGGGCACGGCGAGCGCGGCCATGCCCAGGACGAGGGCCACGGTGGCGAGCACCGGGCGGCTGCGGGCGAGGCCGCCGAGCTTGCGGAAGTCACCGGAGCCGGCCTGGGTCTCGAGCCAGCCGGCGAGCAGGAACAGCGCGGCCGAGACGAGGGCGTGGTTGACCATCTGGAAGGTGGCGCCCGTCGAGCCCTGCGCGTTGAGCAGGAAGATGCCGAGCACCACGAACGACATCTGCGCGATCGACGAGTAGGCGATCACGCCGCGGCCGTCGGGCTGGCGGAAGGCGAGCAGCGCGCCCCACAGGAAGCCGATCAGGCCGAGCGCGATGAAGAGCCACGCGTAGCGCGCCGACTGCTCGGGGAAGAGCGGGACGAGCACGGCGAGGAAGGCGAAGCCGCCGGCCTTCGAGGCGACGCCCGACAGGACGGCCGCGACCTCGGGCGAGGACTGGCGGTAGGCGGGCAGCACCCAGCCGTGGAGGGGGAACAGCGGCGACTTGATCGCGAAGGCGAGGGCGAAGGCCCAGAAGACCAGGTCGTTGCCGCGGCCGACCGCGGCGGCCATCGAGAAGTCGGGCCCGCCGGGCGCGGTCAGGCCGAGCCAGAGGATCGCGACCAGCATCAGGAGCGTGCCGAATGCGGTGTAGGCGACGACCTGCACGGTGGCCCGGCGGCGGTCCTCCCCGCCCCACACGGCGAGCAGGACGAGCAGCGGGATCAGCATGCCCTCGAAGCCGACGTAGAACACGAACAGGTCGCGCGCCGCGAAGACGAGGAACAGGAACGCCTCGGTGATCAGGATCAGCCCGAAGGTGGCGTGGGTGCGGTCGCGGCCCGCCCACAGGCCGTAGCCGAGCGCGCAGGCGACGACGAGCGCGGTGACCGCGGTCATGGCGAGGCCGACGCCGTCGAGGCCGACGCTCCAGCGGATGCCGAGCTGCGGGATCCACTCGGCGTCGTCGCCGAACTGGTAGCCCGCCATCGGCTGGAAGCGGTAGATGAAGCCGACGACCGCGCCCACCATCCCGAGCGCGATGAGCAGGGCCAGGTAGCCGGCGAGCCGCTGCGCGAACGGCACGATCAGGATCACGATGCCCGCGATCAGCGGCACGGTGATGAGCGTGGTGGCGGTGATCATGCGCCGCGCACCAGGAGGGCGAGGAGGATCCCGGCCACGCCGAGGGCGATGACCAGGGCGTACGAGCGCACGACGCCGTTCTCGATCACGCTGACGCTGCGGCCGAGGAAGGCGGTGAAGGTGCCGAGGCCGTCGGTGGGCAGCCAGCCCAGCGCGGGCCGGTCGACGTCGCGGCGCAGGAAGGCCGCGAGCCACTGCGCGGGCCGCTCGAAGGCGACCTCGTAGAGGTCGTCCCAGTAGAGCCGGCGCTCGAGCGCGTGGTCG
>Ga0315901_10006180_pt1 | contig 14412 bp, 14 predicted proteins | sample LakEriMetagenome_10_FD_203761 | JGI IMG/M metagenome (GOLD analysis project Ga0315901, IMG submission 203761) | Freshwater fungal communities from buoy surface, Lake Erie, Ohio, United States - Buoy 2 MA116 | ecosystem: Environmental > Aquatic > Freshwater > Lake | place: USA: Lake Erie, Ohio... | reverse complement strand
AGTGCCGTAATTGGCGGGCGTATCCGCGTGTGGCTGCGGACTAACCGCATCCAGATGGACGGCTGGAAAACGGGCGCTGACCCCAAGGCGCACGCCCGTCGCATGATTGCGTACCGGGTCGTATGAGTCTGCGCAAAGAGGCCAAGGGGCGTGGTTGCATGGTGAGACTGCCCAACATCTGCAACTTCAACAGCGAAACCGTAGTGCTGGCGCACGTTCGCATCGCAGGCGTCAGCGGCATGGGACTGAAGGCACCCGATCTGCTTGGCGCGTGGGCGTGTAGCGCCTGCCACGACGCCATCGACCGCCGATCACACACTGATCTTGATCGTGACTATGTGCGGCTCGCACACTTTGAAGGAATGGCACGCACTATCATGCAATTGCACAAGGAGGGGTTGGTATGAACCGCGACGACATCATCAAACTGGCGCTAGAGGCAGGATTTTGCAAAGACTCTAACGGCATATATTCCCGCCGCGCCGTCACGCCAGATAGCGATTTGCTTCCTTCGCTTGAACGCTTCGCCGCCCTCGTTGCCGCCCATGAACGCGAGGCGTGTGCGAAGGTGTGTGATGGGTGGATGCATGCCAATGGAAATGATTGTGCCGCCGCGATTCGGGCGAGGGGGGAGGTATGACCCGCGACGACATTATCCACATGGCGCAAGCATCTGGGCTTCACACTTCTTATAAGACTGACAGCATTGAACGCTTCGCCGCCGTCGTTGCCGCAACCGAGTGCGAGAAAGTCGCTTGGTGGATGATCCGCAACGGTTACGCCACGGGCCACGGCTATACGATTGAGGACTTGCTTGACGAGTTGGAATGGCAAATCGCGGAGCGCAAATGAACTTTTGGGCAGACACGCCGTACGTTACCGCTTACGTCCGCAACGAGTTCCTGTACGACCAGCAGAAAGGGCATGGCGAATACACGCTCTGTACAGTGTTCGGCTTTCGCGCTGAACCTATGCGCGTGCCGATGTTCCAAATCATGTTGGAAAACGGCGCACAATGGGCGCGTATCCCGATCCATGCGCTGTGCAGCAAACCCTGCGACCCGCTACCGCTACGGCTGTGCGTTTGGTGGGACTCGTTCAGCCGCAACTGTCAGGTCAAGGAGGTGCCGTTCCTGCGTAACCACCGGGTCAAGGCAATTGGCCGTGACGGGGTGCAGGGCGGCGGAGCGTACCTGTTCACGGTATTCTGGTGCGACGGCGGCTGGAGTGAGGTGCCTGATCAGTCTAAAGACCACCACATCATCGCGTTAGACGACGGCCAATGGATTGCCTACCCCAACAATCGGTTGTTGTGGGTAGACCCGTCGTGGATCAGCGGGGAGGTGCCGAGGGACTGGCACTCCCCCTCAACCAACTACACCGTGGAGGGTATGCCATGAAAGCGTTTATAAGGCGATTACGGCGGATTTGGACGACAGACTGGCGTCATGTGCCGCCCCCAAATTGGGCCGCTAAAAGGGGTTCTGGGCAAATTTACTGGTGACGGGTCGTCTAAAGGTAGGACAACGGACCTTGACTCCGTTTATCTAGGTTCGATCCCTAGCCCGTCAGCCACCTAAAAACATGGCCCGTTCGTCGTTGCGACGTTTAACGAGGCCCGTTAAGACCTTGCCGGCAGCCTTTGTCCACATGAGGAAGGCATCGGCTGCGCCCTCAATGTCGCCTCGGTTGTAGCGCATCCGTATGCTGCTGCGCTGGAGGTTGCCGAGGCCGACGTTAAAGGCAAAACTCACCAGAGCGTCGAATTGGCCTTGATGACCAAGAGCAGCAGGGCAAAGTCGGGCCACGCCACGCTCAAACCGCGCAAGGTCTTGAGCCAAAATAGCGTCAACTTCGTCCATAGTGAGGCTGCGATCCCAGCCTGCGGGTATCGGTAGACTCTTGCGTTCCTCATATTTCACCGCCGCGTGTGAGGGGTCAATAACGTGGCCGACGCCGACGCTCCAAATTAATGCCGGACATTGGTAAGGCCGCGTCTTGACGCCCTCGTGGCATTTTATGGTTTTAATGGCAGCGGCGGAGACTTTCACTTTTTGCCAAAAGCCTGCGTACCGAACCAAAACGCAATAATTGAAGACAGGATCAGCATCTCGTCATCTGAGAAAACATTCTCCATCGCAATAGCAAACGGGATACCAGTTGTGTAGGCGTACCAAACCCCGGCCACATTGAGCGCGACCAACTCCAGCACAAAGATGTACGTCACAACCGGGCGCACACTGGCCCGCAGGTTAATCATCCACTGGCTCGCACCCTTGCCGATCTCAATGTCGTGGGCGTAAAGAGCCTGACGCTCTTCACCTGCGGTCTGCGTCTGGATTTGCTCCAGTTTGATTTCCTCGACCCGTGCCTGTGCAATAAAGCCACGTTCTGCGAGGGCCAGTTCACGCTCACGCTGCGCTGCGACTAAGGCAAGTTCGTGCTTTTTGTCCTGCCGGTCTTGGAAGATTTGCAGAATCTTGGGAAGCCCACCCGCAAGGAACGACAGAAAGGTGCTAATCATCGTCATCATTTGCCGCGCTCCTCTATCAACTTAACTCGCATTTGCAAATCATAAATCTTATCTAGCAGTTCTTCTTTCTGTTTCTGCCGAGTGGCAGCACTAATCGGACTATCGGTAGGTACACCCTCCGGCGTAATCAGGGCGGGCATTTTGCCTTCGATAGCAATCAGACGATTATTGAACGATGCAATTTCCGTGAGCAACCAGCCGACAGCGGCCAACAGCACCGGGAACAACATATCCACAATCTTCTGCATGTTCACTTCTGCAATGCCTCCACCAGCATCATTGCCATCGAACCCAACGCGCCGACCAGCACCAGAATGACCGCGCCTCCGACTGAGATCACGAGTCTCTCCAGACGCTTTAAACGGGCATGGATCGCTTCGTACCGTACCGCACAGACATCAATGTGGCTGGTTACGGTCACTTCCAGTTCTTGCACGGTGGTCATTGCTTTACTTCATCCGGCACAGGCACCTGCGGGTCAGCCTGTTCCTTGATCTTGACCATCAGCGGCCAAGCCCCGGTCTTGCTAGGCAGGTCGCCAAGCAGCGAGAGGATGAAGTTCACTTCGTTGATGTCGAGGTCTAGTTTGATCACTTGGCGGCATCCTGTAGCGGCTTGAGGTCTTCGTTCGTCCAGAAGTCCTTGGCAAGCATGATCTCAAGGTGTTCCTTGTTGCGCTTCACGCAATCGGCCCAGTCCTCGTCGCTCATGCCTTCCGGCTTACCGGCGTTCAACAGGTTTACCGAATCCATCGCCGCGCTGTAATGACGGGCAATTTCTTCAGCGGTGGGTTTGTTGTCTTCCATTGTTAGGCTCCTTACGGGTGGGACGCTTTGTAAGCATCAAATTCGGCTTTAAGTTCTTGAATGGCTTTTACCAATACAGATACCATGCGGTCATAAGACACAGAATCCGCTTGACCTTCTTTGTTTACGCCAACCAACTCTGGAACAATTGGTTGTAATTCTTCAGCAATTAAACCAACATCAGAACGCCCATTATCTTTGTATTCAAATTGGGCAGAGCGCATTTGCATCACATGAGCCAAACCATAGATACTGTCACGGATGTTATCTTTGTATCGAGCAGAAGATGTATCGTAGGTAACAGCGCCAGTTGAAGTGTTGTACTTTAAAGCATTTGTACCAGCACCACTATTCATGGTGTAGTAAAACAAGTATCCACTTCCATTGATAATTTGTCTTGGATTCCCATCACCATCCGACAGCACGATGTAGTTGCTGGCTGTGCGGATGTCCAAGCCGCCTTGGTTGCCGTTGTAAAAGCCAAGAATGGTATTTTTTGAACCAGTAGTAATACTACTACCTGCGCCCCGACCAATCAGGGTGTTGGACGAACCAGTCGTTACGGAATAACCAGACGCTTGCCCAACAAATGTATTGTATGTATCTAAATTGGTGGGTTGATTGAAACTGTATCCAGCCTCTTTCCCAATAAATACATTACTGAACCCGGCGGTGTTGCTGTACCCAGCCAGATTGCCAACTACTGTATTGTTGGAGCCAGTCGTGTTGCTATACCCAGCCTGATACCCAACAGCCGTGTTGCTGGAGGCGGTGGTGTTGGAGTAAAGCGAATTAAGCCCTAACGCGACGTTGTACGATCCTGTCGTATTTTTGTTAAGCGCCTGATGTCCAAACGCGGAGTTATTTTGACCCGTCGTATTATTTTGAAGAGCGGTATGTCCAACTGCCGTGTGATACGTTCCCGTCGTATTATTGGTCAGCGCAAGATAACCAACCGCAGTGCTACCGTCTCCTGTGGTGTTAGCAAAAAGCGCATCTAAACCAACCGCAGTATTTGTATTTCCTGTGGTGTTATTGTAAAGCGCACGATACCCAATAGCAGTTGTACTTCCAGCAGTGCTGGTACGCGCCGCACCCGATCCAACCGCAGTGTTATTACCGCCGGTGGTGTTTGAATAAAGTGCCTCTAAACCAACAGCCACGTTGTTGGAGGCGGTGGTGTTTAGATTAAGCGCCTGATATCCAACTGCAACGTTATTAGCGCCGGTAGAATTTGTAGCAAGAGTCTCATAGCCAAACGCTGCGTTGTACTCTCCGGTCGTATTGTTCAAACCGGAGAATGAACCAAAAAACGAGTTCCTTGCCCCCGTTGTGTTAGCCGTGCCAGCCTGATATCCAACCGCAGTGTTATAGGATGCTGTCGTGTTAGCGTTAAGCGCAGATGAGCCAACGGCGGTGTTATAGGAACCTGTGGTCGTAAGTCGCAGCGCAGATCTGCCAACTGCAACGTTGTCGCCAGCCGTTGTTGCAGTAACTAAAGCAATAGAACCTAATGCTGTGTTGTTAGCCCCAGTTGTTAGGTTTTGTGCTGCGGAATCACCAACCGCCGTGTTTTCGACAGCGGTAGTGGTTTCTTTTAACGCTCGATAACCTAAAGCGGTATTGTAATTACCCGTGGTGTTTTTATTTAAGGCTTCAAAGCCGATAGCGGTAATTTCAAGCCCAGTCGTATTGCTGTACGCAGCCTGATAGCCGACTGCTACGTTGTTGGAGGCGGTGGTGTTTTGACTAAGCGCCTGATACCCCATTGCTGTATTGTTTGAGCCTGTTGTGTTTTCTTGCATCGCAATCCAACCCACAACAGTATTGGATGACCCCGTCGTGTTTCTATAAAAAGTCGGTACTTCTGCGCTGCCATCTCCACCGCCCACAGCAACGTTGTATGTGCCAGTGGTATTCAACTGCATCGTTTGACAACCGATTGCAGTATTTCTACCAGCCGTGGACGTATATGCTGCGTTATATCCTACGGCTGTTAATGCATTTGAAGTCGAATTGGAATAACCAGACGCCGTGCCTACTAATGTATTTCCAGTACCAGTTGAGTTCGTATATGCAGCCTGATACCCCACAGCCGTGTTGTTGGAAGCGGTGGTGTTGGAGTAGAGAGCGGCTGAACCAACGGCGGTATTGTTGCCTCCGGTTGTATTACTGTAGAGAGCAGCGCCGCCAAAAGCCCGGTTGTTTGATCCGGTTGTATTGCTGTAAAGAGCCGTCACTCCGAAAGCGTCATTAGCCGTTCCGGTCGTGTTGGCATATCCAGCCTGATACCCAACAGCGGTGTTGAATGAAGCGGTGGTATTTTTGTTTAGAGATTCATAACCGATTGCTGTGTTTGAACCACCAGTTGAGTTTGTAAACAGGGACGCTCTACCAACCGCCGTGTTGTAACTTGCAGTCGTATTGCCAAACAACGCTGCCGAGCCAACTCCGGTATTGAAGTCTCCGGTGGTATTGACAATTAACGCAGAGTTTCCAATTGCCGTACTATTATTACCGCTGGTGTTGGCCTTTAACGTACTAAATCCAAACCCGGTATTACCCTGACCAGTTTGTGATGCGTTAGACAGTACATCCACGCCAACTGCCGTATTTGTTGAGACGTTCCCAACGCCCTGCCCGACAGCCATGCCGTCGATGGTGGCTTGGTTGGTGCTGACGAGCGTGTTGGCCGTGAGCGTTGTGCCGTCAAACGTAAGGTTGGACGATCCCGACAATACCTTGGATGCATTGAGGTACTGGACTTGGTTGGCAGTGCCGCCGTTGAGCGTCAAGTTACCCGACAGCGTGGCCGTTCCTGCGTTGACCGAGGCGATGGACGCGCCCGTAACCGTCAGCCCTGTGATAACCGCCGTGCCGACGTTAGCCGACGCTACGCTGGCTCCGGTCGCGGTAAGGGCTGTAACCGTGCCTGTGGTGATTAGCGCCACACCGACGTTAGCGGAGGCAATAGACGCACTCGTAGCCGTCAGGTTGTTGATAACCGCCACGCCCGCGTTGATGGAGGCGATGGAGGCAGCCGTAAACTGAAGGTTGCCGATGTTGGCCGAGGCGATAGATGCGCCAGAGGCGTTCAGCGTCGTAACCGTAGCAGTCGTCAGCAGGGCTACCCCTGCGTTCATGCTGGCAACCGAGGCTGAGGTGGCCGTAAGGTTGGTAACCGATCCGGTCGTGATAGCCGCAACTGCCGCGTTCATGGAGGCGGCGGAAACGGTCGTAACGTTGACCTTGCCCGTTAAATCGTCAATGGTCATCGACGCCGTGCCGTCCTTTGCCTTGATGTTTGTGACTTCAAGGTTGGTCAGGTCAAGGGTCGTCGTGTTGACGGTGGTAATGGTCGCCGTCGTAAAGACCGCCGAGGCAGCCGAGACGGTCGTAAAGTTACCCACAGCCGGGGACGATCCGCCGATGGTGGTAGCGTCAATCGTGCCGCCGTTGATGTCAGCCGTCGTGGCAACAACGCTGTTAAGCGTCACAACGCCCGTAGCGTCGGCAATAGAGCCTGCGGCAGTCCCGTCCTTTGCCTTAATGTTCGTGACTTCAAGGTTGGTGCTGTCCACCGTCGTAGCGTTGACCGTCGTGATGTTGCCGGTCGTTGCGCCAACGGTCGTAAACGTACCCGCAGCCGCCGTGCCGCCGCCGATGGTCGTGCCGTCGATGGTTCCGCCGTTGATGTCGGCAGTCGTAATGGTGCCAATGTCAGCCCACGTTCCAATGACCGATACATTGTTGGTCAGCGTCCAGCCGCTTGCTTGAAAGTTGACCGTATCCGCAGCCGCATTGCCGACCTGAAGGTTGCCGTTAAGGGTCGTTGCCCCGGCCACCGTCAGCGTGCCGGAGACGTTCAGGTTGGTAAAACTGTTGACCGCGCTAATCAACTGGAAGCGCGTGCCGTCGTACACCACGGCAACCATTTCGCCCGATACGATGTCACCGGCCACAAGGGCGGTCGTACCGTCGCGTGTAACGGCTTTAGCGCCGAGGGTGTCGATGTTAAGGGTAACAGCGCCCGTGTTTGTGGCAGGGGCGACAAAGTAGTACACAGCGCCTGTGACGTAGGCAACCAGTGCAGGCGTCAGCGTACCCGTCAGCGTGTCGGTTCCGGTGACCGTGACAAGGGCAGCGCCGTTGCTTTGAATCTGCGCGACCGTGGCCGCGTCTGTGGCAGCCGTGCCGGTGGCAAGGTTTGTGATCTTGAACCCGCCCATTGGAATGTTGGCGGTCGGCGTGGTCTGCCCGTCCTTGGTGATACAGGTAGACAAGCCGTTAGCAAGGTCAGACGTCAACGCATTGAACGTCGTGGCCGAAATGACGGTGTTAGCGACGACAGGCTGGCCTGCCGAGTTGATGACGAACGTCCCAGAACCATTGAAAGACATCTGTGCTTACTCCTCTTTTTGCCGCGTTGCGCCGGTGGTTGTGCCACCACCCGCGCCGCCAATGGCGCTTGCTCTACGCACGCGCCGTTTTGCAAGTTCTCTTGCTACGTTTTCCATAGAGAAAACATCTTGCTCTGCGCGGGGGCCGCCCATCATTAACGCTCGGGCAAGTTGATCTCGTGTTTTTTCTGGCAGTTGCGCCTGATTCCACATTCTTGCAGCGCCAGTAATAAATTGCATCGGGCCGCCAGAGGCCATACCGCCTACATCTAACGCTAAATCTGCGTTCATTTCGCCAAGCGCAGTTTGGCGCGATACCGTTTGCGAATTACGGCCAAGCACATCGGCTTCACGCATTGTGCGTTCAGCAAGCATGGTGCGGTAAAACTGGTCAAACTTTTCTGGCGATCCAAACACTACTTGCAATTTTTCACGCGGCACAAAGTTTTCAACTAAGTTCATCATCTCGGTGCGGCCGCCTTTAGACGTACCAACTTTGCTGCGAATTGCCTCAAACGCGCCAATTCTAAAAGCCTCCAACTCAGAATCAGACATTTTTGACAGGTTTTTGCGCAATTGATCGGCAGACAAACTAGGGCTTAACACGGTTCTACCCAAATCTGCCGCTTCACTTGCGGCGCTGGGGCCAGCCCATGCGTCTAACGCTTGTTTGTAAACAGATTGACCTGTTTTTGGATCAGTTGTGCTGTCAATTAGTTCTGCCCGCAGTTTGTTTCTAAGTTCTTCATACGACAATCCCAACTTGCTAATTTTGCCAGTTGCCTTGTCTGTTTCTTTCTCAACAAGTGCGTCAAGACCTTCCTTAATGTTTGCCAAATCAGAAGCGTTGTAAGTGCCGCTTTCTGTGCCTTTATATGTCCAACCCTTACCGCCTCGCGTTACCTGCTGCGTTTTTGCAAGACTGCGAGCAATGCGCGTCGCGCCTAATTCTTCCGCACGTTTTACAATGCTTCCGATAACACCAGACGGGTCAGATACCGACATTCCTTCTAGACGTAGGTACAACGGGCCGGCTTCGCGGGATCGTTGTTTGGCAAGGTCATCAAGCGTTGAAACAACGCGTTTGCCGCCCGTGTCAAGTCCTTCTTGGCCAGCCGCTGCCATGCGTTCACCGCGACTAAAAGCACGTTGTTCAACAAAATCACGCAACTCTTGTTTGCTTCTGCCCGGCAAAGTGGCTAACAAATCGGCAAGTTGCCGTGAGTTTTCGCCTACATCTAACAACGCTGATTCTGGGCCAAGATTGCGCAGTCTATTTGCCACATACGGGCCTACGTCTTGACCCTCTGGCGTATCACGAATCAATGCTTGAATAAGCCGCTTCTGCGCTTCTGACAACGCTATTTTCTGCGATGCCCGCTCACCAATGTTTGTACCCACAGCGCCAAGCACATTCGTGCCTGCACTTGACACACCGCCGCCTGCCGCGCCCATGAAAGTACCAAACAAGATGTCGCGCATTCGTTCTTCATCAGTCTTGGCATTGGAATAGCCAATTCCTGAAACACCGCCCTCAACACCGCCCGTCATTGCGGCGGTGCCAACGCGAGCCATTGGCCCAACGTCTATGGCTTGCGGAGGAGGCACTCGGGGTGCGCCAACCATCCTTGCGCCAACATTGGCAATTGTGGGGCCAGCAGTTACGCCGATCAGACTTGGCGCCATTGACCCTGCAACATCAAGACCAAATGAAGTTTTTGGGTAATCCTCTGTGAATTGCGTAGACGCGCCACGAATCATCTCTCCGGTTTTTGGGCCAGTAAGAGATGGCAACAATCCAAAACTTAACGCTTGAGCAGTTTTTAATGCCACTTGCGCAGGTCGGGGCATTGTCCGGCCAGCCTTGAATTCTTCTGATTCGGGTTCAGCAAATGACACAACGGATGGGCCGTGAGTCAACCGTTTACGGCTTTCTAACTCTTGCAGTCGTCGCAATTCTTCAGGCGTGAGGGCCATTGTTATTGCCTCCCTTGTGCCTTATTTCTTAACCGTTGCAATTCTTTTTCGTCATCGTCTGACCAAAGAGGAATTGGCTTAAACGGTTCAATAACATTTTGAACATTCAGATCGCTTCTTTCTGCAATGCCTTGATAGTCTGAAAGCAACTTGTTAACCGTTGCCTCCCGCGCTTTATAAAAATTAAGAGCGGATTCTATTAGTTGTTGCCGCCGTGCAGGCAACATTCTTCCGCTTTTGGCTTCTTCGTATGCTGATTGCAATTGACCGCCTAAACTTCCTTCTTTAGCGCGGAGGTCAAAATCTTCTTTGCGAACCGCTCCGCTTGAATCTGCGGCTTTTGCAACGGCGTATACAATGTCAACGTCGCCCACCGCTGTTTCTGGCGCGGTCAAAATGCGTTGCATGGCGCTTTGCGTACCCGCCCAATCCATCTTGTTTAGGCGTCCCTCAAGTTGATCGCGCAACAAACTTTCATCTTTTTGACGGTCACGAGTTGATGGCATATTTACAACAGGCGCTTTACTGCCTGCTTCGCTTTCTATTGCCTTGTCCCAAATTGGAATGCGCGGATCGCCGGGAGGAAATTGGCTGCGTTCGTTATACAGTTTTGCCAACGAACTCCCCGGCGCCGGCTTTGGTGATGCCGTTACGGGTTTGCCGCCCATCATCACAGGCGTTGCTTGCCCATCGGTGACGTTTAACAGTTGATCGCCAAATTCCATTGTTTGCGTTTGCGGTTCCTGCCCAGCCAAAACTTGTGCGAGGCGCTGTGCGGTCGGCGTTCCGCTCACGGCATAATTTGCAAAAATGTTTTGGCGCTCTTTTGCCGTTGGGCCAACCATTTCAGTACGCAATGGCGCTTGCACGCTTGGGCCATATGACAATTGCCCTTCTTCGTTAATTTGCGGCATTCCCATTGTGCCAGCAATTTCTGCGCCTGTTGGCGCGGCTATGCGGGCTTCTGGTGCAAGTTCTCGCCTCAACCGTTCTGCACCCTCTATGTCCGCTTCTCGCGCACGCTGTTCGGCTTCGTCTGCTTTTTCGCTTGCCTTCTTTGCGCCGTATGCCTTTAGCAACTTGCCAAGGGCAGCAGCCGGGGACGGCATTGCGCGGAACCCTTGATAAGTAAACGGCTCATCCTCCGCCATTGCCTGCTCTTGCAGCAGTTCGGCGTACCGGCGTTGCTGTTCAGCCTTGCGCCGCTCCATTTCGTAGGGCGACGGGGGCGTAAACGCTTGGTAAGTTTTAATTGCCATCAAAGTCCCCTCGGTAGGCTCCTCCCTGCGGCGTCGTCATGCCGGGGGAGGACGGGTACCCGCGTGCGCCTGCACCCATTGGCCGCCTCATGCCACCAATCTGCGGTGCGCCTTGCTGCGGCGGAGCCATTGCGCTCATTGCGGGGTTGCTGATTGGGCCACGGTACTGCTGCGGGCCAGCCGGGCCGTTAAAGTTCATGCTTTGCGGGGCGACACCGGGTGCGCTGTTGGGCGTTGCGCCAGCGTATGCCAGCGACGGGCGCATTGGCTGTTGCGGCACAGGGCTGTCAAGGCTGCTATTGCGTTCCTGCATTGCCAACATACGCGCCAACTCTTGTGGGCGACGATCAGGTTGCATCGGCATACTCATCGGGCGTCGTCCGTTCATGGTTATTATCTCCCAAACAATCCGCTTAAAAATCCACCGCTAGGTGCGCCAGCAAATGCGCCTGCCAGCCCGTACAAACCGGACATATTGCTAGCGGCTTGGTTGGCTTGGATGCCGTAACGCTGCATTGCGGAAGCATCTTGTGCCTGCATGGCTTGCAGGTACGGCGTCGGGGCGACCGATACGCCGCTGTAGCCTTGGAACTGCGGCATTTGCACTTGCGATCCCGACAACAACGCTGAAATCTCGTTGAGCGGCTGATTTCGCATGGCAAGTTGCTGTTGCAACGCTTGCTGTACGGCTTGGTTTGCAAACGTACCCGCGCCAGCGGCTTGGTTGTACATCTGCTGCTGTGCGGCGTTCTGCGCGGCTTGTTGCTGCAACGCGGCTTGCTGGTTTTGCAAGGTTGATGCGTTGTACAGCCCTTGGATGTCCATGGCCTGACCAAACCGCTGTTGCTGCGCTTGGTTTGCAAAGGCTTGCGCGGCCAATGCTTGCTGGTATTGCTGCAACTGCGCTTGGTTGCCAAATTCTGCTTGCGCCCCAGCCTGCTGGAAGCCCTGCTGTTGACGGGCAAGGTTGGCCTGATACGCCGCCAGTGCCTGTTGTTGGTTCTGTGCAAGGGCGCGGTTCTGCAACTCTTGCGCCGTGACCTGTTGACCAAACTGCTGGCCTTGGCCCGACAACATGGCTTGGTAACGCTGCAAAGCGGCCTGCTGGTTCTGCGCGAGCGCCTGATTGGCGAACTCGGCCTGTCCCATTTGCTGGGCAAACTGCTGCTGTTGGGCTTGGTTTGCGGCCTGCTGCTGTTGTAGCGCCGTCTGTTGGTTTTGCGCCAATGCTTGATTTCCCAACTGCGCGGCTTGGGCTTGCTGACCAAAGGTCTGACCCTGCAATGCGGCGTTGACCTGTGCCTGCTGGGCTGCGGCGGCTTGGTTCTGTGCAACCGCTTGGTTTGCCAGTTCCTGCGCCGACAATTGCTGACCAAACTGCTGTGCGCCCGCTTGGTTCTGCATCTGTGCAGCGGCTTGGGCTTGGGCAAAGTTCTGCGCGACGGCTTGGTTTTGCGCCTGCGCTGCCTGTTGACCCATACCAAATTGGGCCAGCAACGCATCGCGGTTAAATTCACCCGCACCAACCGCCTGACCGTACTGCTGCGCCTGCGCGGCGTTTGCAGCCTGCTGGGCAGCAAGGGCTTGCTGGAAGTTTTGCCCAATGGCTTGATTCTGCGCTTGTGCGGCTTGCTGACCCGTCTGGAACGTCGCCAGTTGCGCTTCGCGGCCAAACTCGCCTGCGGCTACGCGCTGCAAGAAGTTTTGCTGCTGGGCTTGGTTGCCTTGCTGTGCGGCGGCTAACGCTTGTTGGAAATTTTGGGCGGCAGCCTGATTAGCCATTTGCTGCGCTTGCTGCTGTGTGCCAAATCCAGCCAAAGCGGCTTGTTGCCCAAATTCTTGGCCTGCCAATTGTTGTGCAAAGCCTTGTTGCTGTGCTGCATTTTGCGCCTGCTGTGCGGCAAGAGCCTGTTGGAAGTTTTGACCTTGCGCCTCGTTAACCGCCCGCTGGGCCTGCTGACCCATGCCAAACGACGCCATTTGCGCTTCTTGTCCAAACTGACCGGCTTGCACGCGCTGTTGGAACGCTTGCTGCTGCGCCATGTTCTGCGCGGATTGCGCGGCCAACGACTGCTGGAAATTCTGCGCCAATGCTTCGTTGTAAAGGCCAAGACCCTGTGCGCCCAAACCAAACTGTTGTTGTGCGGCTTGGTTGGCAAAGTCGGCCAGCGTTTGTTGCTCGGCCAGCCCTTGTTGACGCATAGAAGCGTCAAGCGAAATGCCCTGCAACGCGGCTTGGGTACGCAAGTCGTTTTCACGCTGCGCTTGCAGTTCCATTTCGGCGTTGTACGCCTCACCGCCCGGTCGCAAGCCTTGGTTGACAAGGCGCTGCTCCAACTGCGCCCGTTCGCGCTGCAACTGCGGGTCAAGGCGCGACATGATGGCGCTCTGGGCGTTCATGCCAGCGTTAACCGGCATGGCGGCCAACCCTTGCGTGGCTAACTGACGTTGCAGTTCTGGCGTGGCAAGGTCGCCGCGTGCGTACCCAAACCGGCCTTCCTGCACGTTGCGCGACACATCGCCCACACCCGACAGGTTAAGGTTTGCGTCAAGCGACGGCGCGGCAGGGCCGCCAATGGCGCGACCAAACTGATCGCCAGAGGGGGCGTTTGCCAACCCGCCGACGCGGCTGGCGTCAAACCCGCCGAGGTTCAGCCCACCGGGGCCAGCGCCTGCAAGGCCATACAGACCTGCGCTCGGGCCACCCTGCGCTGCACCAAGCCCAGACAGGTCAAGGCCGCCAAACTGCACACCACCCGGGCCACCCGTTGCGGCGCCAAACTGCCCGCCCGTGGGTGCGCCTTGCACACCGCCGACACCGGCAAGGTTCAACTGGCCGAGGTTGTACGCGCCGGGGCCGCCCTGCGCCATGCCGTACTGACCCGCCTGCGGGCCGTAAGCCACGTTTGTCGGCGTAACGTTTGCACCCGCCTGACCATACGCGGCAAAGTTGACCTGCCCGGGGACTCCCGCCCCAGCCTGCACGCCACCCGTCCCTGCTTGACCCATGCCAGCAAGGTTCGGTGCGCCGCTTACAGCGCCCGTGGGGCCGATATTGGAATACGCCTGCCCTTGGTATAGGTCGTAAGCGTTTGGCAGCGTCAAAGCGTTGACGTTCGATCCTGCCTGCCCTGTTGAAGTAAACGCACCGGGCATCTGGTCGGCGGTAAAGCCAGTTTGCAGGGTTGTTGGCGTGGGCGCACCCGCGACCGCTCCGCCCGTGCCTGCTGCAACGCCGCCCGCTTGACCGTACTGGGCTAAGTTTGGCGTCTGCGCGACTTGGCCGTAGTTTGCCAATGCCGTCTGGATTTGCGGCAGTTGGGCTTGGAAGTCTTGGGCAAGAAACTTGTTAAGGTCGCCAATTTCGCGCAGCCCCAAGAGGCCCATCGCCTGCTCGGCTTGCTGCTGCGTGGCAAAAATGTCCTTGGCCGGGCCGA
>Ga0315901_10006178_pt1 | contig 14415 bp, 14 predicted proteins | sample LakEriMetagenome_10_FD_203761 | JGI IMG/M metagenome (GOLD analysis project Ga0315901, IMG submission 203761) | Freshwater fungal communities from buoy surface, Lake Erie, Ohio, United States - Buoy 2 MA116 | ecosystem: Environmental > Aquatic > Freshwater > Lake | place: USA: Lake Erie, Ohio... | reverse complement strand
CAAAGAGCGCTTTAGCTCAGCTGGGATATTACTTTTGCCCACGGTAAGTCCTTCACGAGAAGCCTGAGTGCTAATTTTATCAACAGTTGCCTTCATAGACAACCCTTGATATGGATCTCGTGCTTGGGCCGCAGCGCGCAGCTTTTCCATGTGCCGAATGCTCTCTTCGTCGAATGCTTCGAAGAGGTCAGGTTCCTCGCCCTTAGCAATCTGGTCCTCCCAGCGGTCAACAAGGTCGTCTCCAGTGTCTTTGAACTGGATGTGGCCGTCCGCGTTACGATGAGCCTCAATCGGCTTCTGCTCGTACTTATCTAGGAAGAAATCAGTCAGATGCTCAAAAAGAGTTCTGCTCTGGAACAACTCATGGTTCGAGGGCAGCGTGTACTTCTTGGACCACCACCGAGCTAACGATTCCGCCAGTGTTGGCTTCCGAAACATTTCCCGAGCCACTTCCTGCGCCATCTCCAGCATTGGTCGCTCTGTCAACCGCCCTACGGAGAAACGAGTTCTCGAAATCGAGAACCTCCTTGAACACCTTTCCGAGCAAGTTAACGTCAACAATCTTGTCGAGGTCCCACCAAGCGGGTGCAGACTTTACCGAAAGCTCTAGATGAGCAATCATGTTGTTAAAGTCATCCGTCTGCTCATCTACACCACGTCCAGGGTTGTTCTGATCGTAGTGCATTCCGCCGTTTAGCTGCGCCTTGCGCACACCAAGAGCGGCTAGGTCACGAATCGTAAGCTTCTTGATGGTGAAGGTGCCCTGATAGCGCTGATTTTCGACTTCAGATACAAAGTCAATAGAAAACGTCTTAGTCAAAATCTGTCTAGCATTTAGAGTCATTATTGCGTCCCTCTGGCCTCTTGGGCCATATGTGTTTTCTAACACACTGTCACAAGCTGTCAAGAAAGTACGCAGTATGCGTCACTTGAACAGGAGACAGGGTAGAAAACTTAGAGGGATTTGATTAAGATAATCAAATCCCCCTAAATTACTACTGGTTCATTTATCAGCCCGCTGATGGATTTTCGAATTCATCCAGCACTCTGACGCTCACGAACGTAACGTTTTCTTGTACGATACCGCGAGCAGTGATGTCCCACGAGTGACCCGAGCACCGCACTCCCTGGAACAAGCAGATGGTCTGCCGAGTTACAGTGTCTTGAATTGCCGCTTCCAAGTCACCTGACGTAATGATATCCTCTTGTCTTGGCAAAATACCGAGCCTCTTGAGGGAGTCACCTACTACGCGGAAAACCTGGGCGTTGAGCGACGTGCGGTAGGCAACCGGCACGAACTCGCGGACCTCAAGCAACGCGAGAACATCGACGGGCTCGTAGTCAATCATCTCTTCACCAGAGACGCCTCCTGCAAAGGCTACTGGTACCGAGTTAATCAGGAATACGGCGCGTGCTCCGCTAAAAGTTTTGGATGCTGCCATGTTGAGCTATCTCCTTGAAGGAAGTGAGTAAGAGAAAGGTAATGGAGGGGACGACATTAACCCTCCTCTTACTCACTGCTAGTTTATCACGTAGGTAGTGTGAACGCTACTACAGCCGCCTGTGCAGCGCGAAGTACTTCAGCCAGAGCCTTGTTGTCTCTTGGCTGCCCGCCTGGGGCAAACGTGTAGTTTCTTGAAGCATCAGTCGAATCCTCAGGGAAAGAAACGACTGCAGCTACGCCAGAACCTGGAGCGGCGCTAAATGCAGGAGCAATGGTTACGCTGGATTCATCGCTAGAAACAATCTTACGAACTCCGAAACCAGTAACATTTAGCTTAAGGTTCTTAAGTTCATCAACGCGAAGACTACTACCACGAAGGTTAAGCTTAATTACTGACGAGCTTGAGCCTGCTGCAGTTACGCCTGAGAAGAGAACGTTCTCCGCGATAGTGGCACCCCCTAGCTGCTGAACAATGCGAACCAAGGCATCTGTTACTATGCGACTGTCCCCGTACACACTGCCTGGGGGTGCATTTGCCGAGCCAATGCGACCTTCAAGCAACGAAGCAATTGCACCATCAACAAACGAACCACGAATGGTGTAAGTATCTCCTGCTGCGGGAGCAGCTGGAATAGCTCCGGCAGCAAAGAATAGCGCGTTAGCGGTGTTGGATACTACTACTGCGCTCTTTCCTGCTAGTGCAGCGGTTACGTTTCCGGTAAACACAACAGTATTACCAACCTGGGTGTTTGCTACGAAAGCGCCAGCGTCTACGACGCTTACCGCACTTCCGCCCGTCGCAGTAAGCGGCGCTGGAAGATCCAAGGCGTTCATTAGGAGTTCCATTACAGACGCCATGTCCTGTGCGCGCAGGAAGTTCAATGGCAAAGTCTGCACGCCATTCTCTCCACCACGACCGCCAATCAGATTAGCGAATGGTACAGCCGCCGACAGCGACCCCGCCCCTGCACCAACCGGAAGGAGGGCCAGCACCAATCTCGAAGCGGCTGCAGATGCGTTGACTGCAGCGGCGATCAAAGTTGCCGTGTTCGCTCCAACGGTTGGCACACCTGCGGTGACTCCCAAAGCAATTGTGATGTCATTGCCGGAAACAGACACAGCAAGCGCACTAGTGCCAGCGGGAACCGTAACCTGTACCCGGATGCTGTTTCCGAGTACGCCAGGATCCTGTGCGAGTAACTGAACTCTGGACGTACCAGAGCCCAACGTCAACTCCGCTGCGGAGTAGCCGGGGCCCGTACGAAGAGTGTCACGGACTCTCTTTAAGTACAAAGCTACGTCTGTAGGAAGTGCAGGCATGAGAATTACTCCTTAGCTATCAAGCGGACTGAGTTGGTAGAGACAGGAAAATATCAATCAACTCGAAGTTGATTCCCGGAACAGGGAAGATACCTACATTCAAGCGAAGAATGTCGCCTGTAGTAAATACCTTTAGACCATAGTATGCACGAATCGTAGTTCCGGTCGCAGGGTCAGTAGAATCTACGATAATATTCTGCTGGCGATAAGACTCCAGCAGAGTGCTGGCCGTATCCTTTACGGAAGCCACCGTCGCAGGAGTTGCCTTACGGCCAGTGAATCTACGATCGATTGTGGTACGAAGACCGTAAGCGACGTAGCGAACCACGTCTCTTACGCTGCCCTCAGAGAAGGCCAGATTGTCGTCACGAACCCAGGTGGTCATGTCGCGAACCCACTTGGTTCCCTGCCCAGGGATAGACTCTGCGAACATTACGCCGTTCTGGATAAAGTCGCCCGAGTCCGTAACGTCGGAAGGATCCCACGAAAGGTCTTGGGTGATGGCCGATACGCGGAGGTACTTATTAGTGAGAGGCTCACCAATTTCGCTAACTCCGAGGCGCATTGAGGCTCCCATGACTGCAAATTCGCGAGGACCCTTTTCTACCAGGTCTCCGGTCGAACCAACAATCGTAGGATTCTGAGCTACCAGTGCAATGTCAGCGTCGTTTACGCTGTTAGCGGCTGCGATGATCTGCGACTTAGTTCCACGGAAACCAAGCCAGCCACCACGCTCAAGACCAGCGGCTCCGCGAGCAGCCGTAACGTGGTCAACTAGCTGTGCCGAGACAGCGGCCCAGGTAGCCGTAGAACCGTAGCCTTCATTGGCCAAATCCTGGTCAATAAGAGGAATGACCTCGTCTACTACACGGAGCAACATGGCATCGAAACCGCCCTGGAAGGCGCTGTTCGTGGAGATGCCACGGGAACCTCCGTAAAGCTGGAACGCCCAAGGAAGCGCATCACCAGTGCTGCCTGGGTAGTCTACGATGTTTCCATCGCTGCCGTCCAGAGCGTCTACCGTGTATCTAGAAGCAACTAGATATTGCGCAGTGGAGTTAATCCACGCCACGATTTCCTTAATGTCCTGACGGAAACCAGTGGTCGAGACCGTGCCGGAGAACGAGCGCTGGAGATTGATTGACGTGCCGCTTCCGAAATCGAATTGACGAGCAATTTCAACATCGCCATTGATTGCGGAAGGAACAATAGCAAGGTAGTTAGTATTCGCGTTGATTGCATTCGCAAGCTGACGTACAGTCATGCCCTGTGGGATGGCAATCGAGAGGTTGTCACCTACAACACCTGTGATTGTCGTAGTGAAGCTAGTAGCTACTCCGCTAGCACCCGAGAACTGACCAACTGCGTTAGTAACTGCTAGAATTTCTACAAGGTCACCTACAACCGGAACAGCAGAAAGGCCCACGGCAAGCGTGATGTCGTTTGCGGTGTTAGTAGAAATCTTGCTAATAGCCTTCAGGTTGCCGCCTGAATCGCGAAGAACGAAAGTCTGGTTAACGTGCGCAGCGGCTACCAGAGAAGCTGGTGTTACGTTAATCAGCGTTGTGCTAGAGCCTGCCACGACAACGGTAGAGTCGGCTAGAGGACCACCACGATAAACTACATGTAGGTAGTTTCTAAGCTGTCCTCCTAGGGTCTGCGAGATCTGCTGTTGACCTTCGAAGTTCGTAACAACCTGATAAGACTCATCAGCAGGGTTGTAGTCAATCGTTGCGTCGATCGACGCCGTGTGAGCGCCGTAATCGCGGCTTTGAACCTGAACCAGCGTGGAATGAATAACTGCAGTGTCAGCTGCTGCTGGAGCCTGTGGAAGAGCAGGAGTCACGGTAACTGACGCAGCGCCGTTTGCAGTAATTCGGCGCAAGAACGTGGGAGAGCCCGGAAGTGCGGCAATTCCGATGGTTACCCAACGGTCTACTAATGCACCTGCCGTAAGCGCGGCTGCAACGTTTACTACTGTGGTAGTAGAACCCGCTGCTACAGTAGTGTTGAACAAGGGCACAGTAAGCGAAGGAAGATGAACCTGAGACTGCGTAGAGGCGTTGGTCTTATAGACAACTACCTGAGCCGCGCCGCCAGGAACAAGAGGGTCTCCGGACGACTGGAACGCTAACTTGATAGCGTCAACTAGAGGGCCGTCACGAAAGAGGTCTGAAGCCTCAGCAGGGTCGCGAAGCGCTACCAAGCCCGAGACAGATCCAGGAGCACCACCGTCAGCTTCACCAATAAGCCCAAGAACGCCACCAGCGGTGACGCCAATCTGATTCAACGCTTCAGCGTTGATTCTGGTAATTCCACCGGGTCGGAATCGAGTGATACCATTAAATGTTACTGATCTGGCCATGTGTCACTCCTGTTCAGTAAGCCTTAAAAAGCTCATCCCACTTTTCGAGTGGGTGCTTAAAACCTGCATTGATTCCAAGCCACGCACGCATGCCTCTAAGATGTCGCGAAGGGAGATTCCGCAGCTTAGCCCACTGCTCGAAAGAATAGGACTTAACCTGGGGTGCGCGCACAAGAATCTTTGGCGGCGCAACGTCTTCTACTGCGATTTCTAACTCTTCCGTCTTTCCGTCCTTCTTAGCCATCTAAACTCCTATAATCAAGGTTCCAAATCAATCTCTGCTACTATGATGCTTCCCCCAGGTGTTGGGGTAGTTGTTTCAGGATTTACGTTAGTCAACGTAATCTGAATTGCCTTGAAGACTTCATTTTCTACGATGAAGTCGAAGGGATACGTAAACTGCAGGGTCATGGACCTGTTAAAGATTTCATCCGGCAAAAGCTCCGAACGAGGAGCCAAGTCCGTACCGGAAATCTTTAGGGCCATAATGCCTTCCGCCTCAAGGAACTTCCTCTGGGCAAACAGTATCGCCTTCAGCACGGTATAGAGGTATATTACCTCTTCTTGGTTACCAGCCAAAATCTCTAGCTGATACTGTCCTTCATAGTTAGCTCCGAGACGAACCTGTCCCAGATTATTAGTTACGTAAGCCCTAACTGGTTGTCCGTAGGTACTTTCCGCAACTCTAGCATAGCGAATGTCCACTACGCTAGTATCGTTACAGTTTACATCAAAGGTACCTACTATGTCAAGCTGTTCCGAGGAAATTAGATTGATGGGCTTAACTTGCCCCGCTCCCGCGCCAGCTACTACGTGCAAATATAAACAAGGCCAGTTAGAGCGTGTAGAAAACACTTCATTAATTAAGTCTTGGTCATCTGGTACGAAAGTAAGAGCAGAATTACTAGGACCGCCAGGAAGTGTCACGTCGGCAGGAATCTGAGTTGCTACTCGCAGGTCTCCTAATACAAGTCTAGGCAAACCAATCATGCCGCTAGTTGAAGCCGCTGTGCCTCCACCCAGAGTGTCTATCGCCATGTCTTGGTCAGGCATGTCGTAGTTAGGAGGCACGCCCATCGTATCAGCCAAAAACTCAATAGACTCCGATTCAGTCTTCATGAGCATGACTATTGCCGGAACTTTTATTTCGTTACGCGGATAGTTTACTGAAAAGTCAATCTGCTTTTCTAAAATGAAAGTCTTAATCTGCTCCTGCTGTGCTAAAGGCAGGTTCTTGAAAAGCATATTAATCAATCTTGGGTCTTTGCGTATAGCAACAAACCCATTGATGATTGCACGCTGCAGAATAATTTCAGGGAGTACTGCCACTAGAAAAAACCTCGTTCAAAAGCCTGTCCATGTGCTTTGGAATGATGTTGTTTACCAACTCATCCACAACTGCATCAGCTAGATTAATTCCTTTGAATCCTGGGTGCTGCCATGCAGTGTTTCCTACATTTGGCCCTGACATCGCAACCGTAGACTGGTCGTGTACAGTTCGGTAAGCTTTTGGCTTAGTGAGCGTAATATTTCGTCCAATATTTAGTGGGATGATCTTGTACTGCGTGATGCTGCTTTTCTGCGCCAAAAAGGGTACTACATGCCTAGGAAATTTACGCTTCTTTGGAGGCCAAGGCAAAGCATTCTTGAGCAATGCAGGCTTCATGTTGAAGCCTGCGCTTCCTGCTTCAAGGCGATAAGCAAACGGGTCGTTTAACGTGAGGTCAAACGATAAGTTGCTTGTCATGGTAAAAGAAATAGCGTCTTGATATTTCTTTCTTGAAGAACGTAACTTTCGACCAGCCTCTGCTTTCCAGAAAGACTTTCCTTCCATAGCAATGCGTCGAATAGTCCCTGGAAGCTTTTTTGTGAGCTTTTTAGGAGCTTGAAGAAGCGACTGGGGAAAGTTCACTTCAATAGACAATTTAGGTATTGCGGTGTAGACGCCTAAAGCTGGAGTTGTATTAATCAAATCTTTACCCTCCCAGTCAAGGCAAGCTGGTCGGCTTGACGCATAGCAGGTGTAGCTTTGTCCGCAGAATTCATAAATGCTGTATGTTTTTTGCGCAGAACAACACGCTGTTTTAGGTCGCGCCCACGGTCAACACGCTGCAGCGGGCTAGCATAGACAATCCACTCAGGATAGTAATGGTACTTTAGTGTATAGAATACTCCATCAGATGGGCGCTTTCCAACCCAGCGGATGCGATTATCTATCAACTGAAAATCTGCGTAGTTATCGTACACTACGTTATTCTCATCTTCGCACCATACAGCACAGCCATCGCTCGGGTACCAAAGACGATCTTCTGTAGCTAGCAATGTGGTGGGACGTACCTTTGCATTACTGAGTTTTGCTGCATTTCTCTGTATGACCTGACCTTCGTGTAGTACGTCGGTGACACAAAGTGTGATTTTATCCATGTCATTAATGTCTGGGGCATTTAATGACGGAGAGAATATGCAGTCTCCAGGAAAAGCCAATCCAAGGTCAAGCAACTGACGGTTGCCTGCATTGATCTGAGTAATTAGTCCAGTAATTATCTGAGCATTGCGATATAGAAAGCCATCGCCATGACAAGACCCACATTCTATGGGCCTTATGTTTGTAACTTCTGTAGAATTCTTTTCATTGAGGGCAGAAGTAGCATCACCTTTGCGGCAAGCAGGACATGCCACAGCAAGTTCCAATACTACTTGGTCTCCTCGGTCCTGAATCAGCTGATCTAGTAAACCGAAATCCCAGTCTGCGCCTAATGTCATACGACCACCATTGTAGCGCCTCTGTATTTGCCCTTGTACTTATTGAGATTGTTCTCAATCCACTCTTTGAAAGCCGTGATCGCGCCCGTATAAGCACCGTACTGCTGCTGAGTGTTGTACGAAACCGACTGGCTTACGCCGTCACGGCCAAGAGATACCGACCCAATTCCTGGACGGATTGCAGTACCGAGCATGATCAAGGCATCCATCGCAGCCTTCTTGGCAATCAATTCTTGTAGGTCACACGAGCAATCTCGGAGACCGACAATCATGTTGAAATGCCAGAAGTTAGGAATGGCTGCGGCACCACGAATCGCATTGACCCAGATAAGACCAATGAAGTCGAATGCTATGGTCTGGTTGAACGGAACAAGCTGCAGCAATCCGCCCTGTGTGTAGTTCTGGATCCAGTCAAGGTCGATATCAATGACTCTTGTGTTCGCAATAGACCCGAAAAGGCTGTCTACGCGAATGATTTGTGGAAAAGGAGTTTGAATGCCAATCCACTCTTCACCTGACCTGGGTACAAAGTAGGTTAAAGGTCCTACGAGAAAGTCGTAATCAGGATCCGTAAAAATCGGATTAGGAGCGTTAATACCAGCTGCGTATTGAATAGTAGTAGGATCTCTATCCGTAACAACGTTAGTAGGCTCAACATAAATAGCGAGCGCAACGTTCTCCAACCAGTCCTCAGCTGCGCAAAGATATTTTCCAAGAGCTTCATCATCCAGTTGGCGATTTTGAACGATTAGTTCATCAACGCTATTAGTCGTAGGAAGGAACGTAGGCCCTGCTACACGAACCACAATATAATCTTGGCCTAGTGCACTGGTTAGTAGCTTAGGGGAACACCCTGCGCCGCTTCCAGACCCTCCTCTGCGCAGGATATAGGTTCCTGGACTATTAACACTTACCAGTGGTCCACCATTCCAGGACAACTGCCTAATTACGTTTTCCGTTCCACCAGAGAACGCGTTAGGCCCCTCTGCTACTGAAAGTGGGGTAACTCCGGTTCCTGAGGCCGCTGCAGAGAAATTAGGAAGCGCGGATATGGCGGCTGCTATCAGCGTTGCTGTGTTAGCTGCTGCGTTTGGCACACCCAAAGTAACGTCTAAAAGTACCTGCAAAGTAGTGCCAACTGTGTTTACAGTTAGCGGAGATGTTCCAGACGGAACAAAAACTTGAACGTTCCAGGTGTTGCCTACAGCACCAGCTAATGCATTGTCAGCGGTGATGCTAACCGTACCATTAGCACCTGAGCCTATCGTAGCTGTGGCGTTAGTTAGCACATCTACATGGTAAGTATAGGTTAGGGGAAATAACCCCATTGGATGCGTTCTAGATACTTCTGTTACTACAACACCAGTAATGTTGGTGGGCTGGTATTTTACAAAGCGATAGTCACCAGCATACAGCGGTATGCCAAACAAGAAGTCGTTCTTTAGACGCTCTACAGTAACAATACGAACGGCAAAGTCAGAAGAAGACCCCACAACTTCGTCACGTCCACCAACAAAAGAAGCAAGTGCTTCTGGTACCGACAAAGACAATCCAGGAGCGCCAGTAAAAGAGGCATAAAGCTGATTACCATAGTTTGCCAAAATCTGAGCGACTATAGCTTCTCTAGTATTCTGAGCAGGAATCGGCACTCCAGAAGCCACAGCCAAGTCAATAGTTACCGCCGTACCAACGATTACTACAGACAGTGGAGAAGAACCTCCGGGAGTGTTTACCACTACTGTCCAAGCGTTTGTATCTGTTCCAGTGTCAACAGTAGTCAGCGTAATAGGAGCCGCTGATGGCGCACCAATTACTATGCTAGACCCGGTAGCAGGGCTGCGTGCTCGGATGTAGTAGTTACCGTGCCGTACTAAGTTGATTAGATCCTGGTCTACAATGTCAGGAAGCTTGAACGAAGCCGAGGCAATTTGAGGATCTGCTGCTCCAGTGATAGACAAGTTAGCAGTAGCTACCACAGCGTCTCTGCTGCGTCGCGCTTTGACTAATTCTACAACAATTGTTTCGTTAGTATACGGAGCGCCGCCCGTTACGGATACCGTAACGTTAATGGTATTTTTAGCGCTTTCGTAACGAGAATACTCAACGTTATCTGTTACGGCGGAAATGTCTGTAGGCTGGGCCATTAGCAGACCTCATGGAATATCAAAAAGATTTGCCGTTGTAGCAGGCACAGCTACCACTCGTCTGTAATTTGCATCCGGAATAATAAATTCTACCTGAGTGCCTGTCAGCAAATCAAGGGTAAAAAAGCCAATAGAATCCGTAGTAGCCGTGATGAATCCCTCAGAAATCAAAATGCCTTCCGAGAGTGGATGAATAATTGTCGGCAAAGTAATAATCCGAGCGCTTACTATGACTCCAGACTTAGGGGCTCCAACTTGGTCGTAGATGTAGCCAAAGATGGTAGTTGTGGGAGGAGTGAATGCTGGAGGAGGAACAGGTGGAGCCGCTACGGCTACAGCTACACGACAAGCTAGCAGTGCAGGCTTTATAGCTGCCCCGCTAAAATTGAAATAAAGACTTCCAAGCGTATCGGTGTTCGCAGCAGTAACAGCTACTTCATAGAATCCGCCACCTAAGTCAGTCCAATTTAAAGCGGTTAACACAAAAGGAAGAAAGGAACCACCCTCTTTCTTCAAGCCAGCAGTAACATCAGAAAACAGTAAACCAGTAGCCGGAAGTCCTGTACTGAGTTCCAAATAAACTACTACGCTAGACGGTGTATTCTGAAGCAGAAGCGGTGTGGCCATGAATGACCTCCAAAAAGGTAAAGGCAGTGTAGCATACCCGTTAGTACGAGGCTACACTGCCTTTACTGGTGAGAAAGTTCAGCTAACTAATACTGTATCAGTACTTGTCCGAAGGAACCATCTCTACTAGACCAGAAACCGACTCTGCTGCGCGAGGAGGAATTGGTGGCGACGAAGCCACGCCTACGACAAAGCGCTCAGTGCCTACGTGAGCGGCTGGAACGCCGCTCGAATCAAGGCCACTGTTTAGCGCATTGAGAATTGCCTCAAAGCCTTCCGCTGGCGTGAGCGTAGTAGCTACTACCTCTTCGCACACTCTCTCAAGCATGATTAGGAGAGAATTGTAGGACCGCTTAAGCGCGTCAAGCTCCGCGCTGTTCTGATCTCCGACTACTCGACGTGCCTTAGCCATTTGAATCCTCCATCACTTCTTCTGCTTACCCTTAGTGGGTGTCTTCTTGGGTTGTTCTTCCTCTTGAACTACTGGAAGAGAAGATTTCTCCTCCAGCTTCTGTTCTACTGCCGCCTCGATTACAGGCGCGGATGGAACTGAGGGTATTGTAGTTTCCAGCGCGGATTCGTACCAATAACGTCCTGGGCGAGAATCCATTTCTCTTTCCAAGGCTGCTGACAAGTGTACTGGGCACAGTGCCCTTCCGGTAGCATCAAACGTTAATGGATAACGACCATCTAGTAGAACAGTCTTATTTCTGGCGTAGTTACTACGCACTACTGCTACAGCCATTGAAAAGTCCTCATGTCTAACTGCGCCAGCTGCAAGCTTAGCCAAATCAAATCTTACTTGGTATAAATCTTTGCTTGCTTTATGATTTCCAGTGTTGCCCAGTTTTGTAAGAGTACAGGAGCCGCAGACTATAGGTCCTTGTCTACTGGAATAAGAATGACCATATATGGTCTTCTCACACTTAGCACACTGCATAAGCTGGACTTGTTCAGAATAAGGAGGGGCGGGGTTTCCGCCCCTCCTTATTCACTCACACAACGCACACACGGACGGTTCAGCGAAGGTTCAGCTGACCGATGTTGATGAAGCGCATCCACTTCTTAGGAGCGAAGAGGATGGGCGTACCGTAGAGGAGAATCATCCAGCGATACGCGGGCGACAGGACTGCGAGGTCCATCTTCATCAGAGGCATAAGCTGACGGAAGGTAACGACGTTTGGCGTCAACTCTCCGAGGTACGCCGACGACGTAAACGGAAGAACGAGGTTCACATCCGTAAACGCAGTGACGCCTGCCGCAGCCTGGCTCGACGCAGGAACCTGCGCAATGAGCGCGTACTGCGACAGCGAGGTCGGGACTACCGCCGACGACGAAGCCGACGAACGGTAGATGCGGAAGAACTCTGGAGGGAACGCACCGATTACTGCCGGGTTCGTGACAGTAAGCGGAAGCGCGTTACCAGCGTCCTTCTGTACCTGCGTAAGCGCCGTAACTGCGCCTGCGAAGGCTACTGGAGCCGACTCACCAAAGCGGTTGCAAGCAGTTACCACGTACGCGAAGTTCGAGGTACCGGCTGGCGCGCCCTTGTTGTGGTCGCCGTTGGCGCCTGCTGGAGCGCCTGCGACGATCGACGCAGGAGTTGCAGGGGCCGAAGCCGACGTCGCTGCTGCTGGCGGCGTTGGGGTGCGGCGGATGAAGATGTCCGGGTTGAACTCGATTACGCCAGCCTGGGTAGCCATCGTCTGGATGGTGTTACCAACCTGTCCGTTCATAGGAGCAGGAAGCTGAATGCGCTCACGAGGATAGAACGTCTTGACGAGGTCGCTCATCGTGCGGGTGCCGAGGAACATGTCGGTTGGGAAACCGTAGTTCTCGATGATGAGGTTTGCTGCCTCCTCAATGTCCGCCTCCTGGAGAGTGTTACCCTCGAGGTCGATGACGTTTGCGGCGTCGATAAGTGCGTCGAGACCGTCCCACTGCTCCGACTCACCGTCGAATGCAAGCGACGAATCACCGACGAACATCGAACGCTCAACCTGCTGGAGAAGCCAGAGAATACCATTCTGGTTCTCAAGGGCGATGAGGTCGCCGTGCGCAGGGTGAACTAGCGTTGCCTGATGGGTGATCTCACGGGTGGTACCGAGGAACTTCACAAGCTGCGTACGACGTACGTAGCTCGAATCAGTCGCCTGGGGAAGCTCACCCTCCTGAACGAACGGCGACGACTCTCCGCCGTAATCCGTCAGCTGGTTGTACTCTTCAACGGTCGAGTACGCGGGGCTCTTGGGCATCTTCTTCCACAGCTTCACATGCGAAGATGTGTACGTGAGAACCTTGAGGCTTGCCTCAAGGGACTCAACGCGAAGTGCGCTACCGCCCGTCTTGCCAGCGCCGATCTGGTAACCGGCTTCAAGGGCCTTGCTGAGTTCAGCAATGTCAGCCTCGCTGCCAGCGCCGAATCCAGAGCCGACAGTACCTGCCTGGAATGCTCTTAGTCCTACAGTCATTGTCTTCTACTCCTTCTATGTCTTTCTCTGGTCGAGTTCAGCGACGACCGACTACCTTGTGGCGAAGCTCAGGGCTAAGCTCTCCAGTCGCATCGAACTTGAGAACGTCCTGAGCCGTTGCTTGGCCCTTCTGAACAAGGTCAACAAGCGCACCAGTTACCTGGGACTTGCTAAGCTCCTGAGCCTGCTCTGGTGCTACACCAGACTTGGATAGGGTGCTCTTTGCACCGCGAGCCGGACCCGACTCTACCTGCTCGATTCTCTGAGCCTGTGCTGCGAGCACCTCTCCGAGACGCGCAAGAGCCTCAGCCATCGACTTCTGAACCTCACCCTGCTCAACGTCCGACTTGGCGATTCCGGTAAGAACGCGGTCAGTGATGCGAGCCTCCATCGAGGTAAGCGACTTGTGCATTACCTGCGCGAAGCCTGCGAGGAACTCCGAAACCTCGAAGCCGCCCTTTACAGCGGGATTCTCCGAAGCGTGATCCGAGAAGGACTTGCTCATGTCCTTCTTCTTCTCCTTGCGCATCATCTGGCGGAAAAGCTTCTTGTCTTCCTCGACGTCTTCGTGCTCGGCCTTTTCGACCTCGTCCTCGTCCTCGTCCTCTTCCTCAGCCTTGCGCATCATGGCCTTCTCAGCCTTGTCGCCGTACATGGCCTTCTCAGCCTTGTCGCCGTACATGGCCTTCTCAGCCTTCTCGTCAGCCTCCTCGGCTTCCTCGGCCTTCTTCATAGCCTTAGGAGAAAACATCTCCATACCACCCTTAGCAACGAACCGCTTCTCGCCGCTGTTAAGAGGTGCGCCCTTCGAAATCTTGTCCATTACGCTCTTGCGCATCTTGGGACCAGCAGCCTTGTAATCGGTACCATCGGGACCGATCGAGTCGCTCCAGTCCTCGCTCTCCCACGTCGAACCTGCCCAGCTGTGTGGGTCAGAGCTGTTCGGCGTGTGGAAAACCTGCGTTGGTCCAGACTCAGCAGCCATTCCAACCACCTCAGTAGTAGCGGTACCACGCGAATTGTGGCCCTTTGCTAGATCCTGTAGGGACTGTAGTGCCTTCTGGAGATCACCAGTTTCGATCTTCTTCTCCGTCATGTTCCTCACTCCTGTCCAAATAGACCAAACGCGACATTTACGATGGCCTTTACGGCCTCATTGTCGCTGAGGCCAGTTTTGCTTTTAACCACTGAGCATGCTTCGTCGTAAGTAAGCATGCTCTTATTGACCGTTACTACATTCTTCTGCTTACCTTCAAGACTCTGAGGTACGACGGAATTTCC
>Ga0315901_10006174_pt1 | contig 14421 bp, 14 predicted proteins | sample LakEriMetagenome_10_FD_203761 | JGI IMG/M metagenome (GOLD analysis project Ga0315901, IMG submission 203761) | Freshwater fungal communities from buoy surface, Lake Erie, Ohio, United States - Buoy 2 MA116 | ecosystem: Environmental > Aquatic > Freshwater > Lake | place: USA: Lake Erie, Ohio... | reverse complement strand
GACGGTCGCGCTCGATGACCCGCTGCACCGCCAGCGCCGCCGCGCAGGCCACCGGATGCCCGAGGTAGGTATGGCCATGCTGGAACGCCCCCGAGCCCTTCGCGAAGGCCTCGACGATGCGCGCTTGCGCCAGCACCGCGCCGATGGGCTGGTAGCCGCCGCCCAGCCCCTTGGCGATGACCAGCAGATCGGGCACCACCGCCTCGGCGCTGCAGGCATGCAGCGAGCCGGTGCGGCCCATGCCGCACATCACCTCGTCGAGGATCAGCAGGATGCCGTGCCGTGTGCACAGTTCGCGCACCCGCTGCAGGTAGCCCGGCACCGGCGTGATCGCACCCGCCGTGGCGCCGCCCACGGTTTCGGCGACGAAGGCGATCACGTTCTCGCCGCCGAGACGCTCGATCGCGTCGGCGAGCTCGGCAACCAGGCGCTCACCGTAAACCTGCGGGCTCTCGCCCGGCTCGCGGCCGCGGTACTCGTAACAGGCCGACACATGGGTGACGTCGATCAGCAGGGGGGCGAACTGGCGTCGCCTCGCCGCGTTGCCGCCGACGGCGAGCGCCCCCAGCGTGTTGCCGTGATAGCTCTGGCGCCGCGCGATGAAGTGCCGGCGCTGCGGTTGCCCCGCCTCGATGAAGAACTGGCGCGCCATCTTGAGCGCGGCCTCCACCGCCTCGGAGCCGCCGGAAACGAAGTAGGCGTGGCTGATCCCCGGGGGAGCGGTGCGTACCAGCTGCTCGGCGAGCTGCTCGGCGACCTCGGTGGTGAAGAAGCTGGTGTGGGCGTAGTCGAGCGCCTCGAGCTGCGCCTTCATGGCGGCCACCACCTCGGGATGGCCATGGCCCAGGCAGGACACCGCGGCGCCACCGCTGGCGTCGAGATACTCACGGCCCTCGCGGTCGGCGATGACCAGGCCCTGAGCCCGGACGGCGACGGGCAGCTCATGGCGGATCTGTCGGTGCAGGATGTGGGTCATGACAGGCAATGCGCGCCGGGCAAAGGCGGCATTCTCGCCGGGACGCTGTCGGCGGGGAAGGGGGAGACGCGGGAAACGCGTGCGTCTCGGGAAGCGACGCGATGCGCGGTCGGGCGGCGGCCCGGTGGCAGAATGCTGCGTTCATCCCCACCCTGTGGCCGAAGCCCGGAGTCCGCCATGACTGTCGCCTCGCAGCCCGCCTCCCCCGATGCCTTCGTCGCCGATCCCCAGGATCTCGCCAGGATGCGAAGTTCGCGTCCGCCCGGCTGGGGAGCCGTTCGCGCCTATGACTGGATTCGTCACCACAGGGCCAACCGCGGCCGCAAGGAGGCGGTGCGCGAGCTCGCCACCGGCCGCAGCTTCAGCTACGCCGACCTCGACCGGCGCGCCGACGCGATGGCCGCGTACCTCACCGCGCTCGGCATCGGCCGCGGCGACCGCGTGGCGCTCCTCGCCCACAACGGCGTCGAGTACTTCGACCTGCAGTTCGCCTGCATGCGCACCGGTGCGATCGCGGTGCTGCTCAACTGGCGCCTGACGGTCACCGAGCTCGAGTACATCCTGAACGACAGCTCCCCGGGTCTGCTGATCCACGACATCGGCTTTGCCGACGCCGCGGCCGAATTGCAGCGTCGCTGCGGCATCGGCCAGCTGCTGTGCATCGATACCAGTGCGGCGCAAGCCGGCGGCAATCCCTACGAAGCGGCGCTCGAGACGGCGACCGGCAGGCCGCTGGCGCCGGTGGCGCTCACCCACGACGACGTGGTCACGATCATGTACACCTCGGGGACCACCGGCCATCCCAAGGGCGCGATGATCACGCACGGGATGAACTTCTGGAACTGCGTGAACCTCGGCATCCCGTGTGGCATCGGCCTGGATACCGTGCACCTGTCCGTGTTGCCGCTCTTTCACACCGGCGGGCTGAACTGCTACTCCAACCCGGTGCTGCACGCCGGCGGCACGGTGGTGATCATGCGTGCCTTCGATCCCGGCCGGGCGCTCGAGGTGATCGGCGATCCGGCTCAGGGCATCACCCACTTCTTCGCGGTGCCGGCGCCCTATCTGTTCATGATCCAGCACCCGGACTTCGCCACCACCGACCTCACGCGCCTGCGCATGGCGGGCGTCGGCGGGGCGCCTTGCGCGCTCAGCATCCTGCAGGCCTGGGCGGCACGCGGGGTGTCGCTGATGCAGGGGTTCGGCATGACCGAAACCAGCCCCGCCTGCATCTTCCTGGACCCTGCCGATGCCGAGCGCAAGCTCGGCTCCACCGGCAAGACGCTGATGCACACCGAGATGCGCATCGTCGACGACGACGGCAACGACTGCCCGCCCAACGCGATCGGCGAGTTGTGGGTGGCGGGGCCCAACATCACGCCCGGTTACTGGAACCGCCCGGATGCCACCGCCTCGAGCTTCTCGGGCCGCTGGCTGAAGACCGGCGATGCTGCCCGCGCCGACGACGAGGGCTTCGTCTACATCGTCGATCGCTGGAAGGACATGTACATCTCGGGCGGCGAAAACGTGTACCCGGCCGAAGTCGAGAACGCGCTCTACCAGCTGCCGCAGGTTGCCGAGGCAGCCGTGATCGGCATCCCCAGCGAGCGTTGGGGCGAGGTCGGCCTCGCGGTGCTGGTGCTCAAGCCCGGCCAGACCCTGGACAAGGCAACCGTCATCGCCTGGTGCAGCGAGCGGCTGGCCCGCTTCAAGGTGCCGGCCGACGTCGCGATGATCGATGCGCTGCCGCGCAACGCCACCGGCAAGGTGCTCAAGCGGGAATTGCGCCTGCAGTTCGTGGGCAGCAACACGCCAGCGATCACCTGAGCGCCGCGTGGCCGGCCTCGCGCTCGAGCTCGCGGGGGGCGCGGATGTCGACGAGTTGCAGGCGAGGATCGCGCCCGAGGCGCTCGCGCACCTGGTCGACGCCGTGGGTGGTGATCAGGGCATTGGCTTCGGCGACCAGGGCCTTGAATCCTCGGGTGATGGGCATCGGCGGCTCCCGCAAGCGGATGGGGCCCGGCGTCGCACCCCGCGATGCCCCCGCCGGACGGGGCGACCCGCGTGGCGCGCGCCGATGGTCGCCGATCTCGTTGTCGAGGCCGCCGGCGCGGTGGATGGTCAGCCCGGGGGGCGCGTCTGCCCCGCGAGCGTGGCCAGTACCTCGGCCACCGAGGCGGTGTCCTGCTCGCTGCGGCCCTGCGCCTGCGCCGCGGTGTACAGGCTCGCGCAGGCATCGAAGAGCGGGGTCGGGCAGTCGACCGAACGCGCCATCTCGGCGATGACCTGCATGTCCTTCTGCCAGACGCCGACCTTCATGGTGGCGGGTTCGTACTCGCGCCGGATCATCATCGGCATGCGCAGGCCCATCAGACCGGTACCGATGTAGGGGCTGCGCCCGATGTGCTCGAGCGCGATCGCGGGATCGAGGCCCATGCCACGACACAGCGCAGTGACCTCGCCGCAGGCGACGTTGTAGATCGCGACAAGGTGGTTGGCGGCGATCTTCAGCCGCATGCCGGCGCCGAAGGCACCGACCCGGGGAGCCTTCAGCGTGAAGGCGCTGACGATGCGCGCCGCGGTGCGGCAGGCTGCCGCGGGGCCGCTCAGGTACATGATCCAGGTCGCCTCCGGATGCGGTGTCGCGGTGCCGCTGATCGGCGCATCGAGCATCAGCCGACCCTGTTTCCGGAGCGCGAGCAACGCCTGCGCCTTGTCGCCGGGCGGCAGCGTGCTGGTCTCGATCACGAGTTGCCGCGGGGCTGGCGCGACCGTGTCGCGCAGTTCGTCGACCACGGCATGCAGAGCCGCCACGCTGGGCAGCGAGAGCAGCAGCACGTCGGCCGCGCGGGCTACGGCCGCGCTGGAGCCCGGGGTATCGACCCCGGCCCGACGCGCGCGCTGGCGCATCCGCGGCAGGGGATCGTGGCCACTGACCGGATGGCCGGCGCGGCGCAGCGCGCTCGCCATCGTGCCGCCCATGATGCCCAGGCCGATCACGCCGATGTGGGGAAGAAGCGGTGGTGTCATCGCGGCAGGCCCCCGACATGCGCACAGATCGCGCCCGGGGTGGTCATCCAGATCTCGCCGGCGTCACGTGCCGCGGCGATGCGCTGCAGCGCGCGCCGCAGGTGGCGAAGGCGGTAGGGCTGGCCGACCAGGTACGGGTGCAGCGCGATCCCCATCACCAGCGGCTGGGCGCGCGCCTGATCGAGCATCTCGTCGAACTGATCGATGATCATCTGCGCGAAATCCTTCCCGTCCATCTGACGGGCCACGATCATCGGGATGTCGTTGAGCTCCTGCGGATAGGGGATCGACCAGAGCGTTGCGCCGCTGCGGGTGCGCATCGGCACAGGCTGGTCGTCATGACACCAGTTCAGCGTGTAGGCGTAGCCGGTCTCGGCGAGGAGATCGGGGGTCAGGCGACTCTCGCTGATCCAGGGTGAGAGCCATCCCGCGGGAGCCTGACCGCTCTCGAGGCGCATCCGTTCGCGGCAGTCGGCGAGCAGGTGCCGCTCCTGCGCCTCGGGCCACTGGCCCTGCCGCTCGGCATTGGTGTGGCCGTGGCCGACGAGCTCGTCGCCGCGCGCCACGCAGGCGGCCACCAGCTCGGGGCAGTGTTCGTAGAGCGCGGTGTTGATCAACGCGGCGGCCGGCAGCGACAGCGCATCGAAGAGCTCGAGGCAGCGCCAGGCGCCAACCCGGTTGCCGTATTCACGCCAGCTGAAGTTCAGCACGTCGGGCTGCGGCGAGGGCGGTCCGAGCATCGCACCCAGGCCTTCGCCGAAGGCGAAGTGCTCATGGTTCAGCGCGAGGTAGACGGCGAGGCCCGAGCCGCCCGGCCAGCGATAGCCGGGTCGGCGGGTGATCGCCGAGTAGGCGAAGCGCCCATGGTCGGGCAGAGCGCTCGGGTAGGCAGGTGAAGGATCAGGCATGAGGAGACTCCAGGCTCGCCCTCGTCGGGTGCGCATCATGCACCACGATGGAGCGTCGATCGCTCGGGCGTACAGCGGGTGCGCGTGTGCAAGTCGCGTTCCAGCCGCGGATGCGTCCCGGGGCGCGCTGTGGCATGGATCGTGCTGTTCGATCCGGGTCAAGTTCCCAACGTCGTCGTCAACCCTGCCGAACCCGCCCTGCGGGTCCTCCGAGGAGCCTTCATGAAACGTCGTCAGCTGATCGCCGCCGCCACCGCAGGCGCCGGCCTCGTGGCTACCCCCACCTGGTTGCGCGCGCAATCACAACCGGCATGGCCGACCCGCGGCCCGGTCAAGCTCGTGGCGCAGTTTCCCCCCGGAGGCCTGGTCGATACCGTCTCGCGACTGATGGCGCCGCACCTGTCGCAGGCGCTCGGCCAGAGCGTGGTCGTCGAGAATCGCGCTGGCGCCGGTGGCCTGATCGGCACCGACTATGTGTCGAAGCAGCCTGCCGATGGGTACACGCTGCTGGTGAGCCACGCGTCGGTGCACATCTACGCCGCGGCGACCCGCAACGTGATGCCCTTCGATCCGGTGGCCGACTTCACGCACATGGCGATGCTGGTCGAGGCTCCGATGGTGCTGCTGGTGCGCGCGCAGTCGCCGTTCCAGACGCTCGCCCAGTACGTGGCCGCCGCCAAGACCCGCCCGGTGCGCTACGGCACCTCGGGCATCGGCTCGGCCAATCACCTGTTCGGCGAAATGCTCAAGATCGAGGGTCAGGCGCCGCAACACGACCACGTGCCCTACCAGGGCAGCGCCCCGGCGATGCAGGATCTGCTCGGCGGCAGCATCGACGGCCTCTTCGACCCGGTCACGACGAACGTTGCGCAGCTGAAGGCCGGCTCGCTGCGCGCGCTGGCGGTGTCGACGCCGCAGCGGTTGCCGGCCCTGCCCAACATCCCCACCTTTGCCGAGTCGGGCTTTCCGTCGATGACCGGCTCGCAGTGGCTGGGCCTGTCGGCCCCGCGCAACCTCCCGGCCCCGATCGTGCAGAAGCTGATCTCGGTGGTGCCCGACATCCTGCGCAAGCCCGACATCGCCTCGCGCCTCGAGGAACTGCAGACCCTGCCGCGCAGGACGCCAGTGGTCGGCGAGGAGTTCGTCAAGCTGATCCGCGGCCAGATCGACACCTGGACGCAGGTGGCCCGGCGTGCGAAGGTCGAGGTCATCGTCTGATGCATGGTGTGCCTGCAGACAGGCGCCCGGGAGGCCCGCACGCGTGACCGAAGTCGATTTTCAGGCGCTCAGCGCCTACCAGCGCTACAAGCTGATGGCCAGCCTGATCATCCCGCGCCCGATCGCGCTGGTCACGACGCTCGGGGCGAGCGGTGTGGCCAACGCGGCGCCCTTCTCGATGTTCAACATGGTCGGCGAGGATCCCCCGCTGCTCATGATCAGCATCAACCGCCTCAAGGACGGCCGGCTCAAGGACACCGCGGCCAACATCCTGGCCAGCGGCGAGTTCGTGGTCCACATGTCCGACGAGCCGATGGCGCAGAAGATGCATGCCTGCGGCGAGGCCTTTCCGTCCGACGTCAGCGAGCTCACGGCGGTTGGGCTCACCCCGGTGCCCTCGCACGGCGTGCGCCCGCCGCGCATTGCCGAGGCGCCGGTGGCTTTCGAGTGCGTGCTCGCCGAGCAGCTGGTCACCGAGAGCCGCTATGTGTTCTTCGGCGAGATCCGCTGGATGGTCGCCCGCGACGGCCTGATCGACACCGAGGCCTGGCGGGTCAACCTGCGCGACTACGCCCCGGTCGCGCGCTTCGGCGCAAGCTTCTACATCCGGACCGGCGACCGTTTCGCGATCGCCGACCGCGACGAGTCGCGCGCGACCACGGCGACGGCGATCGATCGACTCTGAGTGCGCGACTGCGCGACTGCGCCTGGCGTGATGCCCGAGCTGGGGTTGCCCCCAGCTCGGGTGCGCCCGGATTGTGCATGCACTGATCGTCAGGTCATCCTGCTCGCGGGCAAGGTCGGCCAGCCTGATGTTCAGGCGGCTGCCACCCTGCTCGTCCCAAGGAGTTCGTCATGAATATCGGTTCCATGCTCGGCGGTGTGCTGGGTCTGGCGAGCAAGTTGCTGCCGGGTCTGGGCCCTGCTGGTCTGATTGCATCGCTGCTGTTCGATCCCATGAAGGACCTGCTGACGCAAGCGCTGCGCTCGCAAGGCTCCGCGCTGCCGGATGCCGCGGCACAGGCGCTGATCGGCAAGGTGACCAGTGGTTTTCTCGAAGGGCTCGGAGGATGACCCTTCGTGACGACCAGGCCATGCGTCGGATCCTTGACCGTCTGGCCGAGTTGCGCGAGGCGGGCACGATCGGGCCCGAAGAGGAGCTCGAGCTGATCCGCCACTACCATGCCACCCGCGCGGCGCTGGCATCGGCCCTCGGGCGCCTGTTGCCCGAGTACCACCGGCGGCGGAAGGCCGAGGGCGATCAGCGTGCGCTCGACTGGTTGTCGCAGGCCGGTGAGGATGTCGGGCGCCGTGAGGGCCAGGCCGCGAGGCAGGTGCTCGAGCGGCTGGGGATTGACCGGGCTGTGGCATCCTGAACGACCGCGGCGCATGGCGCCGCCAGCCAGGATGGCAGCGATGAGGCTCGGCAAACCCCACCTCGACGTGGGACTCTTCACCCGTCAGCGCGAGCCGCAGCCCGTGTTCTGGCAACAGACGGTCGGACTCGCCTTCGACCACATCGGCAAGCTCGGCGGCGGTCTGCAGCAGCTGCGCCACCATGCCAACGGTTCGATCGTCAAGGTCAACCACGCGCGCGATCCGCTGCCGGCGGCGCCTGCCTCGGGCATCGCCGGGGTGCGCATCGCGCGGCCCGGGCTCGCGCACCGGCGCGAACTCGCCGATCCCGACGGCAACCGCACGGTGCTGGTGCCGCTGGGCGACGAGGGAGTCACCGGCATCGCGATCGAGCTTGCGGTGAGCGACCGTGCCGCCCATCGGCGCTTCTGGTGCGAGGTGATGCAGTTCGAGTCGCCGGCGCCCGATGTCTACCTGTGCGGCGACACCCGCATCATCGTGGTCGACGAGCGCCCGGTGGCGCGCGCGAGCGACTGGCGCGCGCCCGGCTGGCGTTACCTGACGGTGCAGGTCCACGACTGCGTTGCCGAGCACGCCGGCATCCTCGCGCGCGGCGGCGAGGAGGGCGCGCCGCCGCGTGTGCTCGGCGACACCGTGCGCTATTCCTTCGTGCGCGACCCCGATGGCAACTTCATCGAAGTGTCGCAGCGTGCCTCGCTGGTCGGGAGCATCGGCGCATGAGCACGCAACGCTTCCGGATTCTCGCGCCCGGGGAAATGACCGAGGCTCAGCGGGCGCTCGCGCAAAGCATCCGCTCGGGACCGCGCGCCGCGGTGCCGGGGTCTGCGGCCACGAGCACCGACGGATCGCTCGGCGGGCCGTTCAACGTGCTGCTGCGCAGCCCCGAACTCGGCGAGGACCTGCAAAGGGTCGGCGGCTACATCCGCTTTCGAAGCGTGCTCGGCCCGAAGCTCACCGAGCTCGCGATCCTGGTGACCGCGCGCCACTGGGGCGCCCAGTACGCCTGGTACGCCCATCATCGTCTCGCGCTGCAGGCGGGGCTCGCGGCTGCGATCGCCGACGACATCGCCCACGGCCGATCGCCTGCAGGCCTGTCCGCCGACGAGCAGGCGGTCTACCAGTTCAGCCGGGAACTGCACGAGGACAAGCGCGTGCGGGACACCACCTACGCGGCGGTGTGCGAGCGTTTCGGCGAGCAGGGTGTGATGGACCTGATCGCGATCAGCGGCTACTACACGCTGGTGTCGATGGTGCTCAACGTCGACCGCACGCCGATACCGGGCGGCGCGCCCGACCCGCTGCCCGTGCTGCGATGACGAGCGTGAACAAGGGTTGCGCGCGCAACGACATCATCAGGAGACCACAGTGAAAGCAAGGACGATCAGCGCCGGTGTGCTGCAGGTCGCCTATCTGGAGCACGGCCCCGCCGACGGCTGGCCCTGCGTGATGGGGCACGGCTTTCCCTACGATGCCCACGCCTACGACGCCAGTGCCGAACTGCTCGCGCGGGCCGGTGCGCGCGTGATCGTGCCGTGGCTGCGTGGCTTCGGTGCCACGCGCTTCCTGTCGCCCGACACGCCGCGCTCCGGGGAGCAGGCCGTGCTCGGCGCGGACCTGCTGGCGCTGCTCGATGCGCTGCGCATCGGGCGCGCGGTGCTCGGTGGCTACGACTGGGGCGGTCGGGCATGCTGCGTCGTCTCGGCGCTGTGGCCCGAGCGGGTCGTCGCGCTGGTGTCGGCCAATACCTACAACATCCAGAACATCGCGCGGGCGCTGGAGCCAGCGGCCACGGCTGCGGAGGAAGCCGCGCTCTGGTATCAGTACTACTTCCACAGCGAGCGCGGCCGGCGCGGGCTCGAGCGCAACCGTCGCGACATCGCGCGCACGCTTTGGCGAATGTGGTCGCCGACCTGGGGTTTCGACGAGGCGACGTTCGCGCGCAGCGCGCCGGCCTTCGACAATCCGGACTTCGTCGAGGTCGTGATCCATTCGTACCGGCACCGTTTTGCGCTGGTGCCGGGCGATCCCGCGGTCGCGGCGATCGAGGAGCGGCTCGCGTCGCAGCCCACGATCGCGGTGCCCGCGGTCACCCTCGACGGCCGCGACGACGGACTGCGCACCGACACCACCTCGGGTGCGCCGAAATTCACCGGCCCTCACGAGCATCGATTCCTGGATGGTTGCGGCCACAACCCGCCGCAGGAGCAGCCCGCCGCGTGGGTCGACGCGGTTCTCCGCGCGCGCGCGCTGGCCTCGCTCAGCGGCTGAAGCGCCGGACCACGTTGTCGAGCAGGCGCGAGACCGGATTGTCGAAACCGTTGACCGGCAGTGCGCCGCAGAAGGTGATCGAGCCCACCGAGAACACCTCGCCGCCGCCGGGGCAGGCGAACCAGCTCATGTCGGCGCGGATCAGAGCCTTGTGCGACTCGCCGGTGATCGTCGTGATGTGCGTGAGCTGCTCCTCCGGCACCACCACCCAGGGGGCTTCGGGCGGGTGATTCTCGGAGGTGGCGATCACGACGATGCCCTCGGGTGAGCCCTGACGGCGATCGACCCGGTCGAGCTCGAAACCGGCGGCGCCATGGCCGCTGAAGCCCTCGCCGCCGACCGTGTCGGACTCGATGCCCTCGAGGATCCAGCTCACGGCGGGGTTGGTGCGTGCCGCAGGATCGACACGGTAGTGCGAGCCCACGAAATTGCCCTGCGCGGTGAAGCCCACGCCGACCAGCTGCTGGGGCGGGCGGCCATTGCGGCGCCACAGCCCTCCGTACTGGCCGTCGAGCTGGTGGTAGTACTCGCCGGGCTCGGCCGCCCAGGCGCGAATGCCGCCCTCGGCTCGCCGCACCTCGATCAGACCCTCGCGGGCCGGATCGAGCGCGATTCGCCAGTAGAAGCCGTTGCCGCCGAGGTAGATGAGCCGGCCGCCGTCATCGCGGTAAGCCCGCAGCGCATCGAGCATCGTCGCGGTGTGGTACTCCGGGTGCGAGCCGGTGATCACCACCCGGTAAGGCGCGAGCAGTTCGGCGCCTTCCTGATGGAGTTCGTGGTCGGTGATCAGATCGACCTCGTGGCCCTGATGCGCGAGCCACATCAGCAGGTGACTGTCGGCCGGGTAGTGGCGCAGCCCGGAGGCGCGGATCTCGGGGTAGGGGTAGGTGAAGTAGCCCAGGCGCAGGTTGAGCATCGGGCGCCGCCAGCTCACCAGGCCGATGCCGGACCCATCCGGATGCACGTTGTAGGTGGACAGTCCGTAGTCGCGATGTTCGCCGGGGTTGTACGGGTAGGCGTTCCACGCGCCGGCCTGATCGATCCATGCCTGCCGCCAGCGGGGGTCGTTGATCCACTCGGGTCGGGCGTGGTTGCCGTAGACGGTGTAGGTGAAGGTCGAGACCAGGACCGCGATCCGCGCGCGGGCCTGGCCGCGCGGCGGCACGACGAAGAAGGGGATGTTCTCGCGCGCGTTGCCCGCCTCGAGAAGCAGCGCGCAGGCGTCGGAGCGCAGATCGGCCGGGATCGCGATCGCGTGGGTGGCCGGCCAGCGGCAGTCGTCGAGATCGTCCTCGTGGAAGTGGATGGCCGCGTACTGCTCGGGGGCGTGCCGGAAGCACTGTTCCTCGCCGCGCCAGCGCGAGCCGCGCACCACCCGCGTGGGCGTGTTCATCACGCGGCCGTGGTGTCCGTGCGGCCCGCCATCCATCAGGCGATCGCCCTGCGGCTCGCGGGCGAAGTCCCAGGCGCCGAGGCAATCGGCGGTGCCCGGCGCAACCGGCAGCGGCAGGGTCTCGCCCTCGGCGAGTGCACGACCAAGCAGCAGCGGCTGCTCCAGGCGCCCGTTGAAGCTGTCGACCGGCGCGCCATCGCTGGCGCTCGCCAGGCTGAGGGCGCGACCGGGTGCGTCGAGCACCGGGGGCGCCTCGAGCGGGACGCGCAGCTCCTCGAGCGGCCGCGCGCTGCCGCTGCGCGGATCCACCGGACCGTGCGCGAGCCTCAGCCTGGCGGTCGGCGCATCGACCACCAGCACGAGTTCGGTCCACGCATGCAGCGGCAGCGGCTGCGCGCTTTCGATCACGGCGGTCCGATCCCCGCGCATGCCCACGGTAGCGCGCAGGTGCAGCGTGGGCGTGAGCGCGATCTCGAAGCCGCGGCCGGCGTCATCGCGACACGAGACGATCACCTGCCGGCGCTGCCGCGCGAGCGTGGGCTGCACGCGAATCGCGAAGCTGCAGCTCGCCCGACCGGCGAGCAGCCCGGACGATCCGAGCACTCCCCACGAGCCGAGCGGCACGGTCTGCGCGGTGGGCTCGGCCAGGGTCTCGACGGCCACCGCCATCGGCTCGGTGCGTACACCGCCGATCGCCGGGTTGGGGTCGGCGCAGAGCACGCGCACCACCTTTGCCCGCACCGGCTGTCCGGTGGCGTTGGCGACGTGGAAGCGCAGCGTCTCGCCGGGGCGGACGGAGAGGCGTTCGGCATAGCCGGCGAGCGGCAGCATGGGGATGGCTCCTTGCGATCGGGCGCGGTGGCCCGATGCTCCCGGCTTCCGCGGCGACGGTCAAGGCGATTCCGGATTCCACCCGCGGCCGCTTGGCGCGAACCCCTGTGCAGCCGAGACTTCGGGCCTCTTCCACACCGGGGCACAGGGGACGAGCATGCGCGAGAACAAGGTCAGGACGATCTGGAAGCAGGGTGGAGCGGTCATCAACGGCTGGCTCGGCATCCCGAGTTCGGTGGCCGCCGAGAACATGGCGCAGGCGGGCTGGGACGCGCTGACCTGCGACCTGCAGCACGGACTGGTCGACTACACCACCGCGGTACCGATGCTGCAGGCGATCAGCACGACCGCGACCACGCCGCTGGCGCGCGTGCCCTGGAACGAGCCCGGCATCATCATGAAACTGCTCGATGCCGGCGCCTACGGGATCATCTGCCCGATGATCAACTCGCGGGCCGAGTGCGAGGCGCTGGTCGGCGCGGTGCGCTACGCGCCCAAAGGCTTTCGCAGCTTCGGCCCCACGCGCGCGATCTGGTATGCCGGCGCCGATTACGCGACCCAGGCCAACGACAACATCCTCGCGATCGCGATGATCGAGACCCGCAAGGCGCTCGACAACCTGGATGACATCCTGAGCACGCCCGGGCTCGACGGCATCTACGTCGGTCCCTCGGATCTCGCGCTGTCGCTGGGCGGCGTGCCCAAGCTCGACCAGACCGACCCGCCGATCGTCGAGGCGATCCGTCGCATCGTCGACGCGGCGAAGCGGCACGGGGTGCACGCCGGCATCCACTGCGGCACCACCGCGTATGCAAAGCAGGCGATCGCCTGGGGCTACCAGCTGGTGACCATCGCGGCCGACAACGCGCTGCTCGCGCAGGCCGCGAAGACCGCCGTGACCGAGATGAAGGGTGCGGGCACGCGCAGCGGCCCGGCTGGTCCCTACTGATCGCCGGCGAGCTCGCGGCGCACGATCGCCGCGCCGTCGACCAGGGCCTTGAGCTTGGCGCGGGCGATCGGGCGCGAGCTCGCCGAAAAGCCGCAATCGCAGGTGAGCCACAGCCGCTGCGGCGCGCAGTGCCGCAGCACCAGGCGGATGCGCTCGGCGACGTCGGCGGCGCTCTCGAGGTACATCGACTTCACGTCGATGACCCCGGCGGCCAGCTCGCGCTCGCTGCCGATCTCTCGCCACAGCCCGAGCTCGGCCATTTCGCGGTTGGCGAACTCGAGCGCGAACTGGTCGGCGTGCGCGTCGAGCATCGCCGGAAACAGCGGCCGGTAGCTGCGCTTCATGCCGGGGCGCCCCTGGTTGTTGCCGAAGCACAGGTGCAGCGCGATCTTCGCGTTCACGCCCGCCACCGTGCGGTTGAACAGTTTCACCGTCTCGGCGACCGGCACCTCCCGCGAGCCACCGGCCGCCGAGGGTTCGTCGATCTGGATGAAGGTGGCGCCCGCCGCGACCAGACGCCGCAGTTCGGCGTTGACGATGTCGGCCAGGTCGTGGAGCAGCGCGAGATCGTCGCCCGGCGGATAGCCGCCGGCGACGACGATCGGTAGCGCGAGGGTCAGCGGACCGGGGCAGCAGATCTTGGCGGGCGCATCGGTCAGCGTGCGCAGGAACTGCCACTCGGTCACCAGCCCCAGGCCTTCGGCGGGCGCGCGGACCCGTTCCACCGTCTCGAAGTGCGGTGCGCTGTCGTAGCTCATCACCCCGAGCTTGCGCCGCGGCGGCACCACCCGCAGCCCGTGCAGTCGCTCGACGATGTTCCACAGGAAGCGCTGACGGGCCATCTCGCCGTCGGTAAGCACGTCGAGCCCGGCCTGCTGCTGGTCGGACACCGCGATGCGCACCGCGTCGTCGAGGGCTTCCTCGAGGTCGGCAGGCCCGGCCTCGCCGGTGCGCAGGGCGCGGCGCGCCGTGATCAGCCAGGCGGGTGAGGCGTGTGAGCCGACGCCCTGGGTGGGCAGCAGCGGGAGTTCGACACCGTCGAGCGAGGGCATGGGCGCTTCTCCGTCGGAGCGGGTGGCGGGCGGGCCGGATGCCTGCGGGCAGCCAGCCGGACAGGTGACGAGGATAGCCCGGCCGCATCCCTTGCGGCTGATCAGCGAGGCGCGCCGAAGCCCGACGCGACAGCCCTGCGCGCTGACCCGCGTCAATCGCCGCCGGCGGGCTTCCGCGATAACGGAGGCTCAGCTTTTCGCAAGGAGCCTCCGATGCGATCCATGTTTCATCGCGCCGCACTTCTGGCCGGCGCTCTCACGGCGGCTTTCGGGCTGCCAGCCCCGCCCGCCCTGGCCGGCTATCTCCTGGTCGACGATTTCGACGCCGGCATCGTCAACTACAGCGCCTCCGGGCCGGTGTCCAACGGTACGTCGGCCATCCAGATCCGGCCCGGGACCGACCCGATCAGCACCGGGAC
>Ga0315901_10006173_pt1 | contig 14421 bp, 19 predicted proteins | sample LakEriMetagenome_10_FD_203761 | JGI IMG/M metagenome (GOLD analysis project Ga0315901, IMG submission 203761) | Freshwater fungal communities from buoy surface, Lake Erie, Ohio, United States - Buoy 2 MA116 | ecosystem: Environmental > Aquatic > Freshwater > Lake | place: USA: Lake Erie, Ohio... | reverse complement strand
GGAATGTTATACGTTCTGGCCCAAGCAGTAATAAGCATGTCGGCAGCTGCTTTTGTGGCAGAATATGGGTTAGATGGTTTCAATAAATCACTCTCTGTATGACTTCCTTCCAAAATATCCCCGTACACTTCATCCGTAGAAAAATGTAAAAGAACTGGAACGTCTTTTCCTTCTACACGGTATTCTCTGACAAGCTCTAACAAATGATGCACTCCGTGTATATTTGATTTCACAAAATCACCACTATGAACTATAGAATTACCAACATGAGTTTCTGCGGCAGTATTGATAATATAGTCACACTCGTATAAGAAATCAATATCATTGATATCTTTTTCTTCAAATGAAAAATTATCATATACATAAAACTCGTCAAGTAAATCCACATTAGCTGCATATGTACACTTATCTATTCCTCGTACATACCACCCTCTGTTAAGGCACTCTCTGGTAATGTATGACCCCATAAATCCGAGGCATCCGGTAACATAAACTATTTTTTTACTCATATGTGTATCCTATTTAGTATAATTCTGTGGATTTATCCGACGTACATCTGGTGTAACCTTTTACGTTCTTGGTCTGCTTGACTTTGCTGAAGGTAACTTACACTATTTTCGTGATGTAAATATATGCATAATACTTCCGGTATCAATTTAAACTTTGCGTTAGCTTTAAATGCAAATCTAATCCACATTTCCCAATCGCCTATAGTAGCAAAGTTTTCATTATCAAAATATCCAACCAAGTTATGAAGGGACTTCCTCCACATCGGGTCGGGACCAGCAAAGCAGTTGTATAAAATTGTTCCGTGAATATCTTGTGGATACTCCACTCCAACGGATGAAACTAAAAATAAAGTCCTATCCGAAACATCAGTATTCTCAAAATTTACATCTGGATTATCTGATGAGACAAACCAGCTGTATACAATCGATATATCGGAATTATTTTCTAAGGTATCAAATTTTATCTTGTTATTTGACGGGTGGCGTAAATCGTCTACATTCCAAAATGTTATATATGGAGTTGTTGCCGCCTTAATTCCTGTGTTCCATGCGTTATACAATCCAGAATCAGTTTGCTTGATTAGTTTAAAGTTTGATAGCTGTTTAATGGATTCAAACTCCGAGGACCATTCTTTATATATGATAATATGTTCGGTTTGCTCAAACATATATTGCTCTTTTGCATTTAAAAACCACCGAGGTATATACTTCTCATATATGGAATTATCACCGATTGCCGTAATTATTGTTATCTTTAAATTGTCGGTAGTATCTTCTCCTAAGGAAAGAAAATCATAACCCCAACTTCCTAAGTCCGGTATGTTGTATTTTTTGATACGTTCCTTGATTATATCCAATCTATAATTGTTGTGAATAACGATATCGTCAAATATTGATGGTTTAACTTTAAGAGGTTTATGTGCATACGCCTCATCCCATTTAAAATCATTCACAGACGCATCATATGCGGAATATCCGATAATACTGGCGTTGTGTAAAGTGGAGTTTACATAATCCTCTACTTTCCAAAAATACTGTTTGATTGCGGAATGAGTTTTGTTTAACCACGGTAAATGCGCAATAAATAATTGTTCCTTAGCGAGTACTACTTGATTACCAGGAAATGGTAAATGTTGTGAATGCATTTGAGCTGGAAGGAACTTAACCTCACTGACATATGACCCCACTCGGTCTTTCAAATTATATGTCCACGGTTCATCCACTCTAATTGTATTTGCTGAAGTATACTGTAGCCACTGCAAAAGAAATAACGTGTCTGGGGTGTTATCTAATGTAGTTGATAATTCATCCTTGGTCATTTCTCCGTCTAAATATTCATCAGCATCTAAACATATAATCTTATTTGAATATTTTTTAGCAGTATCAAATAATAATTGACGTTTATCCGTTTCAATTGATAACTTAGAGTCTGGTTCGTTAACCTCTAATATATCTAGTATATTGTATTGTTCTTTTACAGATTCCAGATATTGACGAGTATCATCAGTATTTCTGTCAAGCATGAATACAAATCCATCCGCATAGTTTTTCCAAATTGGAAGAAGCTCTTTTATGAGAACATATTCATTTCTTGCTATAGTTATTTGCACTATCATATAAAATTATGCACGGATTGTGGTAATAAACGATTCCAAAATGTGTTCAATATAGTCAGTCTTTTGCTTATCAATCACCGGACTAGTTCCTAAAAAGAACGTGTCCGTGGTGACCTTCCGTGCTATTGGGAACTTTTCTATTACTTCCGTAACATCATATAAGCCTTCGTATGCAGGTTGTAACATAATATTTCCAGCAAAATATGGACGAGTTTGAATCTTACGTGACTCAAAGAACTGACAGATATCCGCACGGGTAAACGGTGCTCCATCCTTTACGGTAACTGGGAACGCGAACCAGTCTGGATCAGACTTTGGCTGTGCCATATGTAGATGGAAGAACTCTGGATACTTAGAGAATGCCTTAAAGAGATTATGATAGTTCTGTCTACGTTTCAATCCAATCTCTTCTAACTTTTCCATCTGGACTAATCCGAGGGACGCCTGCAATTCAATAGGTTTCATATTGTAGCCTATTTCTTCATAGACGTACTTGTGGTCAAATATATGATTTGGAAGAGAAGGAATCCAACAGTTGAATCGTGTTCCACATGAACCCTTTTCTAAAAGATTCTGTTTCCCTATACAATAACATCCACGGCCCCATTCACGGAATGACCGAACAATACGTTCCGTCTGTTCATCCTTGACGGCAACGAATCCACCCTCACCGGTGGTGATGTGGTGGGCTGGGTAGAATGAGCAACTTGCCATCTCACCGAATGACCCAAGCTTCTTTCCATCATAGGTAGACCCCAATGCATCACAGCAATCTTCCAATAAAATAAGGTCATACTTCTTGACGATTTCCATCAAGCGGTCCATATTCGGAGGATTACCTAATACGTGGGCAAACGTAATTACCTTAGCATCTGGATGTTCTTGGCAAACCCGTTCTACCGCATCCAAATCTAAGTTTAATGTATCCAATTCAATGTCAACGAATACCGGTTGAAATCCGATTTGTAGAATGGGATTGATGGTGGTGGGGAATCCCGCAATTGGTGTGATAACCTTTGTGCCCTTGGGTAAATTCATACCTCTTTTCGAGGTAAGAGCCAACAACATCAAAAGATTAGCTGATGACCCACTATTAACAAATAAACCAAATTCCTTTCCTAACAAGGAAGGGAACTTAGTTTCAAACTTGTTAGCTTCGGCTCCAAGTACTAACCAACCATTTAACAGAGTTTTTACTGCACGAACATACTCGTCGTGGGTAAAATATGGGCCAGCATATTGTACCCAATCTTCGCCAGCTACCCATATTTTCTTAGAATCTTGTTCTTTAATATACTCTTCGACGAGCTTTAAAATCTCTTCCATTATAACCTCTTTTAATAAACTTCTTGTAGAAACTTACTATACTTCAGCACTTATGTCAAGTGGTTACCACTTACCCAACGGGCATACAGATGTTTGAAATGCAACTTTAACTTTCATAAAACAACCACACTCCACACACCGGTCATTTAATAGGCTCGGGCATTGTTGACAGATTGTCCAACGAGTATTCCGTATGTTATCTTCTACTAATGTTTTATTACCACTTAAAGCGTTGGATACTATTTTAGTACCATCCCGCATAAGGTTTTTGGCCATTTCTATAGCACCTGGTAAATCTTCTTTTGGTACGCAATCTTCTTGTGGGCAAATTTGTTCTTCGGACATATTAACTCCTAATCTACGGATCCAATTAAAACTTGACGAACTTGTGACATTCCACTCAAATTGAAAGTACGATATGAACGGTCTTTTACGTACCTAGATGTTGAAAATGTCTTGTAAGCCTCATCTGTATTTAGATTCTCTACAATACTTGCTCGTCTATCTTCGTAGTTTATATTAATACTTGTACTGAACGAAGAAAAGAACTCTATTAGTTGTGAATCAGACAACGCATCTATTACAAATCCATGTAGTTGAGGTTCAGTAGCGCGGTCGTTCTTGCGGTTGGGGTCAACGACAAGTACAATATATGACCCCGAACCACCAGACTTTTTCGAATAACTGAATTCAATCATCATTCCAGATTTTATATTACTAGGACTGATATATCGTCGTTCACTTCTTAATGGCATTATTCAACCTTTTTCAATTTAGGTAATACCAAAGGAACCTGCTTTGGAAACTCTGGCACATACTTATCTAGTAATTCCCAAGTACGCTTTTGTATCGTTTGGTACGAGAACTTCTTAGAATTTTCTTTACTTAATTTGTGTGCTTTCTTTCTAAACTCTTCATAATTCATAAATACTGCTGCCATCGCATTAGCAGCTTGTTGAACATCTGGAGCGAACCACGACGATTCTTTAATCAACACCCCATCCCATACAGAAGTCGGATGAATTTGTTTAAGTTCCCCACCAACTAGTACAGCATCGTCTGCGTTGAGAAAGTCCATATGACCAGACCACCCAGATGCAATTACGGGTTTTCCGCTGATGGAGGCTTCGAGCAGAGGCCGGCCGAATCCTTCTCCTTTGGTCAAACTAATATGAGCCTTAACCTTTGGGTGATTATACAAAGAATTCATTTCATCATCTGTAAGCTCTCCGTGAAGCACATATATATTAGGAAGCACTTGACCATCGGTTAATTCAACGGAACGTTTGATTGCTTCAATCTTACGAAGAATTTCTCGTTTATCTAAAATTGAAAAGCTGCCACCACTGGTTTTCAATATTAAAGCCGGACGTTGCTTGTCTTTTACTTGCTTAAACGTCTCTAAGAATACTTTGATAAGTAATCCAACATTTTTACGATCTTCTCCTAACTCACCGCGAAGCCAATGGCCAACAAACAAATAGCAGAATTTTTCAGGAATATCTTTCAATACTTCCTTTACAGAAGGTAATACGTCTGCTTCATATTCTAATTTCTTAAATATAGATTGGTCGATGCAATTGTGAAGAACTTCAATAGGTTTTTGAATTTCTAAAGTTCCAATGGATTGTCCATTTGGAGACTGCTGAGAAAACTTAGATGACAAAAAGACATTCTTAGAATGCTCCGAAATAGTAAAGACTGCATCCATTTTATTACACGCTACTATCCATTCTGGTGCAGAAATAGTAGTTTCGATACCTGCAGTAATACCGATGTTGTATTTTCCAATAGTTTCAAATTCGGAAGGAATAGTAATAGTAACGAATAATTCTGGCTGCCGTATAAGTGGGGTGGTTAAAAATCTATCCAATATCATTTTGTCCTTTGGATTATTCGGGTCTAACGCATTCATCGGAGTTTCTCCCCAATTAACCGACACAACTTTAACATCATACTTATCATATTCTATAAGATGACGAATGATATCACGGCTCATATCCCCGTAGCCAGAACGGGTTGCACACGGTGCTCGAACGACACATACTGGTTTTGTTTCTGTAGACATATTATGCCCTCACCAATTCAAATTTCTTACGTGGAATCCACATATTCATACTAGTATCTATTCCATCAATAAATAACTCACACATACGTTCTGCAGTAAACTGTCCGACCCCTAGTCCATACTGGCGTCCAAGTTCACCACGGCGTTTCCGTTCTTCACGACCTAATAGATAGACTTCCATAATGCGTTCCGCTGCATCTTCAAACTTCACGCGGTCATCAAAGATATATGGAGTCAACGGTGACCCTTGAAGTGAACGGTTAGATGGGAAGATTGGGAATGCCCAATCACCATGCTTCTTGTATCGACCATCGTGGTTACTACCCCATTCGTAGGTGAAATGGGTTTCTGGGTCGAGGTAGTTTCCTTCTTCATCCATAAATCCGCATTGGTCTTGGAGTCCGCCAGTCACGTTGACGATGATTGGCGTACCTGCCATAATACTTTCACACGTACCCAATCCAAATCCTTCATTACTGGACATATTAATAGTTACATCTGCGATATTGTATAGATAATTTAAATAATCGTAATCTGTACGATTCGGTGAGAATATGATATACTTCTCCATATCCGGCGTAACATCACGAATTACCGCAGGCAAATCCGTACCATTGTCGTCAATTGGTTGTGTATGTAATACGAATCTGCAGCGTTCACGCTTTTCCGATGGAAGCTTACGCATAAATTCGGCAAAGGCGAGGATAATATCAGACGTTTGCTTACGACGAATGTTTCTGCTGTTATAGAACAATACGAAATCAACTTCATTGTCACCGAACAGTTGCTTACGAACTTCCAACATCTTTTCATTATCCGCTGGAAGCGGATGATACCGCTTCGTATTGATTCCATGCGGGATATACTTTAGATAGCGCTTATTCTCTGCACCCAATACGTGCTTATTCAGATTATAGGTCTGCTTACTGATGGAGAATAATGCATCACACGACATATAATATCCTTGATTATACATTGGATATGGAAGGTCGTCCCAGATGTTATAATAGAGGATAGGCATTTTCTGACGGATTTCGTGCTCCATCTGATATAACCAAATCCAGTACCGTGGGTCTGTAAAATGCAATATAGCATCTGGTTTTTCTGTTTCTATGATTTGGCGGATTAAACGACTGTCTCCATATCCATTATACGGATAAATCCGACACCAAGCATCATCTACACCAGTTTCCTTTGACAGTGCTTCGGATAAATCAACAATCTTTCCCGCTTCAGGATGATTAACGCCAGCGCCGACATGCACCCAATTATATCTATGCGCAGTTCCTTCTATGATTTCTCTGGTCATCACACCGATGCCAGATGTGACTCGCATATCATCTGCTAAAAATAAAATCTTCTTACGTTGTTCTTTTGGTATATAACCAGTTCTCATATCAAATACCCCTTATAAAATAATACTACCACTCACGCTAGAAGAAATATAATGTATCCACATACGTTCTGTCAAGGTGCTGGCTATATGCCCATTCCTAATACAGAATTCTCTGATAGATTTATTTATTTCTTTACTAACCTGAATGGTAGTATATTGGCTTTTCTTTTTCTTCATAGTAACCTTTGTCTATAACCTTCTATAGATAAGTAGTAGGTTACATCGCAAAACGTTCATTTATCTGTAATCATCTTTTTAAGTTTCTTTCCTTCGGTCTTTGTATAAGAATCAACCGACCAATTATTATCACTACAATTAATTAATGTCCGCATGACTTCCAGTACGGTTTCCTTATCGTTCACGTTAAATTCAATCGGACCCCACTTATCAGTATCAATCAATATAAGCATCTTTCCGTTGAAATCCAAACGTAGGGAATCTACACGTTCCAGTTTCTTTTTACGTGGCATATCAGCCTCCTTATTTACACGTAATTCTGTGACCTTTACACTTATGAACTACATATGGACGTATTGTATGACCGCAATATGGACATATACAATAACTTGGACCCACAATCCAACGGGTCAAAAATACTGCAAGTAATATTATTCCTATTGCGACAAAGATATCCATCTTATCCCCCGAGAAAGGTTGCCGAAATCCAAATACCCAAATAACTTCCAACCACAGACCCAAGTGCATATCCCGCCCATTGGTGAAAATTATCTTGTCCGTGAGCAATTTTCTTAATCACGAAGAAGTTCATAGATGCAATCATAAAATCACTCAGTGCTGCGGTATGATAGTGTGCATCTGCTACGGCACGAAAGTTAACACACCAGATAGCATACATCAATATCTGAATAAAGAATAGTAAGGACGCTTCTTTCAGTTTTATAATCATAACATAATCTCAAATAGTTCGTATAATGCGTCTATCTTGGTCGGAGTATACTTTTCCAATAAAATAAGTTCCTTTGCCGCAAACTTCTTATCGTGGTCATCGTACCCAATCGCATGAACCAATTCGTGTACGAGAGTCAAGATGTCCCGTTGGGTGGGGGCGAGTTCAAGAATTTCTCCGTCACACCAACTATACTTCTGGAGTCCCTTACCGAATCGGATAAGTGGCATCTGCTTCTTAATCTTCTCTGCCTTCCAAATCTTCTCGGCGTATCGTGTAAGATAACCTAATGATCGTTGTTTGGTGATATACGCAAACCTACGGTCATAGTACATATCGGTTTCCAGTTGATAGACCCGCCGAGTATCAATCATTTGCTTATAACGCTTCTTCACAGATACATCTCCTTGACATAATCCCACACGATGATATTCATAGCGGCACTGACATTGAACGACCTGAGAACACCACGTTGTGGAATGGACATCTTATAGAAATGTGGATTTTCTGCAACAGCGGTGGGTAATCCGTGACTTTCTGAACCGAAGATAAACAACGGATTTTCCAGTTCTTCCTTGTACAATAAACGAGCCTTGTGTGACCCAATCTCTGTACCACCGTGTTCACACAATACGACACTGTTCCATTTCAACAGGTATTCCAACCGTTCGTTGATGGATTCGTCAGCGTGCATCGGGTCATCAAAGTTATATTGGACGATATTAATATATTTCTCGGCACCTACGGTAGACCGCTTATCAAATTTCTTTCGTCCAAAGATATAAAAGTTTTCTGCACCCAAAAGACACGCCGAACGAATCATCATTCCGATATTCAGTTCCCCCGTGATGTTGATACACCCCACGGAGAACCTATGTTGCTCACTCATCGTGATAGCAACATTCTGTTCAAGTGTATTGTTCTTGTACTCATCCCGCACATTGTAATGGTTACTAGCTGTCTCTGCGATAATCTTACTGTAGTTCACCATCGGGTTTTCCATTTTACACCCCGTACTTGCAAAGGTCTTTACGTTCACGGAACACACAATACTTACAATTACTCTTACCTGCCTTATGCTTGATAGTGTCGGTCTTATAATTCCCTTCACCATCAAAACAATCGTTCAAGAATGCTTCAAAGTCAGTCCACGCCTTATTGATAGACGGCTTTCCATGCGGAGGTTCAAACGGACTGACACGTGGAATCGGGTATGGAGAATTCTCAGAAATAATACGCTTGAGAATCACATACTCCACACGAACCTGAATCGGGTCAACCCCGAACAAATCAGAGATAAACTTCTTGTACAGAAGCAACTGACTAATCTTCGTCTTGTCCGACTTCTGTGCTTGCGTCCAACCCGCACGACTCGTCTTTAAATCGTACAGAGTAATGAGCCCCGTCTTTTCATTTTTGGTCACGATGTCCACGAATCCGACATACTTGACGCCGGGACGAACCTCTACGTCAATCGGATATTCAATGCCGACCAACTTGACATTCTGTGTAGGAAAGAGCTTCTTCTGATGCTTCTGAACATACGAAAGAATCTCCGTCCCTTGATGGTAGAATTCCTCAAGTGTCTTACGGTCAGATGGGAAAATCTTTTGTCCGTCCACTTCCTTGATACCCGCCTTGAAGTGTTCGTGAAACTTATTCTTTAAGTTTTCATCAAGGTCAAGACTATTTGCCATAGTCTCGCTTTTATTCATAAGAATGTCCAACCACTCTTGAATGACTTCGTGCATCGCAGTACCGAAGATAGTATGAATAGACCCCTCATCAAGACGATGACCATCCACATACTTCAACTTCCACGATTCGGGGCAGTTTGCCCACGTTGTATACTGACTATACGATACTTTATTCATAGATAACCTTTAAGTTAATAGACATCTTAAATATACTCAAATACGCCATAAAAGTCAAGACCCCTTTCGGGGTCTATTATAAGGTATTATTAATTTTCTACTGGCTCCCACTCGCCTCTATGTTCCTCGCATAGAGTCTGGTACCAACTACCTTTCTTTACTAAACCTGCGGTAGACCCACAATCGTGACAAACACTGAGACTTTCTTCTCCAACTTGTAGTATTGTCTTTTCCAGGTCTGCGTCGTAATAATCGGTATATATTCTGAGTCCACCCCACTTTTCTTTTACCTGAATGATACCAACTGTGGTTCCAATTGCGGCACGGGCGTTATACACCTTACGGACAAGAGATTCCCATCCCTTTCCGACAGCGGCAACTGCTTGTTCTTCTGTAAGATAATTAACTAGTGATTTCATCGACGTTCTCTTGTGGTGGTGTTTTTGATGCAACCCATTCTATGAATTCGTTTTCTAATAAAGTTCGACGTTCTAACATTTCTGCTTCTGACCGAATACTTTCTAGAGTTTCGGTAATAACATAATTACCATTTTGTAATGTCAGTTGAATAATATGTGGAGCGTTTTGACTGAGTGTATACCAATTACCCCGGTCAGTTGTGCCCTTTTGTACTGCCATTGGTCGTATCATTATAAGATTGTGTTGAAGGTAATCCGCTATATTCGCAAGTATCTTCTTTCTTTTCAAAGATACGTTCCCAATTATTCTTATACGTTTTAATATCTACACTCAACGGTCGTGGTGTATCGCCTTTTCCATTACTCATACTTTCCACCCCAATCATCTATTTCACCGATATTAATAAACGGTTTTGATTCTCCATAATAATGGACCGTGAGCCGAGCTTCCTTCATCATTTGAATACTACGTTCACGATGACCATCCCATATTTGACCTTTGGCACCTTGGTCACGTTCACAGAAGATAATCTTAATACCAGAATTAATAATCGCACGAGTACAATCCACACATGGAATATCGCAAGTCAAGAACAGTGTACAACGGTCGGTAGACACACCAATACGAGCCGCATTAATAATTGCATTGCGTTCGGCGTGTTCCATCCAATAGTACTTCTCTGGGCGTTCCTGCCGTTCATCGTGAAAATCCTCAATACCACGGGGAAACGAATTGTATCCCGTAGAACGGATTTCATTATTAGAACCAACGATAACCGCACCAATCTGTGTGTTCTGGTCTTTCGACTTCAACTTTACCGTGTGTGCAATCTTCCTAAAATATTCTGCCCAACCGAGTTTCACTGCCATAACCATTCCTTCCGTAGTTGCAAGTTTCATAGTTTTGCTTTTTTAATAACCTTTGGGTCAACACCATACTTTTCACATAACGAACGTAATCCAGACTTATTGTCTCTATAATAGATTTCCAAATAGGAAATAGCTTCTATCTCAGAGACACAATAATGTTTCGCAACCAAGGTGACCAACCACTCCTCATACTTGGTTTCCTTTGCCGCCTTCACATATTTGTTATATTGCTTACCGCGAGGAATCGTGGTCGCACAAAATAAATAGTGAACATCGGACGGTAGATTGTACTTTTGTATCTCATTAACCAGCGGGAGCTGATGAATGTTCATAGAAAGAAAGCGATTGACCATATAGTTACTATAGGTCCGCTTCTCCCCATCATCCAATCCAGAGAAATAGTTCTTCTTCTGGGATTGATAGATTTCGTTAATATGGTCAAATAGAGTCTTCGCCATCGTCGTCCCCCTGCATTACAATCTGTTTGTTTAACCAGCCATTGTCAACCCCTTGCAGGATTTCAATGCGTTCGACTTGACCATCTTTTACGTGTACCTTCTGAATCATTTGGGTGTACGGCTTGATTTCATTATATGGAAATACGGGAATCTTCAATTCCTTTATCATCCGCTTTCGGTCCTTCTTCCCACAGAGGAAATAGATATACCGATGTTTTGCGGTTTCTTCTTTCCGATAGAATGTCTGACCGATCGTCTTAGCCAGATTCTCCACCGACTTATTTCCCCAACGAGCCCCCACGGTACGGCTATGCGTCCAGAGGTCATCTTCATTAATACGGATACTGAAATCTGGCATCAACTTGGAATACCCACATCCTTGATATAGCCAATTCGTTGCCCGATAAATCCCGCCGGTATGTGCTTGTTCGGGGTCTGCATAACTGACCAAGACTTTCACCTTGGGGTCATGCTTCTTCATCCATTCAAACGATTTGGAAATCACAAAACTTTCCAGATTCTTTCCATACCCATCCAAGCACACCAGGCGGGTCAATTCTAATACTTCGTCAAGTTCCAATCCATCCACAATACTATCCACCGTTCTATTGCTGACGGGATGCCCATAGGTCATACACCCAATGAGCTTCTCGTTCGCACCAGCAAAGAACATATGTTCAGCATCCTCTACATAGAATACCCCAAGGGCATATCTGGTCGAACTAAACTTATGTGTATAGTGATGGGTTTCAATGAAATCCCGTGCCACGGATTTTGCAATTTCTCGTACCGTGACACGGGAAGTCTCAACGAAGGTCGTTTCCATCAGTCCTCAATAACGAGCTTGGGCTTAGTGGGTTCGACAGGAGCCTCAGCTTCCGTAGCTGGTGCTACCTTCTTCAACGGACGGAACATCTCGTTCACCCAACCACAAGCGACACACGCAAATGTGGGAATAGGAACGATACCTTCCTTACCGTTTGGAGACACCAAGGCAGACACCTTCTTCATCAACAGAACTTCTTCGAAAGTGAGATTACTGCAATTCTCACAAACAATGTCAGTAGCGTTTGAAAGGTCGGGCATTTGCTGTTGTCCACGCATCTGGCGCGGGTCCGGCGGAATAAACTTACTTGTCATAATTTCCTCTTAACTGATTAAAATGTTATACATTGTTGCCATAAAATTGATTTCCTTATCTACTACAAATGCATCCCGATACTGACCTTCTGCGATTGCAAGAATCGTCTGAGGAATACGATTCGGGGCATAATCTTGCACCTTGTCATACAATAAGCGATATAACTCGGTAAAATCACGAATACCTGCGTCAACCACAATCTGACGAATCTCATTCACCTTCGCAGGACCAGACTGATTACTCATCAAGGTATCCATAATCTTTAACTTACTATCACCAGCGATAACTTCACTCACATTGACCGACAGCTTCCCATCACGCGTCTGTTGCTGAGCAGTTCCGATAATTCGACGAATATCGGGATAGTATGCATTGACCAGCGTGGCGATTGCCTGCTTCTCAAAGGTCACGCCTTCTTGACCTAAGATGTTAGTCAGATGAACCGCAACTTCCTTCTTGGAAGGCGGAGTCAATGCAGAAGTCTGACACCGACTGACGATGGGTGGAATAATACGTTCAAAGTAATTACAGGTCAAGATGAATCGGGTTCTCTGACTGAATACTTCCATCATATTACGAAGAGCCGCCTGAGCGTCTGGGGTCAAGGCGTCAGCCTCGTCCAGTACCACAACCTTCAACGGAGCGAACCCCGTGGTGGACGCAAAGTTCTTAATCTTCTCACGAATTACATCAATACCACGTTCGTCGGATGCGTTGATGAACAACGAATCACAATCAATATTCTTGATGAGAATTTTTGCCGCGGTCGTCTTACCCGTACCTGCCGTTCCGTAGAACAGCAGATGCGGGATATCTTGGGTTTCAATATAATGGGCGAACTTCTCTTTGAGAGTTTCGTTTCCGATATAGTTGTCCAAGACAGACGGACGATATTTTTCTACCCAAATACTATGTTCAGCCATTACTTATCTCCCTTTAACTTCTTGATAAAGTCATCTCCGTGCATGTTAAGCTTCTGCAGATTGAGTCGCTCGCTAGTGACACGCAGGTTAGAATACTCCGTTACTCCACCACGCTCAATTCCCCACGAACGCGGGATGTAATGGTCGCCGGCGATGTCCTCCTCGTCAAGCTCCTCACCCGTATAGAAGCACTTATACTTCTGCTCCTTCCACTTACGAAGAATGTCCTTCTTTGAGAAAGTCTCACGTGAGTCAAGCTCGATAAGACCAAACATCTTACTATTCGCGTTCAGCTCCTTGTCAAGAATCTTGACAATCGTAGCGATAGCGTTCTCATTCTTACCACCGAACAAATCGCACATCTGAGGCATCTGCTTACCCTTTACGGTACGCTCGTTGATATAGAGCTTCGTCTTGGTATCCGACCACTTATCAATCACAGAAAAATAAGCGTCAGAGAACTTTCGTGGGTCCGTGACCGTCATTCCACGCTTCTCAATTTCGTGAGCATAGGACACCAGAATCATTGCCGACAGAGGAGTAAGGCGGTCCTTATGCTTCGACTGAACCGAGGTGATAATCTTATATGCAAAGTCCAGATAAGCCTTCCAACGCCGCTCATACGGACGAAACTTAGATGAACCGATACAAGCGAACTCCCCCTCCCTTTGGATGTTACGAACCCAATCGTTGAGCTTCTTGTTCTTAATCCCCTTTACAAGACCATGCTCGTACAGATAAATAAGTTGCGTAACCCACTCATCTACTTCCATACGGCCTTTCAACGTAAGCTTCGGAAGATGCTGAAGAACGGTCTTGATGCCCTTCTTATCCTTGACCGTAATACGAGTAAACAGCTGGTGCGTGTCCTCGAAACGGGAATGATTCCGAACAAACGTAGAAAACAGTCCACG
>Ga0315901_10006171_pt1 | contig 14422 bp, 8 predicted proteins | sample LakEriMetagenome_10_FD_203761 | JGI IMG/M metagenome (GOLD analysis project Ga0315901, IMG submission 203761) | Freshwater fungal communities from buoy surface, Lake Erie, Ohio, United States - Buoy 2 MA116 | ecosystem: Environmental > Aquatic > Freshwater > Lake | place: USA: Lake Erie, Ohio... | reverse complement strand
GTAGGCCGCGTCTCGCGCACGACACGCTGAGCGGGCGCGTGTGCGTAGTGAGCACGCGCAGCCGATCGTGCCGCCGCGCATCGCCGCCAGGGTAGCCGCCGCGGCGCTCGCACTCGATCATCGCCATGATGCCCTCCACGCTTTTCGCGAGCGACGCCACCGCGCTGGCCGGATGCCTCCGGTATGCGAAGACCGGCGGCTGCGCGATGTGAACGAAGCCGCGTTCGGTGCCGAGCCGCAGCCACAGGTCGCAGTCCTCGGCATTGAATGCGTGCGGCGTGAAACCGCCCGCGGCCTTCAACACATCAGCGCGGATCGCGGTGCCGCTCGGCCAGAGCGTCACGCGCGGCGAGGCGAGGTAGTCGGGGGAAAGTTGAGAGTTGAGACGTGAGACTTGAGATGAAGAATCCGCGGGGTTCGGCGGGCCTTGTTCGGTGTCGAACTCAAGGTGAGCGCCCTCGACCATCGCGGGCTGTGCGTGCGGCTCGATCACTTCGCGGTACAGCGCGAGCGTCCACGGGAACCAGAGATCGTCGCTGTCGAGGAATGCGATGTAGTCGCCCGTCGCGGCTGCGATGCCGAGATTGCGCGCCGCGGAGGGGCCGGCGTTGCGCTGCGTGAGCACCTTCACGCGGCCCTCGTATTTGCGCAGCACATCGGGCGTGTCGTCCGTCGAGCCGTCGTCGGCGACGATGATTTCGAACGCAGGCTCCGTCTGCGCGAACACCGACTCCAACGCCGCGACGAGCCACGCCGAGCGGTTGTACGACGGGATGACGACGGAGAACCGGATCACGGCCAGAACCCCGTCGAGTGCATGAATCGCTTCACGAGCCGCCGCGACTTCGGCTCGCGATACTGCGCGCGCACTTCTTCCTCCACGATCGCGCGCCCGTCGCCCTCGTCGCGGTGCAGCCCTGCACGCGGCACGAGCTTCGAGCGCCAGTCCTCCTCCTTTGCATGATCCCATCCCTCGAAGCCGCGCGCGCGGTTCTCGCGGCGCACGTCGAGCCGCATCTGGATCTGCTGTGGGCTGCGGTAGCAGTAGTGGCGAAAGTGCATCGGGTGCGGATGAATCACGCCCATGTGGTGCGGCCACGCGGCGTTCAGGTCCCATCTCAGCCGTTCGCGGTACCGGAAAAATCGCGGCTCAGCGCAGGCCGCGGCGTAGTGCTTCAGGCGTGCGCGATCCTTTTCAAAATCACCCGTGAACGCACCCTCCGCCACATCCTCGTGCGTGATGTAATACAGCAGGTTCACCGACCACACGACGTGCTCGTTCGCCGGCACCGCGGCGAGAAATTCACGCGGCTTCTCGACGTAGAATTCATCCGCATTGAGCTGGCACCACCAGTCGCCCTCGCGCGAATCACCGCGCTTGTCGGCGAAGACCTCGGCGCGCAGCCCTTCGCGGAACACCGCGTCATCGCTCCGCCACGGGATGATGCGCTCGCTCTTCATCGCCTGTACTCGGTCCCAAGTGCCGTCGGTGCTCGCGCCGTCATACACGTAGATGCGATCCGCCCAATCCGTCGCGTCACGCAGGCAGTGCTCGATCACGTCGGCCTCGTTCTTGGTCAGGCAGATTGCATGGATTCGCATAGACTTGGAGAGCCAAAGCGAATGGCGCGCCGCAAACCACCCAAATTTCCCGAACCCTCCACGATTAAACGAGCGCCCTCGCTTGCGCCGCACCGCACGAACCTCCACACACCGCCCATGAAATTCCTCGCTGCCATCCTGCTCCCGATCGCATTCGCCGCATCGCTTCGCGCCGCAGACGTGCGTCCCACCCCGCCTCCGGGCATCGAGATTCCCGCGGCGGATCGCGCAGAGATCGAAACAGGCGTGAACAAGCTCGGCGAAGAAATTGGGAAGTTGCACGAACTCGGAAAATCAAATCCGCTCATCGCAAGCGAATTGCCGAATGTGGAAATCTTCCACAAGTCCGCCGACTGGGCCGTGTGCTAGGGCGAGATCTTCGATGCGAAGCAAATCGCGACCGCGAAGACGCACATCGCACAAGAAGTCGAACACGCCGCCGCGGCGGCCTGTGCGCGTTTGACTGCCGAAGGTTCGATCTGTGGTTTTCGGGGCATGCCACACCCATGCCAAATTTAGTCTCATCTTGACAGCATTGTAGAATCAGATGCCCACCCCGCAGGAGCGTGCAGTGCTGCAGATGATCGCGGAAGGCCGGCAGAACAAGGAGATCGCGACGGTTCTGTCAGTCTCAGAAAAGACCGTGGAGCATCACCGCCAGCACGTGATGCAAAAACTCGCCCTGCGCGACGTGGCCTCACTCACGCGCTACGCGATACGCCACGGGATGCTGGCGGCGTAGGCCAAGGCATCCCGAAATGTGCCCGCGATTCTGCTGCGGCGTCCGGAAGAAGCAGCGCGCGCGGTGCGGCGCGCTCCACCCTACCTCACCCGCACGATCTGCAGGCTTTCGGTCTGGAACCACGCCTCACCCTTTGCCGAACGAACCTCCACTACGAGGACTGCCTCTCCGCCGCCGTCGAATTCAAACGCGATCTTCTGCCACGCCGCATTACCCGTGAGGCCGTTCACGCCCTTGCGCGTGCCACCGCTGATCCGCAGCCCCGCACCGTCGCCGCTCGCATCGCCACCCTCGACACCCGCGCACTTCACCATCGCCTCGAAGCGATACCGCCCCGGTTCGAGCGCGACGCTGCGCCGCCACGATGCAGCCGCCGCATTGTCCGCGCGGATGTGCAGGCACGCCTTGCCATCTACATTCTGCTCGTCGAGTACGCCGCCGCCCTGCGCGTTCCACTGCTTGGGACCAAGCTTGTGGGCATTGTTCACCCACTCGATCGGCTTCGGCATGTCGCCGAGTTGCTTTCCGATCGAAGCGAGCCGCGCCGCGACACGCCCCCGCGCACCGCCGATCTGCCCCTGATAATCCTTCGCCCATTGCGGGTTCGCCCGCGCGAGCCCCTCCATGATTTTCTGCCCCTGCGCGGTAATGCGCGCCTCCCAATCCACCGGCTTCAGCACATTTTCGTAAATCGCCTTCACGACCTTCGAGTAGTGCGCCTTCCAGTCGGGATTGCTCCACACGGCCTGCCCCACGAGCGAGCCGGGGTCGCGCACGAGGGGCCAGTTTGGCTCGCCATAGATCTGGTCTATTCCGTGGATGAAAAAACTCGCCTTGCCGCTCTTCGGATCGAAATAGACGCGGTAGTTGTTCCGGTTGAAATTGTAGCCGTCCCAATGCGTGAGGATGATCTCCATCGCGAGACAGCGGAGGTATTCGTTCAAGTCGAGCCGCTCTGCGAGTTTCTGCCAGCGCACCTTCGGGTCGCCCTCCTTGCACGCCGCAGCGAGTTCCTTCAGGTCGCGCTTGTCCGACTTGTCGCCGCCCTGCTGCTTCTCCAGGTCGCCATCAATCTCCGCGATAAAATGCCCGTCGTAGAGCGAGCCGTCCGTCTTCTCATAGAAGTAGCTCAGGAAATCCTTCGTGAAGCTCTCCTTGAAAATGTAGAGGCCCGTGTCGCGCCCGTTCCATTTCACGACCACATGCGTGCAACGCGAGGCCGGCACACCCGCCGCGCGCGACATCTCACCGCCGATGAATTCATTCAGCAGGCTCCCGTCCTGCGCGCCGTTGTTCAGGTGGAATTTTTCCATCCCGTGGAAGCGCTCGCTGCCCTTGAACTTGTCGAGGCTCACCGTCAGCCCCGGCTTCTGGTCCGGCCCCTGCGTGCTCCCCGCCGCACCCTTCAGCTTCACGGCGACATGCTTGTATTCCGTCTTCTTCCCGTCCGTCGCCGTCTCGATCATCGTGCACTCCGCATAGCGCCGGTTGTCCTTCTTCAAGTCCTCCCAATCAGAAGGCTTGAAAGTGAACTCCAGATGGACGACCGGCCCGGCAAAAAACGCATCCGCATGCTTGTGATGCTTTTCCTTCTTCCCGAGGTTCTGCGGCGCGGGCAGGACCGTCGCGACGGGAATCTTCGGCTTCGCAGCACGCGGATTCTGCGCGCGGAGAATCCCTCCCGCGATGAACACGGCAAGTGCGACGGATGATGCGGCAAAAATGCGTGTGCAGCTTGTTTTCATGGGACGTCCGGCGCAGCCCCGCTCACGATACGCAGCGCAGACTTCACGCGGCGATTGCAAAAAAACTTTCCTCGTCCCGGCTCAGCAGACAAGCGCGGGCCTTGGGATGAATCCCGCATCATGGTCAAGGAATTCGGATCAGGACGGACGCGCATCACCCCATCGGCTCGACATCCACCGACACGCGCACCTCATGCTCGCCGCCGCCGGTGAGGATTCCGCTCAGCGGGCTCACGTCGCTGAAGTCGCGGCCGATGGCGATGGTGATGTGTTCACCGGACGGCATGATGGCATTCGTCGGATCAAAATCCACCCATCCATTCACCGGGCAAAACACCGAGAACCACGCATGTGATGCATCCGCGCCGACGAGCCTCGGCCTGCCCGGCGCGGGATGCGTGCGCAGGTAGCCGCTGACGTACCGTGCAGGCAGCCCGAGCGAGCGCAGGCACGCGATGGCCGTGTGCGCGAAATCCTGGCACACGCCGCGACGGCGCTCCCACACTTCCTCGATCGGCGTCGCGACCGTGGTGGCGACCCTGTCGTAGCGGAAGTCCGAGCGGATGCGGCGCATGATGTCGCACGCACCGGTGAGCAAAGGCGCGCCCTGCGGAAAGCTCGTGCGCGCGTAATCCGCGTATTCGGGCATGAGCCGGACGTACGGCGACTCCATGCAGAATTCATACGGCGCGACATCCGCCGGCGAGACGGGATCACGGAAGCTCGCGACGACTTTTTCCCACGGCGGCGAGAGCGCAAGCACGGGCGCAGTGGTGACATTCACCGTGACATTGCTGCGCGCGACGACCTCGAAGCGCCGGTGGATTTCCTGAATCGCAAACGAGCACACGGCATTTCCAAAATAATCGCGGCTCTCCTTCCGCACCGCGGGCTGCGGCAGGACGCTGAGCGAACTCCGCGAGACCTGCTGCGTCGCGCTGGTCATCGGCAGCAGTCGCGCGGCGTGGTGCGAGACGGTGACGGCCTCGCTGTATTCGTAAATCGTGCGGTGCGTGATGCGGTAGTCCATGGCCGTCGTCAGTTGCCCGCGCGTGAGATGGCGGAGTGCGCGAAATAATTCACCGCAATCGCATCCGAGAGCCGCGGCAGGCTGGCCTCGACCTCGCGGATCACGCGCCCCGTCTCGCCGTCGTGCCACGGGCCTTTCGCGTGGAAAAGTTCGCGCGGATCGAGCAGGCGCACACGGGCGACCGTCTTGATCAGTTCGCGCTGGCCGGGACTCGGCAGCGCGGTCCGCCTTTCCTGCGGCAGACGGTCGAAATGTTTTTCGAGCTGGAGCAGTTGGAAGAGCAGCGAACGCGGGTTCGTGCCGTCGAGGAGCACGAGGTCATACACGGCGGCGATGTTCGGAACGAGCGAGTACCGCGAGCGGTACGTGAGCGTGCTGTCGGCGTATTCGAGCACGGCCTCGAGCACGCTGGGATTGTCCGCCTCGGGCGAGCGCAGCGCGCAGTCGAGCAGCGAGCAGAGATACAGCGAACGCTCGATGCGCTGGCCGATGTCAATGAAACGCCAGCCTTGCGCGCGCGTCATGTTTTCCCGCGCGAGCCCGTAGAAGGATGCGATGAGCAGCAGCAGTTTGTTCAGCACGGGAATTGCGTCCGCGGCGAGCATCGGACGTCCCGTGCCGGGCAGCGCGAGGCATTCGTCGAACTGGCTGAGCACGCGCCACACGTCGTTGGAAGTGCGGTCCCGCACGGCCATCGCAAGCCGCTGCACGCGCCCGGCAAAGTGGCTCAGGCTGTCCGAGCGTGTGGGATCAAAAATCATCGCGAGAAGTTCCGCCTCCAGCGCCTCGGCATTCCGCGCGTGGTCCGTCTCCTTCAGGCTGAACTGGCCCTGCCGCGCAAGCACCTGGAGGAATGGCAACACATGCGGCATGTGCCCGCCGCTGCGCTCGGGATTGAAACGGATGAGCGTGCTCCGCAGCAGGCGCGCAGTCGCATCGAGCCGCTCGGCGTAGCGGCCAAGCCAGCAGAAATTATCCGCAAGCCGCGACGGCAGATTGTTGCCGGTGCGGCGCAGTTCGACGTTGCGTCCCCCGCCCTGCAGCAGCGTGACTTCCTCGACCGGCCGGTCGCTGAGCACCCACGCGTCCTTGCTCGCGCCGCCGTGCTGCATGGAGATCAGCCGCGCGTCGCCTCCGAATGCCGTGCGCGCAAGGCCGCCGGGCATCACCTTGTAGCCCTCCGGCGTCGCGACGAGGTACACGCGCACGACCGTGCGCTTCGCGACGAGCCCGCTGCGTTCCCACGAGGGCGCGGTGGAAAGCTGGACCTTTTCCTGCGCGACCCAGAGGTGCGGCTGGAAGCGGATGCGCGCGCGCAGTTCGTCGTTCGAGAGCGCTTCCGATCCGACATTGCGCTGCGATCGGAACGCGGGCTTCACGGTGAGTTCGTCGAGATGCGACAGCACGTAATTCTCCGCGGCCTTCTGCCCGCACCACCATGTCGCCACGGATGGCATGAGCAATTTTTCGCCGAGCACATGGCGACAAAGTCCGGGGAGAAACGACTTGAACGCGGGGCTCTGCAGCAGCCCGCTGCCGAGCGCATTTGCCACGGCGACATTTCCCGCGCGCACAGCCTCGACTAGTCCCGGCACGCCGAGCATCGAGTCATTGCGCAGCTCCAGCGGATCGCAGAAGTCGTCGTCCACGCGGCGCACGATCACATCCACGGGCTCGAGCCCGCCGATGGTTTTCAAATAGACACGGTCGTAGCGCACCGTGAGATCCTGTCCCTCCACGAGCGTGTAGCCGAGATAGCGCGCGAGGTAGGCCTGCTCGAAATACGTCTCATTGAACGCACCCGGCGTGAGCACGACGACGCGGGGGCTGTCCGTCTTCCGTGAGCCGAGCCGCGCGAGCGACTCCTGCATCTCGCGGAAAAATCCCGCAAGCCGCTGCACGCGGCAGCTTCGGAACGCCTCGGGAAAAATGCGCGACGTCACGAGCCGGTTCGCCAGCGCGTAACCCGCGCCGGTGGGGATCTGCGTGCGATCCGAAATCACCCACCAGCGGCCATCCGGCGAACGCGCGAGGTCCGCCGCATAGAAATGGAGGAACGTGCCGTCCGGCGGGCTGATCTCGTGGACCGGACGCAAAAAATCCGGCTGCGCAAAGACGAGTGCTGGCGGAAGCCACGCGGTGCGGATGAGATCCTGCTTGCCGTAGCAGTCGGCGAGGATGCGGTTGATCAGCGTCGCACGCTGCGTGAGCGCCTTTTCCACGCCGCGCCATTCCTCCTGCGAGATGACGAGCGGGATCGGATCGAGCCTCCACGGGTTCTCCGCGCCGCTCGCGTCGCCATAGACCGTGTAGGTGATTCCCTGCTCGTGGATGATCTGCTCGCAGGCGTCGCGACGCCGCGCGATTTCCCCGTGGCCGAGCGCATCGAGTTCCGAAAGCAGCGTCTCGAAATGCAGACGCGCCTCGCCATTCGGCGCGCGCATTTCATCGAACACCCCGGCGATATGCGCGTAGTCGGCAAACAGCCCGCCACGCCGCTGGCCGTCCGGCGGATTTCCGGCGCGGGCGATGTTCGTCGGCGCGCTGTCAGGCATGGCGCAGGTCGAGCGTGAACGGGAAGTCCGGGTTCAACTGCGCGGGCGGCACGATGAATTTTCCCTGCGTCGCACCTTGCACCACAAATCGGGAAAGTCGGCGGCTCTCGGCTTCGTAGCTGTTCACAGGGAAAGTGTCGTAGCTGCGACCACCGGGATGCGCAACGTGATACGTGCAGCCGCCGAGCGAACGCTGGTTCCAAGTGTCGTAAAGATCGAACACAAGCGGCGCGTGGACGCCGATGGTCGGCTGCAAACAATTCGGCGGCTGCCACGCGCGGTAGCGGACACCCGCGACCGCTTCGCCATTCACGCCAGTCGAGTGCATCTGGATGCGGCGGCCGTTCACCGTGAGCGCGAAACGGTCTCCGCTGAGGCCGCGTGCTTTCACCTGCATGCGTTCGAGCGAACTGTCCACATAGCGCACGGCGCCGCCCGCCGCGCCTTCCTCGCCGAGCACGTGCCACGGCTCGAGCGCGGTGCGAAGTTCCACATGCACATCGCGCCGTGCAAAATCACCGATGCGCGGGAAGCGGAATTCAAAATGCGGCGCAAACCAGTCGGCCTCAAATGCGAAACCGGCGTCGCGCAGATCGTGGATCACGTCCGCAAAATCCGTCTCGCAGAAGTGCGGGAGCATCCAGCGGTCGTGGATGTCCGTGCCCCAGCGCACGAGGTCGTTCGTGTACGGATGCCGCCAGAATTTCGCGACGAGTCCGCGCAGGAGAAGATGCTGCGCGAGGCTCATGCGGGCGTGCGGCGGCATTTCAAACGCGCGCATTTCCACGAGACCGAGCCGGCCCGCGGAGCCGTCGGGCGAATAGAGTTTGTCTATGCTGAACTCGGCGCGGTGCGTGTTGCCGCTGGCATCCGTGAGCAGGTTGCGGAACAGCCGGTCGGTGAGCCACGCGGGCGTGTGTTCCGGGTCGCGCTTTGCGCCAAGTGCGAGCTGACGATCCAGTTCGTTGAACGCGACCTCGAGTTCGTAGATCGAGTCGTTGCGCGATTCATCCACGCGCGGCGCCTGCGAAGTCGGGCCGACGAAGAGGCCGCTGAAAAGCCAGCTCAGCGACGGGTGATTTTGCCAATACGCGATGAGCGAGCGCAGCAAATCGGGCCGGCGGAGCACGGGCGAATCAATCGGCGTCTCCGCGCCGATGAGGATGTGGTTGCCGCCGCCGGTGCCGGTGTGGCGTCCGTCCACCATGAACTTCTCCGTGCCGAGCCGCGTCTGGCGCGCTTCCTCGTAGAGCACGGTCGTGCGGTCCACGAGTTCGTCCCACGACTTGCTCGGGTGCAGGTTCACCTCGATCACACCAGGATCGGGCGTGACCTTGAGCACGTTCAGCCGCGGATCGCGCGGCGGTGTGTAGCCTTCGATGGCGACGGGCGTGTTGAGTTGCGCGGCGGTGTCCTCGATGGCGGCAACGAGTTCGAGGTAATCTTCGAGCGTCGCAACGGGCGGCATGAAGACGTGCAGTTTTCCCTCGCGCGGCTCGACGCACAGCGCGGTGCGGACGATCCACGCGGCGGATTCGCCCGGCTGCGGCACGCGCGTCGGGTCTGCGCGCAACGCCTCCTTTTCCGCCTCCTCCTTGGTGAGTTTTCCACGGCGCAGCGCAGCGGCCTTGCGGCGCTCGGGCGTGTCGGCGCGCAGGTAGCGCTGGCGAAATTCCTGCGGCGAGGGCAGCGGCGGACGCTCGGCCGTCGGGTCGAGTTCGGTGATGTAAGGATAGTCGGATTCCTTCACCCACGGCAGCGAATCGAGCGGCAGGCGCAGGCCCATCGGCGAATCGCCCGGCGCGAGATACAGCCGCTCGGAACGCAAGAACCACGGCCCGCTCACCCAGACCGGCGCGTGGCCTTTCCACCCGCGCTGAATCGGCAGCACGTGACCGACGACCCTGTCGAGCCCCTGCTCCAGAATCTTCGCGAGCCGCACACGCTCCTCCTCCTTTTTCAAATCAGCGGCGTGCGGGTCCACATTCGTCGGCAGCTTCCGCTCCTTCCACACATGGTAAAATGGATCCTCGAATCCCGGCAGTATCCATTTCGGGTCCGCACCAATCCGCTCGGACAGCGCTGTGATGAACTGCGCGGAGTGATCGCGCGTGTGGCTGTAGTCCGCGCCTTCCTGCGCGATGAGTTCGTCCTTCTGCCAAATCGGCATGCCGTCCTTGCGCCAGTAGCAGCCAAATGCCCAGCGCGGCAGCGACTCGCCCGGATACCACTTGCCCTGGCCGAAATGCACGAGCGACGCGGGCGCAAATTTCCCGCGCAGCCGCTTGAGCAGCGTGTCGGAAAGAACGCGCTTTTTCGGAGACGTCGCGGAGAAATTCCACTCGGGCCCCTCGGGATCGTCAATCGAGATGAACGTCGGCTCGCCCCCCATCGTGAGACGCACGTCGTGCTTCACAAGGTCGGCATCAATGGCGTGGCCGAGCTTCTCGATCCCGGCCCACTGCTCCTCGGTGTAGGGCTTCGTCACGCGCGGCGATTCGTAGATGCGCGTGACGCGCATTTCGTGCAGCAGCTTCGACTCGCATTTGTCCACCGCGCCGCTAACCGGTGCCGCGGTGCTCGGCTCCGGCGTGCAGCTCAGCGGGATGTGACCTTCGCCCGCGAGCAGTCCGCTCGTCGGATCAAATCCGATCCAGCCCGCGCCGGGCAGATACACTTCGCACCACGCGTGCAGGTCCGTGAAATCCACCTCGGTGCCGCTCGGCCCGTCGAGCGATTTCAAATCCGGCTTGAGCTGGATGAGGTAGCCGCTGACGAAGCGCGCCGCCAAACCGAAGTGCCGCAGCAACTGCACGAGCAGCCACCCCGTGTCACGGCACGAACCGCTGAGATTCGAGAGCGTCGTCTCCGGCGTCTGCACGCCTGGCTCGAGCCGGATGAGATACTTGATGTCGTGCTGGAGCCGCTGGTTGATCGCGACGAGAAAATCAATCGTGCGCAGTTCCTTCGCGCCGACTTTGGCTGCGGGCTTTTTGCTTTCTGCAGCGGTTCCTTCCACCGCGATGTGCCCGCCTTCCGTGTGGACATTCGTGCGATGCAGCCCGCTCGGCGCGGGCACATGCGTGAGCGCCTCGGGATGCCCGAGAATGTCGCGCTTCAGCGTGGTGAAATACGAAGCGAGCTTCGGCGTCAGCGTGCATGGCTCAAGAAACGGCGTGAGATCCTTCTTCGTCACCGCGTCGTAGGCGAAAGGAAAATTGCTCGCCGCCTCCTCGATGAAAAAATCGAACGGGTTCAGCACCGACATCTCGGCGACGAGCTCCACATCCACGCAGAATTCCTTCATCTCGTCCGGGAACACGAGCCGCGCGTTCCAATTCGCAAAGGGATCCTGCTGCCAGTTGATGAAGTGCTCGCCGCCCGTGATCTTCTGCGAGTAGCTCAGAATTTTTGTCCTGGAATGCGGCGCAGGCCGCAGCCGCACGACATGAGGCGCGTGCGCGACCGCGCGATCATACGTGTAGTGCGTGCGGTGGTGGAGTGCGACGTGGATGGCCATGAATTTTCGGGATCAGCCGGTGGTGCGAAGACCGCTGGCGATTGCGTTGATGCTCAGAAGGAGGTCGGGCAGCATCGCGTCGGCGGCTTTCTCGTCGCCCGATGCGCGCAGTCCGCGCCATTTCCGCAACAGCGCGATCTGCTGGAGGTGCAGGATGCGCAGCGCCTCGGTGCGAAGATGGAGCGTCTTCCACATGCGCGGCCGGCGATCGACCATCGGGCCGCCGCGCAGACGTTCGAGCATCGCGCGCGTGAGATCCCATTCGCGGAGGATGTGGCCGAGCAGGCGTTCGCGGACCGTGGTGTCTTCCACCATGTCCGCGTAGGCGCACATCAGGTCCCGGTCGGAACTCGCGATGGAAGATTCGATATTCGTGAAGACGTAGTGCAGGAAAGGCCAGCTCCGCAGGCCCGCGCTGAGGCTCGTGAGTTCTTCCCCGGTGAGCGACGCGAGCGCGCTGCCCGCACCGAACCACCCGGGGACATAGAAGCGGGACTGGTTCCACGAGAACACCCACGGAATCGCGCGCAAATCGGCGAGGCTTGGCTGCCCGGTCCGACGCGATGGACGCGACCCGATGCGGCTGTTCTCCAGCGCATCGATCGGCGTCGCCTGCCGGTAAAATGCAAGGAAACCCTCGACTTCGAGCAGGCCGCGATACGCCGCCCGGCTGCTCGCCGCGAGTTTCTCGACGACCGGTGTGAGCGGACGCGACGCCTGGCGCTCGCGCGCGTGACGGCCTGTCTTGACGGTCACGCCGGCGAGCAGGAGTTCGAGGTTGTAGGCCGCCGTCGCCGGATTCGCAAATTTCTGCGCGATGGTTTCCCCCTGCTCCGTCAGCCGGATGTCGCCTTGCAGCGAACCGTGCGCGAGCGCATCGAGGAACCGATGCGTCGGCCCCGCGCCGCGACTGACGGTGCCGCCGCGACCGTGGAAGAAACGGATCCCGATGCCGGCCTCCTGCCCCACTGCCGCGAGCTGCGCCTGGGCGCGGTGCAATGCCCATTGGCTGGCGAGGATTCCCGCGTCCTTGTTGCTGTCGCTGTAGCCGACCATCACCTGCTGGATGATCTCCGTGCCGTCGCGCTTCGACTGGAACTCGAGGCTCCGCCGCGTGACGGGCTGCGCGAGAAATTGCCGCAGCATTTCCGGCCCGCGCTCGAGATCATCCGCAGTTTCAAAGAGCGGCACCACCGGCAGCAGGCACACGATGCCCTCGGGAAAAGCACGCAGCAGCCCCGCCTCGCGGGCGAGAACGTAAACGACGAGCAGATCGGAAAGGCGGCGCGTCATGCTCACGATGAGCGCGCCGCCGCCATCCGCACCGAACCGGGCGATATGCGCGGCGAGCACACGATGGCAGCCGACCACGGCATCCGCCTCGGGCCCCGCGCTCGCGCTGGGATGCAGGAATGGCCGCGGCGATTGCAATTCACGCTCCAGGAAACGAAGCCGCTCCGCCTCGGACCATTCCTCCCACTGGCTGCCGTCGATTCCCGCGGCACTCATGAGCTGGCTGAGCGCCTTCGCGTGGAAGGCGGAGTTTTGCCGGATATCGAGATTCGCAAGATGAAAGCCAAAGACCTCCAGCGCGCGGCGCGGCGGACCGACATCCGCATCGGCGAGCCGCTGCGCGCCCGCTTCCACGAGCAAAGAATGCAACACATCGAGATCGGCGGCGAGTTCCGCGGCGGCGTGGTAAAGACCGTCGCCCTCGCGAAGTTCCGCGAGCTGGCCGGGAATCACAGCGAGCGGGAGACGCGCGAGCATCAGCTCTACGAACTGCCGCCACGGCTCCTCCCCGTGGCTGGCGAGGATGCCCGCCGCCGCATTGCCCAGCGCATCCGCCATCCGACCGATCGCCGCGCGCAACGCCACCGGCGGCGGCTGGATCCATGTCGTGAGCGTGAGCTTCTCGGCGAGCGCGGTGAGATTGCGATGATGCACGAGCAGCGCATTCGCCCGCAGGCGTTCGAGGGATTCGCGCGTCACCTCGGCCGTCACGCCGGGATGGCCGTCGCGGTCACCGCCGACCCACGTGCCGAAGCCGATGCGCGGCAGCGCATCCGGCGCGGCGAGCCGCGCGGGATTGAAGCCCGCCTCACTCCACGCGAGCCGCAGCCGTTCATCGAGCACCGGCAGCACCGCCGGGAAAACATCGCGCAGATAGTGCAACACATTCCGGCGCTCATCGGCGAGCGTCGGCTTTTCCAAAAGGATCTCGCCCGTGCGCCACAGGCGCTCGAGCGCCGCCTTCACCTCCGCGGCGCGACGGCGGACTCCGCCGGGCGTGCGCGATCCCGTGCCGCCCTGCTGGAGCAATGCGAAGAGCATGCGGTGGTGATCGAGCACCGTGAGGCGCTTCGCCTCGGTCGGATGCGCTGTGAGCACCGGCTCCACACGCACGTGCCTCATCTGCGCGACGATGTCGTCCTCACTCGTTCCCGCGGCTTTCAGCGCCGCGAGATGGCTTCCCCAGAGGCCCTTCTCCGCGGCCACACCTTCGTGCTCTTCGCGAAGCTCGCGCACGGTGGCGGCGGCATTTTCCTCCACCATATTCAGAATCTGGAACGCAACCGAGTACGCGAGGCCGAGCCGGGCGGGCGGCTCGGACGCCATCACGCCTCCGCCGATCCACGGCAGATGCGCGGCGAGTTCCCCGTGGCCGAGATCGCGCAGCACTTCCGCAAACGCGCCAACCAGAAACCGCAGATCGCGGTCAATCTGCTCGAACCCGATGCTGAGGTAATCAGGCTTTTCCGTGCTCATTCCCTGATGATGCTCGATCCCGCCCGGAGTGGAAGCGGGGTTTGCGCGCGCCGGGGGAATGAGCGGCATTTTGACGGGACTGCTGTTGCTGCATTTCCTGCTGCACGATGATCTCGTCTTCGAGATTCGTGAACGGCTGGAAGATGTATGCGTTGAAAAGCGCCTCGCCGATTCCGTTGAACTTCACTTGGAGGCGGTCGAGGTACTCGTGCAGACCGACAGCGAGGACTTCGTCCATTGAGCCGTATTCGAGTTCGGCGAGCAAACGGCCGCTCAATTTCTCCGCGTCGTTGCTGAAGCGGCGCGGCGCGACGCCGGAAATGCGGCGAAGGGCGTCGTCGAGCTTCTCCACGCAGAAGCGCACGCTGCGCGGGAATTCGTCGCTGAAGAGCAGCATCTCCGCGACCCACTCGGGCCGCACCTCCGCGCCGTATGCGGCCTTGTATGCGTCCCATGCAC
>Ga0315901_10006169_pt1 | contig 14424 bp, 17 predicted proteins | sample LakEriMetagenome_10_FD_203761 | JGI IMG/M metagenome (GOLD analysis project Ga0315901, IMG submission 203761) | Freshwater fungal communities from buoy surface, Lake Erie, Ohio, United States - Buoy 2 MA116 | ecosystem: Environmental > Aquatic > Freshwater > Lake | place: USA: Lake Erie, Ohio... | reverse complement strand
CGTCGAAGAACGTCCAGCCCGCCGCGTCACCCTTGAGCTTGGTGAATCGCAGCAGCCAGCGTTTGCCGTCGATGGTGACGTGGTGGTCTTCCGGCACGGGCTTGCCCTTTCGCCCGTCACCGTACGCTGGGTGTCAACTCGCAGCCTTCGCCCTGGCCCTGCGGCAGGCGAGCCGTACTAGCTGCGTTGCCCCCAAGTCGGTCCACGGCAGCCGCGTCCTGCCGTCGGCCCACCGTTTCGCGTGCTCGTCACGCATCGTGGCGAGAATCTCCGCAAGGCCCGCTTCGGACTCGCACCAGTCTGGCCCCAAGGCGTTCATGCGGGCCTGCATCGACTTGCACCCACAGCCCTCTTCGGCCTCAATCCCGAGCCAATCGCGGAGGATGGCGGCGAGTTCGTCGCCGGGGCGCGGCCGGGCTTTAGGTCGCGGCGGCGTGGTTTCGGCTGATGGCCGGCAAACGGCAATCGGCGGCGACGGAAGATTGAGCCGCACAATCCGGCCGCAGACTCCGCACCGCCAGCCTTCTCCATCGCGCACGAATTGGCACGGCGTGTTCATGCGGCCGACACCGAGATCGTGATGCCGTCGAACCGGTAGGTGTTCGTGCCGTTGCCGTTGCTGGTCACGGCGTCCGCGTTGCCGCACCCGTTCCCAAAAAGCCCCGGTATGCTGATGACACTGAGCGACATTGCATACGAGCGGTTGAGCAGTGCAGTTGGACAATCGTCAGTAGTCACACGATCAGACACCGACGCATGGGCGAGGCCGTCATAGTTCAATGTGGCTTGCCACATCGGCACCGCAGCCAAATAGCCCGAGCCGCCACTCGTCACGGAAATGCCAGTGATTTGCCCGAACGTCTCCGAGCCGACCGTGCCGTCAACGGTAGCGGTGGCCGTCGCTCCCTCGCCAGCGTTGCTGCTAATCGTCACGGTCGGCGTATCTACCTGCGAGGTGCCTGTCGATTCGGATAGGTAGTAAGCCCCAGGCTCCCAGACGACCACCGACTCAATGATGCCTGTCGATTTGTAGTATTCGCCGCCGCTGTACAACGGTAAATTCACCGAGGAAATCACACCCGTATCTCGGTAATAAGAACCGCCCTGCGAAATGCCAATTCCAGTGATGGCCCCGGTGCCATCGACCGACGAGACGTAGAGGTATGAGCCAGACGCCTCGATGTCGCCAGTTGAGATGAGCACTTGATCCCACTGGCTGTATCCGCTGCCGCCGTTCGTGATGGCGACCGACGACACGGTCCATGAGTCGCCGGACGCCGACAGCGACGGGGTCAGCACCGCACCACTCCCGCCGCTGTACGGCAGGCTTGCGGTCACGTCCGGCTGGCTTCGCACAGTGCTGATCGTGGCCGAAGCGCCGTAGACCTGGGTGCCGTCCGTCACCGTGAACGTGACGCCAGTGCCGTCTGTGTAGCCAGTGCCGCCGTTGTTCACAGTGACCGACGACACGCTCCAAATATCGAGGCCGTTCCAATCCGTTGATTGCCAAAGCGTGACGGACAGGCTGGCCCCTGAGCCGCCAGAAACAGACGCCGTTACCGTTGGCTCGACTCGCCCGGTCACGATATAGGCCGACGCCGGATAGTCCGTTGTCGCACCTTCTTCCGGCGTGAACACGACAGACACGTTTCCGGCGTAGCCGGTGCCGCCTCCTGTAACGGAGACAGACGAAACGCCCCACGTCGCCGACTCACCGGTGCCGCTCTGCGTCAGCGTGGCCGTGAGCGTGGCCCCGCTGCCAGTGCCGCCTGACAGCGTGACGGTCATGTCTGGCTCTGTCCGCGTGAAGATTTCGCGTGCGTATCCTTCGCCTGGGTTCGTAATCGTGACGCCAGTCACCTGCCCGCCGCCGACGCTGGCTTCGGCGGTTGCGCCATAAGAACCCCACGATGGCGGCGAGATCGTCACGTTTGTGAATGCAGTGGTTGCTCCAATAGACATTACTGCGTTACGGACACCAGACAGAGAGCCGCCGCAGTCTTTTGTCCCCCAGTTGAAAGTGTTGTTGACGAATCCCCACGGCAGGTCTGGCATGATGCCGGAATACCCGATAATGCAAGCCTCGTTCCTGCCTCCCTCTGCAATCACGCCCGACTCGTCGCGAGCCACTAGGCTGATGTTGGCAGCAGCGCCAATCCCGCCGCCAGTTGATTGGCTGATGGTGCAGTAGCCAGTAATGCCGCAGTGGTCGGCAAGCCCAGGTACATAAGCGCCAGAAGTGCCGCCGCCATACGCACCTGAATGCCCAAAAATCAGCGGTATGCCAGACGCCGAAATCGAAACTTGGTCCGGCACGGGGCATCCGCCCTGCGACGACTCTCCGCACTCCCCCTCGGCAATCGTCACCGTGCCGTTGGTCATGCACGAGTATTGGCCCGAGAAGTGTTCGGCGTCGAACGTCAGGTCGGTGCAAGGGATTAGGTTGCCTTCACCGTCAAGCGACGGCCGCGATCCCGACAGCAAGGTTGTTGCCGCATTGTTCGCCGCCCTCCGCACGACTGTCATCGTGTGATTCGTCGCACCAAGGCTCAACGACATCTGAAGCGTGCCGCCGTAGTTGTCTGGGCAGACTGAACACACGCGATCGCTGACATACTCGCAGGCATTCGGCCCGAATACCTGACCGCCACCCACAAGCGTCACCGCCGTGATGACGCCGGGCTTGTAGTAGCGACCGGGTGCAAGTAGTTCGGCGGCGAGCGGCTGACCAAATCCGCCAACCTGAGTGATTCTCGCCGTAGCCGGCTCGACCACAACCACGCCAGCCTCCGGTGACAAATTCACGACTTGCATCGCCGAGTATCCGGCCCCGGCAAATGGCTGCCCCATGCTGGCGACGATCCAGTAAGGGCTGCCGTCTTCGGCGTTCTGCTGCTGGTACGTCACCGGGACAACAGCACCGCCAACGCCTGGAACTACAGCGCCTCCAGTCACCAGCGATAAAAAGTCTGTACTCCCTACTCCAGGCAGATTCATTTTGGACTGCGGCTTCGTCGTCGCAATCGTGATCGTCGCCTCTGGCTGTTCTGTGATGCAGCCATTCGACGAAAACGCGACCTTGTCGCCGAGGGAGTAGTTCGCCCCGCCGTTGGTGAGCTTGATGCCTGTCACGGAGTAGCTGCCGTCCGTCGCGCTACGGGCCGTAGTGACCGAGAACGTCGCTCCCGATCCGGTCGCTGATGGCACCGAGGCCGTGACCGACAGCGTCGGGTCAGGAGGTCGCTTCAACTCAAACGTCACGTCATCAAGAAACGAGCACTCGTTGCAGTTCTCAGTGCCGTGGGCGAAGCCCGAGAATGTCGCCGTGAGGCAGAGCGGGGCGCAGCGGGGGCAGGGCTGGCATGGCGGCTCGCCGCCGCAGCATCCGCATGGCGTGCCGGGAAGAAACATCTCAGCACTCCGCAGCGATCAGATACCACGCTGTGCCGTCCTTCGCGATGGCGCAGTTGCGAGACGACGCGGCGGTGCCGATGGCGGCGAAGAGGTTCGTGGCCGACACCGTGTTTGGCGTAGTAGTCACGCCGCGAAACGTCACCGTCTTCGCAGTGTTCTTTGACCACGCCCCGGTGAAGGTGCACATCTTGAACACGATCTTCTGCCGTCGCTGCTCAGTCACCGCCCCAAACGTCAGCGGACTCGCCCGCCTGGGCTCTTGCTCGACCGCCTGCACCACGCGGGCAATCCGCCGCGCGCTGCGAATGTCGAACTGTGTGAGGTCGGCCATGATGACTAGACCGCTGGGACCGTCGTGGGGGGCGTGCCAAAGGTCGATGCAAAGTTAGCCTCTGGGCTAACGCGACGATTGAGAACGGCCGGCACTCCGAGCGTGAGTCCGCCAGAGCCGTCGAGGCCGACAGGGTTCGGCGATGCGATCCACTCGCTGTTTTCAAAATCGAACACCATCGCTCTTCTTTTCTGCCCGCCGCCGATGAAATTAAACCCGATGTCGGGCAGCTGAAGATTGTGGCCGCTCTGCCGATAGTGCAGTTCCGCCGTCGCCTTCCAATAGCCGACGATGCTTCCGCCGAAATCTTCGTAGGTCGCGCCGACCGTAAGCTTTTGCACCTTCACGCTGTGTGCCGGGCAGCCAAGATACGTGGCGTTATTCACGGAATTCTGAGCCGCATACCAACTGCTCGGGAAGTTGGCAAAGTTCTGCGTCACCCTTGCCACGACCGTAGATTCCTGCGTTGTGAGGCCGGGAAAATAATCGTACGCCGAGTTCGTCAACGGTCGCAGCGTCGTGCCGTCGTAGTAGAACAATGCAGGAACTTCGCCTGGAGCTGACTCAAAATCCCACAGCGCTGAACGGCTAGTCGGGTGGACTAGCTCGCTCGCCTGAATGACGCCGTACTCGCCCAACAAATGGACGTGATACGGAGAGCCTTCAAAGCCCTCCGTTAAATTCATCTTCCGCAGCCGATAGCCGGTGTACGTTGGGTGAAGCGAGCCAAGGTCAACGCCGATGGCCGCGAATATCTCAGTCTCGGCAGTCGGCGTCGTCAGCGTGTCGTCAGACAAGACGCAGACCCACTCGCGCTGAAGCTTACGCGGCTTGCCGATTTCGTATTCGTTCTTACGGAACAGTTCTTTGTACGAGACAACCGACATCGTTACACCTAGGGAACAATGATTGCCGGCTGGCCCAGCCGCGTGAGGTCGCGGTCGATGCCGGCGGCGATGCGCTGAAGCAGCTTGTTGGCAAGCCGGGCCTGAATCAGTTGCGGATCTTGAGCATCAGCCGCCAGGCCAAGCACGATGGCTGCACCCTCCTGCGTGCGAACGTCGGCGGTCTGCACCGTGCGAGAGCCGAGCGTGTTCAAGGCCGTGACCCGCTCCACTTGGCGGTTGTATTCGGCCTCCTCCGCCTTACGCTGCTCTTCGTAGGCTTTCTTTTGCTGCTCGAGAATTGCTTCTTGCTGCTGACGCTGGGCGTCAGCCTGAGCCTTCTGGGCCTCGACCAACGCACGCCCGGCTTCCTGCTGCTGCCGCTGGTTGTCGGCAAGGGCTTGGTCGCGTGCCTTCTTGGCCGCATCAATGTTCTTCAGTTCGTTGTCGAACGCTTTCTGCTGCTGAGCGACCTGCTGGTCCAGGGCTTCCTTGTTGAGGATGCCGTCGCGGGCTTGCTGCTGGGCAGCCTCGACTCCGGCTTTGAGCCGCTCAAAAGCCTGAGCGCCAGCGTTGCCGAACTCTTGCGCCTTGTTCGCAGAGTCATTTAGGCCAGCATTGATCGCCTCAAATGCCGGGCCGAAGCCTTGGCCAAAGCCCTGGTCGATGGCCTGCTGCTGCTCCTCGAGCTTGGCCTGCAACTGGTCGAGTTCCGCAACGCGAGCCGCCGCAGCGTTTGCAGCAGCCCTGTTGCCGTCTTCCCACGCGGCATACTGTGCACGAATCGCTTCTTCCTGCTGCTGCTGAACGACCAGCAGATCCTTCTCGAGCTGCGACCGCTCCTGCGTCTTGCCGAGCAATTCCTGCACGCGGGCAAATGCAGCATCATTGGCAGCATTGGCTGCGTCGGCGGCTTGCTTTGATCCATCGATGACCTTGAGTTGTTCAAGCGACAACTCACGCAGGCCGGAAACCTGACGGAAGATCGCAGCCTCTTCCTCTCGCCGCCCACCGTCGCGTGCGCGGCCGGCTTCACCGACGAGCCGCACGATCTCGCGTTCAATCGCGGCCCGATTCTCAGCAGCACGCACCCGCTGCTGATCGCCGCCGAAGTTGGCCTCCACTTGCTGCTGCTGCCGAAGCGTTGCGATAAGCTGCCGGTCGGCTTCCGCCTTGCGCTGCACCTCTTCGCGGGCCTGCTTCAGCGTGTCGATCTGCCGGCGGTACTCCTCCGTCACCTGCCCGACGAGCCGCTTGTACGCCTCTTCGTCAATGTTGCGGGCCGCAAGACGGCTCTTGAAATACTCAATCGCTGTCGCGTAGCTGTTGAACGCCTTCGCGCCTGCGTTGCCGAACTTCGACGCCTCACGAGACGCATCGCCGATCTGACGCTGCGCGTCGGCAAACGTACGCTGAAGTTGCTGTGCCTGTTTGTTGACCGCAGCCAGCGGCTTCTCTGCCTCGACCTTCAGGCTGGCCAGTTGCTTCGTCGTCGCTTTTGCACCGGCATCGACGCCGGCGAAATACTTGACTACTTCGTTGACGCCATCGCCAAACAGGCCGAGGAATCCGCCGACCGCATCCAGCGCCGGGCCAAGCACGTTACCAATAGCATCGGCCACGCGAGACACGACGCCAAGTAGCGAAGCAAGCAGTTTCGACGCCCCCTCGACAAGCCCGGCAAATGGCAGCAGAGCGTTTGTGCCGAGCGCCGCAATTGCCGTCTTTACGTCGTCAAACGCCGAGCCCAGCCCTGCAACGCGTTGGCCGTCGATTTCGCTGATTGTCGCGCCAAACTTGGCGAGAGCCTGCTGCCCTTCTCCGACAGCGTTGAACAGCGGTAGGAGCGACAACCCGTTCTTGCCGAGCGTATCCACCGCCAGTGCTGCCCGCCTGGCAGGATCTTCGATTCGCTGCAACGCCTGAGCCGTCTGCGTCGCAAGCGTTGTCGGGTCGCTATCTCTGAGTTCCTGCTGAGAGATGCCTAGCTGCTCAAAAGCCTTTGCGGCATCCCCAGTGCCGCTGCGGGCTTTGTCGATGTTGACGCTGAACTTTTGAATGGCAGACGCAGCCGCATCAAGAGACTGGCCGCTGCGGCGGGCGGCTTCTTCCAAAACTTGAATCGTCTCAAAGTCCGTGCCAAGCCGCAGTGCGGCGTTGCCAAGCCCTTCCAGCCGACCTTCCAGCGAGCCAAGCCCAGACACGATGCCAGCGGCAGCGGCGCCGAATCCAGCGATGCCGGCCGTGGCGATAGTAAGCGGGTTCGCAAACGACGCCAGCGATGAGCCAATGTTGGCGAAGCCCTGAGATAGCCCACTGCCGAACACGCGCGAAAGCCCGGTCGCCGCACTGGCAATGCCGCTCATCCGGCCAGCGATGTTCCCAAGGCTGCCGGGGAGCACGGCTGCGATACCAGCAAGTTCGTTGAACGCAAGCGTGCCGGCACGACCAGCCTGTTGAGACGCCTGCCCGTACTGGCGAGCCGATGCCGTGGCGGCGACGAACTCCTGATTCGTCCTGCGGATCGCATCGGCGTACTGTGCTGAGTTGAGCAGGCCAGCCGACCGAAGCCGGTCTAGTTCAGCCAGGCTCTGCGCGTAGGCACGCTGGGCACGCTCCTGAGCCGTCAGGCCTTGTTCGATGATTCTGGCGGCACGCTGAGCATCGTCAGCCCGCTGACGCTCAGCACGAGCCGCCTCGTCGTTCGCACCGCTCGCCTGAGCCGTCGCACGGTTGAACGTCTCCTGCTCAATCGCACCAAGCTCGAGCAACTGAGCGAGCCGAGCCAACTCAGCAGCCCGCCGCTCCTCTGCCGTGCGGTTCTGTTCTGTGACACGCAATCCTTCTTCAAGCGCCACCGCCGTCTCGCGCACGCCCTGCTCGAGAGCGGCGAACTGGCGAGCGTAGTCCTCAGCGTTCAGCCCATTAGCAAGAGCCTGCGCGAGCTTGTCGAAATCAGCGGCCGCCTTGGCCTGCGGCGCAGCAGCCGCCGCAGATCCTCTCGCCAGCTTGTCGAGAACGCTGGTTGCCTTGTCGGCTTCCTTGCCGAGATTGGCCAGGGCACGCTCTACGGGCGTCAACTGCTTCGGCACACTGCTGCCGTCAGCAGTCACCTTCATCGCCAGCGACAAGACCTTGGCGTTTGCCATTACCCACCCAGTTCACGCGATAGCTGCTCGATCACGTCGATCATCTGCTGCCGATGCTGCGGCGGCTTTTCGACAGGAACGAAATCAGAAGCCTTCGGTGCCTTTCCTTTTGGTGAGTAAGGGGCGAGGATCGCGGATGCGATCAGCCCAGTCTGTTGCCAGTGATTCGGTATCGCCTCGTAGTACCTCGTAAACGCCATCCATTCGGCAAGCTCTCGCATCGACATGCGACGCTCAAGCTCGCCGACCGTCATCTTGAGATGGCCCGCCAAACGAAACAGGAATTGTCTCGTCGGGCGGAGGTTCAGTTTTTTGCCAAGTCCTCCACATCCTTCTCGGTCACAGCGTTGTGCTTCATGGCCAGGTCGAACAGCTTCGCCATCGCCTTGACGCTCTTGCTGCTCAACTGGTCGATCTGCTCCGACGTGAACAGCTGCTTGCCGTTCTTGTCGCAGAGGCACTTTTGCAGGAGCTTGGCCCGCCAGTCCTCCATCTTTTCTCGCTTATCGGCAAACTCCCGCTGGTAGCGTTCCATCTCGCCCACGCTCATCACGCGGACGTAGACGGTGCCGCCACCCCACTCCTTCACCTCGACGGGAACGAGCGAGAGGTCATCAGCTGCGAGAATGTCGGCTGCGGTCAGGTCGGCCATGCTTACTCCTTCACGATTTTGTAGACAGCTTTGTAACGCCACACGTCCTGCACCTTGCCGCCCAGCTCGAGCGTCTGGCAGATGGCTTTGGTCGTCACGTTGACGCCACCGCCACCAAATGCCAAAAGCCCCTTCAGGCCGTATTCCGCAAACGAGATGTTTGCGGTGTGCAGGCTCAGGACTTCTATAGTCCCTGCGTCAACTGCAAACGTGGAGGAACGCGAAATAGGAAGACTGCCACCATGCACAAGCTTCAGTTCGGTGACTTCACCGATTGAAGACCCGCGCCACGATGCCGTCACGCCCGCTGCGTAATTCGCCATGACGGGCCTCCGTCACGGACTAGCGGACAATACGGATCGTCGCCTGACCGCGAACGGCATCCTGCGTGGCAAGCGTCAGCGTCGAAGACTGAACCGTACCGCCCTTCGCAACCAGATTCGACCGCGACCCTGACGGGCCGTAACTGATCGTGATCGTTCCGGTCTGCTTGTCCTCGATCAGTTGCATGCCGACATAGTCAAACTGGACCGTACGGCCGGTGTCGCCAGAGGTCGCGCCGGCAAGCGGCAGATCGAGCGTCTTGGCAAGCTCGCCGGTCGTCTGGCCCAAGTGAGCCACATTGATCTTCTCATCCTCAGCCGTCGGGTCGGCGTACGAAATGACGACGTTCGTCACCGTGTAGACGTGGCTTGCTGAGGTCGAACCCGTAGTCGGATTCCAGAGCAGCGTAACACCAGCGCCATCATGCGGAGTCTCGAAAGGCATGCGTCAAATCTCCTGCCAGAGGATCGAAAACGTGAGTTGCACGGTGTAGACCGGCGGGAGGTCGCCGCCGGCCAGCGTCACGAACCCGTCTGCCTCGTTGGTCAGGCTGACGTTCGCCACTCTTACATCATTCGTTGTGCCGCCCCACCCATCCAGAGCCTTCCGACAAGCGTCGGAAAGCTCCCTTACTGCCTCGTATGTCTCGGCAAATACATCGAGCGAGAGCAGAACGGTCGGCATCCCAATGGGGCCGGAGAGCCCCTGCTGCCGCTGAACGCTGATTCGCCGCCACGTGGCAAACGGCAGATCCGCAGACGCCGGCGCGAGCACAGGGAAAACCTTATTTCCGAGGATCGCGGCCACGCCCGAATCGGAGACGAGTTGCTGGCGAATGGCGATTTCTGGGCTTTTGAACGGCATCGGCTACGCTCCGGTGATTGAGCCGCTGTCGCGGAGGATGAGTGCGTTCCACGCGCGCGACAGCGAGATGGCAAGCTCTTGCTGAAGGATCGCAGCCATCTGGCCCGAGGCGTCCTCGAACGCAGTCTGCACAGGCGGCCGACCAGCGACGCCACCGGGCGGCGTCGGCGGAATCTGAAACGGCACGCTGGACGCCTTGAAGAAGGCCCGCGGATAGCCAGGCTCGGTCTCCACGCGGCGGTTTTCGTCATCGCGTGGCGTTTCTAACGTCCGAAACGGACCAAGCCGATTGAACGACGAAGCGATGTACTGATTCTGCCCGGCCTTAACGACGTGCGGGCGAACCTCAACCGCCGGGCGTCCTGGCAGCCGCCGAGTGTGCCCACGCCTGCCGTATGGCGTCGTGCTCTTGCGGTTGATCTGGCGCGGCTTCGTTCCAAACTCTAACCACCATTGATGGAACGCCCGGTCTTTTCCGGCACGCACCGTGCCGCCTTGGGCGCTCTGGGAACCACCCACGCCTGACCGCTCGTACCCAACGAGGGCCACCGCACCGCCATCGTTCGGATACGTCTTGATCTTCGTCGTGGCGGCCCGCAGGAGGTTGCCTGTTGGCCCCTGCGGCGTCACCTGCTGGAGCCGCAGGTACGCCGGCACGATGGCCTTCTTCAAGGCGTCGCCAAGCAGCGTCGATGTCGCACGCGGCCTGCCAAGCGCGAGAAGGTCACGCCGGATTCGCTCCAGTTCCGTGAACTCGACCGAGATGCCGATGCCAGCGACAGCCATCTAGACTTGCTCCTGGCACAAAGCCTCATGCTCGCTGCGGTTGCCGTGCTCGAGGAGCGACACGATCTCCAGCTTGCGGCCACGCCACGCGAAACGCATGTTCTGCGTCAGGCCGTCCACGTACCGCAGCCGCACGCGGTGGCTCATGTCGATCTGCTGCTGGCCGGCTTGCAGGAACTCACGCGACGACACGCCATCGACGCTGGCCCACCGCTCCGCGAATGTCTCCCACTTCAGCACAGTCTCCCCGAGAGCGTTGCGGCTTTCGGTCGCCCGCTCAATCGTGACTCGCTCACGGAGCTTGCCGGGGTCGATCACGTAACGGTCCCCTCGCCGATGACGATGATGTCATACGTGACGCCAGCGCCGCCCGATACGGTCAGCGTGTTGCCAGTGACACCGTCGGCACTGGGATCGACAATCACCACCATTCCATTGGGCTTGAGCGGCCACGCTGTGAAGGCACCGGAGAACGTGACAGAGAGCGTCGGGTGCGTGTTCTTCACGACAACCGCCTTGACCGCAGAGAAAGCGACTGTGACTGCCGCACCGTCCCGCGTGTCTGAAATGCCGGTCAGCGTCAGCGACTCGGAGCCGCTGGCAAGCGTGCGAGAATCGCTCCACGCGATCTGGGCCTCGCTGGCCCCCGTGCCGTCCGTCAGCGACACCCAATAGCGGAACGGAGTCGTGCGAACTTCCTTCGCAACGTCGTTCGCCCGCGTCTCGCGCACGTAGGCATCCACAAGAATCTGCGCCGCTTCCAGGCTCATCGGTAGCTCCCCCACTTGGCCGCATCGAGCAAGGCTTTGACGCCGAACGGAATCTCGCTCAGGTTCGCCGCGTCAGCCGCCATGCGGCGTTCGTACCACATGCCCACAAGCCACAGGATCGCGTTCCGCACGCCTTGCGGCACGTCGCTGCCGCTCGCCCCACGGCCCGCCCACCACGTCACCGTGACGGCGTTGTAGTCCTCGAGGTAGGCAGGCCACGCCCCGCCATAGAGATGGCGGATCACGCCGGGCCGCGCGTCACGGTCAACTCGGTACTGAGCAGTCGAGAGCGTGGCGGTGGTGCCGTTTTCGTTCTGCGTGTACGTGATCGTCGTGGCCGTGTGCGTGCCAGCCGTGGCCATCGGAGGCTTCGGCAGTTCGATCTCGGGCGGAAACCCGTCCATCTTCATGACGAGCTGCTGATGGATCAGAGCCTCGTCCATGTAGGCTTCTACCCACTGGCGAGCGGCCGTAATCAGGGCAGACACGTAGGCGTCGTCTGCCGCCGTGTCGATCCGGCAGTGAGCCTTCGCCTCAGCCAGCGTGACCGGCTCCACGGGCGGCGGGGTTGCGACACGCAGGGAGCGGTAGTGCATTGGTCACGCCTTGGGAGGTCTGCCGCGGCGTCGAGGGGTCGCGTCGGCTGATTCGCCGCCGGGCTCCACCGCCGCCGTCTCGATCAAATCCAGCTGCTGCTCACGAACGGCGAGCCCATCATTGATGAGCCGAACCGCCGTCACGTCCTCGCACTCGACCACGTCGCCCACGCGATAGGTCGAGTAGTTCTTGGTCAACTTGATTTTCATGCTTCAGGTACCCTCCATGCAGTTTCCGGGCGTTTGTTCGTACTGGTGAACTCGGTGGCGTACTGGTAGACCGGTTTGCTGAAGTCACGGCCCGGCCATGTCACGACGTATTCGCCGTGACCGATGCAGACGCGGGGCGTGACGAACACGCGATTGCCGCTGGCTCGCCAGTTCGCCCAGTAAAAAATGTCAGGGTCTAATCTGCCGTCATTCCATGACCCTTGCGGATCTGGCTTACTCCAGAACCACGGCTTCTTCGCCCGCTTCAGGGCGGCCGTTGAGATGATCGTGCAGCCAAAATGAGCCGTATCGACAGGCTGCACCGGCTCCGCGAACCACTCCCGCGACAGCGTGGTCGCACCGCCTTCCGGCGGATTGTCGAGCGTGCCGAGCAACGTCAACATCGGCCTGCCGTCCTCTCGCTTCGTCTGGATCGGGGCGAGGGCATCGCACTGAAACGTCAGAGCAAGAGCAAATAGGTGCTCCACATCTTCCTTCGTGTAGAAGCTGTCATAGTCGGTGAGCAGCAGATACTCCGCCTTGTCGATCATCTGCTCCATGCAGCGGGTATTCACCTGATCCCAAAAGCAGCCGGTGCCGATGGTCGGCCGGATGCCGAGCGGCGTGAGAGCCTGCGCCCAGCCGAAGGTGTTCGACGTAAACGTCAGGCGAGGCATCGACATGATCGCCTCGACGCGAACGTCCACCTGGGTATCGCCAACTCGCACAAGCATCTATGCGGCTCCAAAAAAGAACGGCTGGCAGAGGCAATCCCCTGCCAGCCGTCCAAGATGCTCTTGCTGTCAAGCGTCAGGAGTTGACGACCACCTGCACGCCAGACGAAGCAGCGTCCGACGCACCGATCTCGCCGCGGCCGAGCCGCACGACACTGGCAACCACGCTCGCAGCGGTCGGCGTGGCGTTGACCCGCAGGTACCGCTTGCGGCCCCGCAGATCGACGTTGAGCCGCACGACGTTGCTGCCAGCCGTCCGCGATCCGCTGGTCGGGATCGTGAAGCCGCCGGTGCCGCCGCCCACCAGGGCAGCGATGTCAGAGTAGCCGGTCGCCGAAGCGTCCGACTCCTCGATCTTGAGCGCCCGGCAGATGGCGTCGGTCGTGGCCGCGTTCGGCTCGAGCACCACGTCGATGGACGCATAGGCAAAGCCGAGCGTGTCGATGGTGTGCTGGGCCGTCGCATTGGTCGCGGTGTCCGCAGTGCCGATGAGGGCATCCGTCTTGGAACGAGCCAGATGAAGCATGGGTCAGATTCTCCTTAGAGGGATGCTAGGGTCAGGCGGCGAACCGCAGGGCGACGATGGGACCGGCCTTGCTGTTGTTGCCCAGGTCGTGGGCCACGATGGCCACGCGGCTGGTCGCGAACGTCAGGGTCTGGTCGAACTCCACGAACCGGCTGGTGTCGGTCTTGATCGTGATCGCCCGCCGCTCGCCGAAGGTGGCAGCCTGCGACAGATCACCGAAGAGGCAGGCCACGCCGTTCGCGGTGCCCGACAGCCGGCTCTCGAGCGGATGGCAGAGCACAACCGGGAAGCCGAGGAACTGGAGGCCAGCCCCGCCGGCCACATCGGCCACGCTATTGCCCGACGCGGCGACCATGAGCCGCAGCATCGAGGAGCCGTAGCCAGCCGGAGAGATGTACCACTTGGCGTTCCGACGGGCGTAGAGCGGGAGCCGCGCCACGACAGCCGTGTAGTCGGTCAGCGTCAGATCCGCGAACACGTCGTTGTTCGTGGCAGCATTCACAACCGACGCGGTGTGCGTCCCGTCGATGATCGCCGTCGCCACGCCGACCGTACCGTGAAATTCAGAGCCACCCGTCCCGATAAGGCCGGCGTTGTCGTAGGCTTCCGCGAAGCTCTGGGCCACCTCGACCGCCATTGCATCAGCGAGATCAATGACGGAGTCTTCCATCAGCGAATTCGGGATGCGATTGTCGATACCCCACATCTTCGCGATCAGGTTGACGTTGTCGAACGTCACGTCGCTGGTCGCGGGAGCAGCGTTCTCGCCAATCGGGCGAGCCGACAGGCCACCAGTCCGACGAGCGAACAGCATCGAATCGCTGTTCATCGCGACCCGGCGAGCGTTGGCGGGGAACGCACCGAACTCCTCAACCAGCCGCACGATCTCGGTGCTCATCTCGTCCGAGACGAGAACGCCGCCGAGCGAGTTGATGCCGCCGGCCTGAGCCCGCGACTCAACGCCGTGATCGCGGCACCACCGGCGGGCTTCCTCGTCACCGAGCACGTAGCCCTTGAGGTGCATGCCGGCACGATAGGCCCGCTCCTCCGCGTTCGGGCCACCGAACGCCTTGAGCCGGCCAGTAGCACGGGGGATCGCAAAATGACGCTTCTCCACAGTCGGCTCCTTCACCTCGGGGGCTTCGGTCTTCTCGATGGCCTTCGCGGGAGCGGCACGCTCCAGA
>Ga0315901_10006168_pt1 | contig 14425 bp, 12 predicted proteins | sample LakEriMetagenome_10_FD_203761 | JGI IMG/M metagenome (GOLD analysis project Ga0315901, IMG submission 203761) | Freshwater fungal communities from buoy surface, Lake Erie, Ohio, United States - Buoy 2 MA116 | ecosystem: Environmental > Aquatic > Freshwater > Lake | place: USA: Lake Erie, Ohio... | reverse complement strand
CTCGCCCTGTTCGGCGTCGACGAGCTCGGCCTCGACAAGGTCGACCGGGCGATCCTCACCGCGATCTGCCACCAGTTCAACGGCGGCCCGGTGGGTCTCAGCACCGTCGCGATCAGCGTCGGCGAGCAGCCCGAGACGGTGGAGGACATGTACGAGCCGTTCCTCATCCAGCAGGGCATGATCGCCCGCACCCCACGGGGTCGGGTCGCGATGCCAGCTGCGTGGGCACACCTCGGGTTGCCGGTGCCGCCCGAGCGGGGTGGGTCGCCCAGCCTGTTCGACTGAGGTCGGTGTCGCGTCGGCGTCGTCGGTCGCCGGGTTCGGCCCGCCGTCAGGCGTGCTCGGCCAGGAAGCTCATCGTCTTCGCGATCGAGCTCTTCGCCGCGTCGGCGTTCCAGAACATCTCGGCCTCGGCGTTCTCGAACGCGTGGCCGGCGTCCTCGACGTTGAGCTGGAAGCGGTCGTGGCCGACGATCGCCGCGGCCACCGCCTCCACGCCCTCGTTCGGGATGTACGGGTCGGCGTTGCCGAAGTGGAACAGCGTGGGGCACGCGACCTGGTCGATCAGGTGCAGCATCGACGGCACGCCCGACCCGTAGTAGCTGATGCAGCACGACGGCTCGGCGGCCGCGGCGACGGCCCAGGCGAGCGTGCCGCCGAGGCAGTAGCCCATCACCGCCGGTGCCCGCCCGCTGTCGGTGGGCCCGGCGACCGCACCGAGGTGGGCGAGCGCAGCGGCGCAGTCGGCGACGGCGAGCGGCACGTCGAGCTGCTGCACCTTCTCGATCGAGGCACCGAGGCCGGCCTCGGTGTGGTCGCTCTCCCAGTTGGGCGCGAACCGCCAGAACACGTCGGGTGCGCCGACCACGTAGCCGGCTGCGGCGAGGCGCTCGGCCACCGACCGGACGAACGGGCCGACTCCGAAGATCTCCTGGATCACGAGCACCGAACCCCGGCGGGGTTCGCCCGCCGGCGGTTCCCACACGAACAGCGACATCGCCGCCTGCCCCGACGACGCGGCCGGCTCGCCGCACACCACCTGCTCGACCCGCACGTCACCGCTCATGCGGTCACTCTGGCACATGCCGCGCGGCGGGCCGCGCCCCTAGCCTGGTGCCGCCATGCGCCTCGCCGACTTCGACTACCACCTGCCCGACGAGCGGATCGCACAGACGCCCATCGAGCCGCGTGACGCGGCGCGGTTGCTCGTCGACCGCGGCAGTGCCGACCCCGACCACCTCCACGTGCGCGACCTCGACCAGCTGCTCGCCCCCGGCGACGTGCTCGTGGTCAACGACTCCAAGGTCATCCCGGCCCGGCTGCGCGTGCAGCGGTCGAGCGGGGGAGCGGCCGAGGTGCTGCTGCTCGAACCGCTCGAGGACGGCCGTCGTCACTGGGAGGCGCTGCTGCGTCCCGGCAGCAAGCTCAAGCCGGGTGAGCAGCTGTTCACCTCCGACGGCGTCGCGCTGGTGCAGGTGGGCGAGCGGCGTCCAGCGGGCGACACCTTCGAGGTGTCCATCGTGGGGGAGGGCGACCCCCTCGACCTGCTCGCCCGCTTCGGCGAGATGCCGCTGCCGCCGTACATCACCACGCCGCTGCCGGCCGAGCGCAACGACCGCTACCAGACCGTCTACGCCTCGCAGCCGGGCTCGGCCGCGGCGCCGACCGCCGGCCTCCACCTCACCCCCGAGGTGCTGGCCCGCATCGACACGCTCGGCGTCCCGCTGCTGCGCGTGGAGCTGGTCGTCGGCCTCGACACGTTCCAGCCGGTCAGCACCGACGACCCGCGCGACCACCAGATCCACACCGAGCGCTACGGCGTCCCGGCCGACGTGCTCGCGCAGTGCCGCGACGCCCGGCGCGTGGTGGCCGTCGGCACCACCAGCGTCCGGGCCCTGGAGAGCGCCGCCGGGACGGGCCGCCTCGAGGGCCGCACCGATCTCTACATCCACCGGCCGTACGACTGGCAGGTCGTCGACCTGATGATGACCAACTTCCACCTGCCACGCACCACGCTGCTGCTCATGATCGACGCCTTCGTCGGCGAGCGCTGGCGACGCCTCTACGCCGAGGCGATCGAGCGCGAGTACCGCTTCTTGAGCTTCGGCGACGCGATGCTCCTCGACCGGCACGCGTCCTGAGCCGGCGCCCGGCGACCGACCCACGCCCCCCCCGGACCGAGATGCACCCCGTCACCGTCACGATCGACCACCAGTACGGCGCGGCGCGTGCCACCACCGCCCACACCGCGCGCGGCTCGTACACCACGCCGTGCTTCATGCCCGTCGGCACCCGCGGTGCGATCAAGTACCTCAGCGCCGCGGACTACGAGCGGCTCGGGGCCCAGATCGTGCTCGGCAACACCTACCACCTGATGCTGCGCCCCGGCGCGGAGACGGTGGCGTCGCTCGGCGGGCTCGGCCGCTTCGCCGGCTGGAACGGCCTCACGCTCACCGACAGCGGCGGCTTCCAGGTGTTCTCCCTGGATCCGAAGGTCGACGACGACGGCGTCACGTTCAAGAGCACCTACGACGGCTCGCTCCACCGGTTCACCCCGGAGGGAGCGGTGCGCACCCAGGAGCTGCTCGGCGCGGACATCCAGATGGTGCTCGACGTCTGCCCGCCGCTGCCGTCCCCGCCCGAGGTGGTGCGCCTCGCGCTCGAGCGCACCAGCGCCTGGGCCGCCCGCGCCCGCTCCGCGCACCAGCGCCCTGGCCAGTCGCTGTTCGGTATCGTGCAGGGTGGCATCAGCGAGACGATGCGCGCCGAGAGCGCCCGCCGCACGGCGGAACTCGACTTCGACGGCTACGGCATCGGTGGTCTGAGCGTGGGGGAGACGCGGGCCGAGATGGTGCCCGCGCTCGCCGCGGCGATCGAGCACCTGCCCGCCGACCGGCCCCGCTACCTGATGGGCGTCGGCGACCCTGCGAGCCTCGTGGAGGCCGTCGGCCTCGGGGTCGACCAGTTCGACTGCGTGATGCAGACCCGCATCGGTCGTCACGGCACCGCGCTCACCAACGACGGCAAGCTGCACGTGAAGAACGCGAAGCACGCTCTGGCAGACGAGCCACTCGACGCCAAGTGCGGCTGCGAGGTCTGCGGTCGCCACTCCCGCGGCTACCTCCGCCACCTGTTCCAGGTGGGCGAACCCACCGCCGCCCGCCTGGTGAGCATCCACAACGTCGCGTGGACGCTGCAGCTCATGGCGCGGATGCGTGCTGCGATCGCCGCCGGCACGTTCGACGCCCTGCGGTGCGACGTCCTCGCCGTCTGGGGCTGACTCCGGCCCGGCCACGCCCGCCGTCCGATGGCTGACGCGACGGTGAACACCCTGGCCTGACGGGCCGTCCGGGGGTCCGGATCGCTAGCATTGCCCGCTGGTCGGTCCCCCGACCGAGCCACCGTCCGCGCCACCGGCGCGCCATCCACGCACTGGGACGTCATGCACCTCCTCACCTTCCTCGCCTCCCCCGACAGCGGGTCCGAACCGAGCGCCGGCGCCGGCGCCGTCATCGTCCAGCTGGGCATCTTCCTCCTGATCCCGGTGGCGATGTACTTCCTGCTCATCCGCCCGCAGCGTCGCCGCCAGCGCGAGCAGGCAGCGATGCAGTCGTCGATCGACGTCGGCGACGAGATCATGACCACCTCGGGTGTCTACGGCTTCATCACCGGGTTCGACGGGGACATCTGCTGGCTCGAGGTCGACGACAACGTCCAGATCCGCATCGCCCGCGCCGCGATCCAGCGCAAGGTCGACACCGCTGCCGGCGAGACCGCCGTGCCCGTCGACGACGGCTCGGGCAAGGGCACCAAGATCGAGCCGGCGGCGTCGTCGACCCCGATCGCCGAGGACAAGACCGACCGCTGATGCGCCGCAGACTGATCGTCCAGCTGGTCGCGCTGCTGGTGCTCGCCTTCGGTGGCCTCCTGGCCACCGTGGTCGCGGGGAACACGCCGGCGCTCGGCCTCGATCTCCAGGGCGGCATCTCGGTCACCCAGCAGCCCGTCGGTGAGTTCGAACCGGAGACCCTCGACCTCGCCGTCGAGCGGATCCGCGACCGCGTCGACAGCCTCGGGGTGGCCGAGCCCGAGATCATCCGCCAGGGCGACGCGATCGTCGTCAACCTGCCGGGCGTCAAGAACCAGCAGGAGGCGATCGAGCTGGTGCAGGTGACCGGCCAGGTGTACCTGCGGCCGGTGCAGGGCTGCATCGACGAGGGTGTCCAGGAGGACCCGTCCACGACGTCCACCACCACGCCCGGCTCGACCCCGGCCGCCACCGCCACCACGGCCGCGCCGGCCACGACGGCGGCGCCCGGCCCGGGCCGGCGGGTGAACAGCACCCCCGAGACCACGGCAGTGACCGAGACCACCGCGGTGACCGAGACCACCGCGGTGACCGACACCACGACCGGTGGCACGACGGCCGGCACCACGATCGACACCACCGGCGACGCCACGCCCGACAGCACCGTACCCGGGTCCGAGCCGCCGCTGCTCGACACCACGGCGTCGACGGTGGCGCAGTCCGACCCCACCTCGCAGCAGATCCTGCCGCTGCAGGGTGGAGGCCAGTGCCTCGTCAGCCCTGCTGTCACCCCGACCGGTCGCGAGGCCACCGGCGCCGTGTTCGAGAACGACGCCGCCGCCCAGATCATCCAGGGTGAGGGCTGGGGTGTCGTCGTGGGCCTGCGCAACGGCTTCGACGGCGAGGACCTCTGGAACGAGCTCGCCCGCGAGTGCGTGTCGCGCGGCTCGTCGTGTCCGAGCGGCCGGCTGGCGATCGAACTCGACGGCGTCATCGTGTCGGCACCGTCGGTGAACGACGCCGACTTCAACAGAAGCGTCCAGATCACCGGCAGCTTCGACGAGGACAGCGCCCGCGACCTCGCCCGCGTGCTGAAGAGCGGCTCGCTGCCGGTGCGGATGGAGACCCAGTCGGTGCAGAACGTGTCGCCCACGCTCGGCGAGGACTCGCTCGACGCGGCGATCATCGCCGGCGTCATCGGCGTCGCGCTGGTGCTTCTCCTCCTCGTGCTGTACTACCGCACCCTCGGCCTCGTGGTCGTGGGTGGCCTCGCCGTGTCGTTCTCGATCCTGTACGCCGTGATCAGCCTGCTGTCGCGCACCCAGGGCCTCGCCCTGTCGTTGGCCGGTGTCGCGGGTGTCATCGTGTCCGTCGGCGTCACGGTCGACTCCTACGTCGTCTACTTCGAACGGTTGAAGGACGAGGTCCGGGCCGGCCGCACGCTGCGCAACAGCGCGCAGCGCGGCTTCACGGGCGCATGGCGCACCATCCTCATCGCGGACATCGTGTCGCTCATCGGTGCCTTCACGCTGTGGTGGCTCACCGTCGGCTCGGTGCGCAACTTCGCGTTCTTCCTCGGTCTGTCGACCCTCGTCGACCTGATCGTGTCGTACTTCTTCACCCGACCGGTCGTGCTGCTGCTCGCACGCACCGACTGGATGGCCCGCCGCGGCGTCATGGGCATCCGACCGGTTGCCGCCGGCACCGCCGCCACCCCCGCAGGGAGCGCCTCGTGAGCGACACCGTCGACACCAGCCGCCGCGGCGCCGACGCCGCGGACTCCGGAGCCGGCACCGACGACCTCGGATCCGTCCCCACCACCCACGTCCGCCGGGGTCGCTGGGGCCGCCTGTACCACGGCGAGACCTCGATCGACTTCTACGGACGTCGCCGGATCGGGCTCATCGTCTCGGCGGTGCTGATCGTCATCACCGTCGCGTCGCTGTTCACCCGCGGCGTCAACCTCGGCATCGACTTCGAGGGCGGCGTCGCCTGGGAGGTCCCCGCCGGCCAGGTCACCACGGACACGGTGCGTGACGTGCTCGAGGCGAACGGGATCGCGGCCGACTCGGCCAAGATCCAGACCCTCACCTCCGACAGCGGCAGCCGTCTGCGCGTGCAGGTGGGCGACCAACCCGCGGACGTGGTGCAGGCGGTGCAGACCCAGCTCGCCGATGCGGCGGGGGTCGACGTCAGCGAGGTGTCGTCCACGTCGGTCAGCTCGTCGTGGGGTCGCAGCATCACCGAGAAGGCCGTCCGGGCGCTCGTGATCTTCCTCGTGCTCGTCGCGTTGTTCATCAGCTGGCGGTTCGAGTGGCGCATGGCGGTCGCGGCGATCGTCGCGATGGTGCACGACGTGCTGATCAGCGTCGGGGTGTACTCGGTGTTCGGGTTCGAGGTCACGCCCGCGACCGTGGTGGCGTTCCTCACGATCCTCGGGTTCTCGCTCTACGACACGATCGTCGTGTTCGACAAGGTGAACGAGAACACGGCCCGCTTCGCCGGCTCGCGCTCGCCGTACGCGGACACCGTGAACGTCTCGATGAACCAGGTGCTGATGCGTTCGCTCAACACCAGCCTCGCGGCGGTGCTCCCGGTGCTGTCGCTGCTGGTGATCGGCTCGGGCCTGCTCGGCGCCGTCGCCCTGCGCGAGTTCGCCCTCGCGCTCCTCGTCGGCCTGCTCACCGGCTCGTACTCGTCGATCTTCATCGCGGCACCACTGCTCACGATGCTGAAAGAGCGCGAGCCGCGGTACAAGAACCTGATCGGCGAGCACGCCACGGGCCTCGAGCTCGAGCGGCTCGTGCTCGGCGGTTCGCCGGAGGGCCACCGTCGGGAGGTCGCACGTGCGCGCCGCAGCGTCGGCGCCACCGCCACGAAGGAGGGCGAGGCGATCGTGGCCGCGGCCACGACGCCCGAGGCGGTGCTCACGCACCCACCCCGTCCGCGCAAGAAGAAGCGGCGCTGACCAGCCGCCGCGGCGCGGGTCGCGAGCGATACCCTGGACCCATGTCGGCCGACGCAGCCTGGCTCACCTCCCTGGTCCGTGACATCGCGGACTACCCCACGCCCGGCGTCACCTTCCGCGACATCACGCCGCTGCTCGGCGACGGTCCGAGCTTCGCCCGGGCCATCCGCGAGCTCGGCGACCGCTTCGCCGGGACGCCGATCGACCGGGTGCTCGGCATGGAGGCCCGCGGCTTCATCGTCGCCGCCCCCATCGCCGTCGCACTCGGCGCGGGGTTCGTGCCGGTCCGCAAGGCCGGCAAGCTCCCGTGGGCGGTGGTGCGCGAGGAGTACTCGCTCGAGTACGGCACCGACAAGCTCGAGATGCACCGCGACGCGATCCACCCCGGCGAGCGGATCCTGGTGATCGACGACGTGCTCGCCACCGGCGGCACGGCCGCGGCCACCTGCCGGCTCGTCGAGGAGCTCGGCGGGGTGGTGGTCGGACTCGGGTTCCTGATCGAGATCGGCGGCCTCGGCGGGCTGGCCCGACTGGGCGAGCACCACGTCGAGATCCTCGCCCGGTACTGACCATGGCGACGGTCGACCGGGTGCTGCCGTGGCGACGGCATCAGCACGCCACGGCCGAGGAGCTCACGCCGCTGCTCACGGCGTATCGCAAGCGGCGCCCCAAGGCGCCCGTGGCGCTGATCAACCGCGCCTACGAGACCGCCTGCGAGGCGCACCGGCACCAGCTCCGCTCCAGCGGTGAGAGCTACATCAACCACCCGCTCGCCGTGGCCCGCATCGTGGCCGACATCGGCCTCGACGACATCAGCCTCGCCGCGGCGCTGCTGCACGACGCGGTGGAGGACACCGAGATCAGCCTCGCCGACGTCGAGACCGGCTTCGGCCCCGAGGTCGCCGCGATCGTCGACGGTGTCACGAAGCTCGAGCGGCTGCAGTTCGACTCGAAGGAGGCCCAGCAGGCCGCCACGATGCGCAAGATGCTCGTGGCGATGGCCAAGGACCTGCGGGTGCTCATCATCAAGCTCGCCGACCGGCTGCACAACATGCGCACCATCGCCGCGATGCCGAGCGAGAAGCAGCGCCGCATCGCACAGGAGACGCTCGACATCTACGCGCCGCTCGCGCACCGGCTCGGCATTCAAGAGCTCCGCCAGCAGCTCGAGGACCTCGCGTTCGCGTCGCTGTACCCCAAGCGCTACGCCGAACTCGACCACCTGGTGGCCACCCGCACGCCCGAGCGCGAGGTGTACCTGGCGAAGGCGATCGCCGAGGTGCGGGGCCGCCTGTCCGAGGTCGGCATCGACGCCGAGGTCACCGGGCGCGGCAAGCACCTGTGGAGCATCTACGAGAAGATGGTCCAGAAGGGCAAGGAGTTCGACGAGATCTTCGACCTCGTCGCCGTGCGCGTCATCGTCGACTCGGTGAAGGACTGCTACGCGGCCCTCGGGTCGATCCACGGCCGGTACAAGCCGGTGGTGGGTCGGTTCAAGGACTACATCGCGATGCCGAAGTTCAACCTCTACCAGAGCCTGCACACCACCGTGATCGGGCCGGGTGGCAAGGTCATCGAGGTGCAGATCCGTACCCGCGAGATGCACCAGCGTGCCGAGTGGGGCGTGGCGTCGCACTGGGCGTACAAGGACGAGACGGCCAGCAACGACATCGACTGGCTCAACCGGATCATCGACTGGCAGGCCGACGTCAGCGACCCCGCGGCCTTCATGGAGAACCTGAAGACCGACCTCGAGCAGGACGAGGTCTTCGTGTTCACGCCCAAGGGCCGGGTGATCACGCTGCCGGTGGGGTCCACGTGCGTCGACTTCGCGTACGCCGTGCACACCGAGGTCGGCCACGCGTGCATCGGGGCGAAGATCAACGGTCGACTCGTCGCGCTCGACCACAAACTCCGCAGCGGCGACACGTGCGAGATCTTCACGAGCAAGCTGGAGTCCGCCTCCCCGTCGCGCGACTGGCTGCAGTTCGCCGTCTCCCCGCGTGCTCGCAACAAGATCCGCCAGTGGTTCTCGCGTGAGCGCCGCGTCGACATGATCGAGGCGGGCCGTGACGAGCTCACGAAGGAGTTCCGTCGCGAGGGCATGCCGCTGCAGCGCACGTGGAAGAGCGACGCGCTGGTGCAGGAGGTGGAGGCCGCGGGCTACGGCGACCTCGACAGCCTGCTCGCCGCGATCGGTGAGGGCCACGTCTCCGCCCACGGCTTCGCCGGCAAGGTGGCTCGCGCCTACCGCAGCGGCGACGAGGACCAGGTGTCGTCCAGCGTGCTCCACATGCGCTCGAACCGCCACCAGCGCAAGAGCCCCGGCGTGCACGTCGAGGGGCTCGACGACGTGCTGATCCGGCTGTCGAGGTGCTGCACGCCGGTGCCGGGCGACGAGATCATCGGCTTCGTCACCCGCGGTCGCGGCGTGTCGGTGCACCGCGCCGACTGCGCCAACGCGGAGAGCCTGATGAGCGAGCAGGCGGCTCGCCTGATCGAAGTCGAGTGGGACGGCGACCAGACCGGTGCGCTGTTCCGGGCCGGCGTCGAGGTGATCGCGTTCGACCGCTCGAAGCTGCTGCGCGACGTGGCCAACAGCCTCAGCGAGCAGCACGTCAACATCGTCGCCTGCTCCACGCACACCGGCAGCGACCGCGTGGCCAAGATGCGCTTCGAGTTCGAGATGGCCGACCCGTCGCACCTCGAGTCGGTGCTGCGGACGATCAAGACGATCGACGCGGTCTACGACGCCTATCGCCTGGTGCCCGGCAAGGTCGACTGAGCGACCGGCGGTCGCGCCGTCAGCGCATCGGCGTCACACGGAGCCGAACGACCCGGTCGGCGACACGGCGCGCCGTGTTGTGACGGGGCGGGTCCGCTCGCCATGCTGGCCGTGATGCTCCCGGCGACGCACCCTCACCTTCGTCCGAGGTGGTCGCGCACGTGCAGGTGACGACGGCGCGCGAGTCGTGGCTCGCGCCGATGGACCGTGAGGCGTTCCGCGACGGTGTGCGGGCGATGCTGCCGATGGCGGTCGCGATCTCCGTGTGGGGCGTGGTCACCGGCGTGGCGATGGTGAACTCCGGCATGACCGTGCCGGTGGCGCTGCTCATGACGTTCACCGTGTTCGCCGGCTCGGCGCAGTTGGCGGTGCTGCCGCTGCTGGCCGTCGGCGCGCCGCTCCCGGTGGTGTGGCTCACTGCGCTCGTCGTGAACCTTCGCTTCGTGATCTTCGCCGCGAGCAGTCGTCGTTCCTTCGTGGGGTTGCCGCTGCGGCAGCGGGTGCTCGCCGGGTACGTGAACGGCGACCTCGGGTTCGCGCTGTTCTCGCGTCGCTTCGCCGACGATCCCGACCGCGGGTCGCCGGTGCAGTGGGGCTACTTCTACGGCGGTGCGCTCGTGAACTGGGTGACCTGGCAGGCGGCGTCGGTGGTCGGCATCGTGCTCGGCGGCTTCGCCCCCGAGTCGTGGGGGCTCGAGCTCGCCGCGTACCTCGCGCTCACGGCCGTGGTGGTGCCGATGATGGCCCGGTTCCCGGCGGTGGCGGGCGTCGCGACCGCCGTGGTGCTGTCGGTCGTGACGGTGCGCCTGCCCCTGCGGCTGGGGCTGATCGCCTCCGTGATCGGCGGGGTCGTCGTGGCGCTCGCGGTCGAGACGGCTGGTTCGGCGGGGGAGCGGTGGAACCCGATCCGCCGGCGATCACAGCGCCGGTCCGCGTGCTCCGACGACGTCCGGTCGACCGGCGGCGGGCACGGGGAGACGGCCTGATGGGGCCCTTCCACGACTGGGTGTACATGGTTGCGGCCATCGGCGGTCTCACCGCCGTGACGGTGCTCACCCGCGCCAGCTTCTTCCTGCTCCCGGCCGGGGTGGAGCTGCCCGAGCGCGTGGAGCGCGCCCTGCGCTACGCCCCGGCGTGCGCGCTCGCGGCGATCATCGCCCCCGGCGTGCTCACACGCCAGGGCGAGGTGGCGATCGGATGGGGCAACCACCAGATGTGGGCGCTCCTCGCCGCGGCGCTCGTGTTCGCCCGCACCCGCAGCATGCTCGCGATGATGGCGGTGGGCATGGGGCTGTTCACGGTGCTGCGCCTCACCGTCGGCTGACGCCCTCGACGGCCACCTCGACCATCACCTCGACCATCACCTCGTCCATCACCTCGAGCGCCGCTTCGACCGTCACGAGGGGACTCGACGTTTGTCGCAGAAGATGACAAACTTGCGCCGGCGTCGGACGCGAGCCGTGGGGGCCTGCGTGCGAGCGCGAACGACCGAACACGATCACGCGGGTCCGAACGGACCCGACTGCACAGGAGGGGGGACCGGGTCAGATGTCGACGGCACGCACCGCGTTCACCCTCACCCCGGTCTCGGGCGTGCGCAGCGAGACGGTCCGATCGGCCAACCTCGCCACCATCTTGCGTGAGCTGCACTTCCACGGCCCGGCGTCGCGGTCCGAGCTCGTCGCCCGCACCGGCCTCACCCGCTCCGCGATCGGTGCGCTCGTCGGCGAGCTGGTGAAGGCCGACCTGGTCAGCGAGCAGCGCGCTGCCTCCGACGGCAGCCCGGGCCGCCCCTCGCCGGTCGCGGCCCCGATCCCGGAACGCAACGTCACCCTCGCCGTGGACGTCGCCGTCGACTCGCTGGGCGTGGCGGCCGTGGGACTCGGCGGGGTCGTGCTCCGCTCCGAGCGCATCGACCGGCCGCGAGAGCGAGTGGCCGTGGACGCCACCATCGACGACATCGTGGCGATGGTCGGCCGGATCGAGGCGGCCCTCGACCCGGGGGTGCGGGTGCTCGGCATCGGTGTCGGGGTCGTCGGCCTCGTCAACCGCACCGACAACAGCGTCTCGATCGCACCCAACCTCGGATGGCACGACGTCGCCTTCGGTGATCGCCTGCAGCGAGCACTCGGCCGCAAGGTGGACGTCGTCGTGTCCAACGACGCGGATCTCGCCGCCCTCGCCGAGGTGCGGCGCGGCGTCGCGACCGGCGCCCGTGAGGTGCTGTACGTGTGGGGCGAGGTCGGTGTCGGCGGCGGACTCATCAGCCGCGGCGAGCCGATCACCGGTGCCGCCGGGTTCGCCGGCGAGGTCGGGCACGTGCCGGTGAACCCCGACGGTCGCCCGTGCCGGTGCGGCAGCACCGGGTGCTGGGAGACCGAGATCGGCGAGGGCGCGCTGCTGGAGCGCAGCGGACGCTCGCCCGACGGTGGCCGCGACGCGGTCGACGCGTTGCTGGCCGATGCGGACGCAGGGGTCCCGGCAGCGCTCGACGCACTCGCGGTGGAGGCCCGGTGGCTCGGCATCGGGCTCGCCGGGCTCGTGAACGTCATGAATCCGTCGATGGTCGTGCTCGGCGGTCTGCTCGGCCGGGTGTTCCCGTACGTGCACGACGAGGTGCTCGCGGAGATCGACCGGCGTGCGCTCGCGTCGGCGCGGCGCGGGGTGGTGGTCGTGTCGTCGGCCCTCGCCGGCGACGCTCCGATGCTCGGTGCCGCCGAGCTCGCCTTCGAACCGGTGCTCGCCGATCCGCTCGGGACGTTGCGGAAAATTTCCACGCGTCGTTGACAAACCCGACACGTTTGTTGCAGACTGCGACAAACGTCGATCCGGGGGGATCTCCGCACTGCCGTCGACCGGTGCTCAACAGCGCATCCGGTGCGAGCCGCGCCGTGGCGGACGTCGTCCCGGCGAGGCGCCCGGTCCGACCACGGTGGTCGGTCCGACTCTGAAGGGGGACACTTCATGCAGAAGCGGGTCAAGGGCGGCGTCGTGCTGCTCGCAGCTCTGTCGCTGCTCGCCGCCGCGTGCGGCAGCGACGACGAGGACGGTGGCAGCAGCGCCACCACCGCACCGGCGTCGGAGACGACCGCCGGCGAAGATGGTGGCGGCGAGTCCGCCGGTGGCAAGGTCGGCTTCATCCTCCCGGACTCGGCCTCGTCGGCCCGCTGGGAGAGCTTCGACCGTCCGCTGATCGAGGCCGAGTGCGCCGCAGCCGGCCTCGAGTGCCTCATCCAGAACGCCGAGGGTGACGCCGACAACATGGCGACCATCGCCGATCAGATGATCGCCGACGGCATCGGTGTGCTGGCGATCGTGAACCTCGACAGCGACTCGGGCGCCGCGATCCAGGAGAAGGCGCGCGCCGCAGGTGTGAAGAACATCGACTACGACCGCCTGACGCTCGGCGGGTTCGCCGACGTGTACGTGTCGTTCGACAACGTCGCCGTGGGCACCGCCCAGGGCGAGGGCATCATCGAGTGCATGGGTGGTGCGGGCAACGTCGAGGGCAAGCGGATCATCCAGCTCCACGGCTCGCCGACGGACAACAACGCGACCCTCTTCCGTGAGGGCTACCAGGCCGCCATCGAGGGCTCGGGCATCGAGACCGTCGGTGAGGAGGCCGTGCCGGACTGGGACAACGCCCAGGGCGGTGTGATCTTCGAGCAGCTGCTCACCGCTGCCGGTGGTGAGATCGACGGTGTGCTCGTCGCCAACGACGGCCTGTCGCTCGCCGCTCAGGCGGTGCTCGCCGACGCCGGCCTGACCGTCCCGACCACCGGTCAGGACGCGACGGTCGAGGGTCTGCGCGCCATCCTCCAGGGCACCCAGTGCATGACCGTGTACAAGCCGGTCGTCGAGGAGGCCAAGGGCGCCGTGCAGGCGGCAGCCCAGCTGCTCGCCGGCGAAGAGGTCGACGCCAACGCCACCATCGACAACGGCAACGGCGAGATCCCGTACGTCCAGGCCGCGGTGCAGTCGATCTTCATCGACCAGGTGAAGGACGTCATCGCCGACGGCTTCGTGACCGCCGAGGCGGTCTGCGAGGGCATCGAGGACCTCTGCGCCGAGAACGGCATCGAGGCCGGTGCCGGCGGTGGTGACGGCGGCGAGTCCGCCGGTGGCAAGGTCGGCTTCATCCTCCCGGACTCGGCCTCGTCGGCCCGCTGGGAGAGCTTCGACCGTCCGCTGATCGAGGCCGCCTGTGAGGCTGCCGGGATCGAGTGCCTGATCCAGAACGCCGAGGGTGACGCCGACAACATGGCGACCATCGCCGATCAGATGATCGCCGACGGCATCGGTGTGCTGGCGATCGTGAACCTCGACAGCGACTCGGGCGCTGCGATCCAGGAGAAGGCCGCCGCGGCCGGTGTGAAGAACATCGACTACGACCGCCTGACGCTCGGCGGGTTCGCCGACGTGTACGTGTCGTTCGACAACGTCGCCGTGGGCACCGCCCAGGGCGAGGGCATCATCGAGTGCATGGGTGGTGCGGGCAACGTCGAGGGCAAGCGGATCATCCAGCTCCACGGCTCGCCGACGGACAACAACGCGACCCTCTTCCGTGAGGGCTACCAGGCCGCCATCGAGGGCTCGGGCATCGAGACCGTCGGTGAGGAGGCCGTGCCGGACTGGGACAACGCCCAGGGCGGTGTGATCTTCGAGCAGCTGCTCACCGCTGCCGGTGGTGAGATCGACGGTGTGCTCGTCGCCAACGACGGCCTGTCGCTCGCCGCTCAGGCGGTGCTCGCCGACGCCGGCCTGACCGTCCCGACCACCGGTCAGGACGCGACGGTCGAGGGTCTGCGCGCCATCCTCCAGGGCACCCAGTGCATGACCGTGTACAAGCCGGTCGTCGAGGAGG
>Ga0315901_10006167_pt1 | contig 14425 bp, 9 predicted proteins | sample LakEriMetagenome_10_FD_203761 | JGI IMG/M metagenome (GOLD analysis project Ga0315901, IMG submission 203761) | Freshwater fungal communities from buoy surface, Lake Erie, Ohio, United States - Buoy 2 MA116 | ecosystem: Environmental > Aquatic > Freshwater > Lake | place: USA: Lake Erie, Ohio... | reverse complement strand
ACCCTTTTTTTAATCCTTATTTAGCCGTGCCTTATTTACTTGGCAATGATCAAGGATATGTCTCTTTTTTAAGTGCTTTAAGCAAGGAAGCTATTATTTCTCAAATACCTCAAGTGATTCAAGTGGCGACTACTGGTAGATCTAGGTTATTAAGAACTCCAATTGCTACTTATGAATTTTTTCAGCTTAATCCTTCTTGTCATAGACAGGGTATAAACCAAGCTATCACACAGTCCAAGCAAGCTTATTTAATAGCAAGCCCTGAAAAGGCTCTACTTGATTTACTCTATTTATCTTCTCGAAAAGGCAATAGATTTGAATCTTTACCAGAATTAGACCTTAGTGAAAATTTTAATAAAAAAACTTTTTGGAAGCTTCTTACTGAATCTGTTCAAGATTCTAAGATCCGCTCTGCAATTAAATCCAAGGCAGATTTGTTATTCGAAATATCAGATTCTATCGATATCTCTTTTGATTAGGATATCTCCGCCAGCTCCCTATGACCAGCTCCAAAAAAAGCTTCGGCGATACTTGTATCTATCTCTATGATTGCTTTTTGGATCTCGTCGATAAATTCGTGTAGTCCGTAATTCAGAATTTTAGTACCGTCAAGAAGTTCGAGCCTGTCTATTAGCTGGGTGATTATATATCTTGGCTTGCGCGCCAAAGGGTTTTTATTAAAGCGTTTGATAGCAAGCAAGCTCATTCTCGCTCGTTTAAGACAGCTATAAACAGAGCGCGGAAACTCCTTATCTAAAAGCAAAAACTCAACTACGCTAACATGCTTAATGGCTTGCCATTTTTTGCGATACATCTCAAGTGCGCTTGTTGACTTTAATAGCGAGCTCCATTGAATATTGTCGTAAGGTGTGCCCACGTGCTGAGGGCTAGGCAGAAGTGTAAAATATTTGACATCAAGAATTCTAGAAGTCATATCAGCGCGCTCGAGTAAATACCCCACTCGCCCAAAATGCCAAGCTTCGCCGTGAGACATAGCAGTATCCGAAATCCCAGTAAATAACTGGCATTGACGCTTGATACGAGTATAAAAGTCATGGGGGTTAGTGATGCGGTTGTTATTGGTTTTGCAGTGATGCACAAATAAATATACAGTGTTCAGCTCGTGCCACATCTCGGAGCTGATGATCTCCCTAATGGTGCGGGCGTTATCGCGCGCTTTTGTGAATGATGAATAAATCGAATTAGGATTCTCTGAATCAAAAGTCAAAAATTTAATTACATTTTCTTTTGTGGTTTCGGGGTAGAGTTTTTTGAAATTTTCAAAATCGCCGGTAGTCTGTAATAGCGGCTCCCATTGGGTTTGGGACTCGGGCAGGTCGATATTAAGATTTAGACTCACTTCTATTAAGCGCGCTAAATCTTCCGCTCGCTCGCGGTATCTGTGCATCCAATAAATATTATTAGCAACTCTTCCTAGCATAGTGCACCTCTTTTGACCCAAGTATCTTTGCTTCCGCCTCCCTGAGAGGAATTCACGACTAGAGAACCTTTTTTAAGAGCGACCCTGGTAAGCCCGCCAGGCATGACATAAATATCCCTACCTTGCAAGATATAAGGTCTTAAATCCACATGTCGTCCTTCAAAATTTTCATCAATCAAAGTAGGGACTCTAGAAAGTGATACAACCGGCTGAGCGAGATAGTTTCGTGGGTTTGCTTTTATTTTTTCGGCGAATTCTTTACGCTCTTGAGCTGTTGATGCTGGTCCTATGAGCATGCCATATCCGCCCGCTTCATTAGCGGATTTGACTACAAGGCTCTCGAGATTTTTGAGTACATGATCTTTTTCTTTTTCGTTACAGCATAAAAAAGTAGGCACATTAGGAAGGATACAATCCTCTCCTAGATAGTATTTGATCATATCTGGCACAAATTTATAAACTACTTTATCATCAGCGATTCCAGTGCCTGGCGCGTTTACAAGACTTACTCTGCCTTTTTGGTATACTTCCATCAAACCTGGTACTCCTAGCATAGAATCCTTGCGGAAGCAAAGCGGATCCAAAAATAAATCATCTATCCTTCTATAAATCACATCTACGCGCTGTAGTCCAGAAGTGGTTTTCATATGTACGTAACCATTCTCGACAACAAGATCTTGCCCCTCAACTACCTGGATACCCATTTGCTGAGCCAAAAACGAATGTTCAAAATAGGCTGAGTTATAAATTCCTGGCGTTAGTAACACAACAGTAGGATCCTCAATCTCAGGCGCTGAGCTAAATTCAAGGGTTTCAAGAAGCTTACTTGGGTAATCGTCCACTTGATTAATATCCATAGTCTCAAAAGCCTTAGGAAAAATTCTTTTCATTATTAGGCGGTTTTCAATGACGTAAGATACTCCAGAAGGGCATCTTAGATTATCTTCCAGAACTAGCATCTGACCGTTTTTGTCGCGGACTAGATCTGTGCCGGTGATATGGTTCCAGATTCCGTTGCGAGGATTCAATCCCACACACTGTTTCAGGAAGCCAGCTCCGCTTTCGATAATTTCTCTAGGAATGATTCCGTCACGAATAATTTTTTGGTCGTGGTAAATATCGTTAATAAAAAGATTTAAGGCTTGAACTCTTTGCTTGAGACCTTTTTCGATACTAGTCCATTCCTGCCCGTCTATTATCCTAGGTAAAATATCAAACGGAAATATTCTCTCCACTCCTGAGTCATCACCAGTAACAGTAAAGGTAATCCCCATATTAAAAAAAGCCATCTCGGCGGCTTTTTGGATTTCTTTTATTTCATAGGTGCTAAGGCTATTAAAAGTGTCCAAAAGCTCTTTTACATATTCCCGCGGCTGGTTTTTAGCCAAGAAGTATTCATCAAAAAAATTGCCGCTATCGTAGTTGTCAAAATTAGCCATAAAATGGGAATAACTATATTATACCCCTTATTTATTTTGTTATAATATACATGTCACGAAATCGCTCATAGCTGCGTTACGCTCGTCCTCAAAATTATCATTGACGGGTAGTCAATTCAAATTTTTCGGAACTCGCAAGCCTTGCTCTGAACAATTTCGTAACAAGTCTAATAAATTGATATGCCCCAATCTAATGAAAAATCTACAGGCGCTAAATCCCTCCTAAAAGAGCTTAGAAGGCAAGGAGTAAAAAGATTTTTTGGTTATCCGGGCGGAGTTTTATTAGGGCTTTATGATGAGCTTTACGGCGAAGAAGAATTAATGCATATCTTAGTTAGGCACGAACAAGGCGGATGTCACGCCGCTGAAGGTTATGCTCGCGTCGCTAATCGTCCTGGAGTAGTTTTAGCGACTAGCGGTCCCGGAGCGACTAATCTAGTTACCGGAATTGCAGATGCTTACATGGATTCCACTCCCATTGTCTGTTTGACAGGGCAAGTGCCTACTTGGGGAATAGGTTCTGATTTTTTTCAAGAAGCTGATATTACGGGAATTACTTATCCTATCGTTAAGCATAGTTACCTGGTCAAAAAACCTGAGGATCTTGCGCGCACTGTTGCTGATGCTTTTCATATTTGCTCGACAGGCAGACCAGGACCGGTTTTGATAGATATGCCTAAGGATGTTTTGAACGGTGAGTATGAGCTAAATGATTCTAATCGAATTGATGATAGCTACGAGCCAGATATAAAAGGCTACAAACCCCGTCTCTATGGTAATCCTAAGCAAATCCAATTAGCCGCCCAAAAAATCCTAAAAGCTCGCAGACCTGTTATTTATGCTGGTGGCGGGGTTATTATGGCAGGCGCTTCTAGATTGCTTTTACAATTAGTTGAATCTTGTAATATCCCTGTTACTACTACGCTCCAAGGTAAAGGAGCGATCCCGCATAGACACCCGCTATTTTTGGGGATGCTAGGGATGCATGGCACAGCCTATGCTAATTTTTCGATTTATAACTGTGATCTTCTAATTGCCGTGGGGGCTAGGTTTGATGATAGGGTAACTGGCAAGATTGATACTTTTGCTCCTGATGCTGAAGTGATTCATATCGATATTGATCCAGCTGAAGTTAGTAAAAATCGTAAAATGCGCGATGTAATTGATGTGCCGATCGTAGGTGACGCTAGGCTTGTCCTGGAACAACTCCTTGATGAGATAAAAACCCAAAAACCTCAATGTGAAGAATGGCTAAAAAAAGTCCAAGAATGGAAAAACGAATATCCTCTCGATCACGACCCGATTTCAGCGGATTTAATTAGTCCTCAGCACGTTCTCAAGCTTATCCATGAAATCGGCGGAGATAAAGTTATTTATTCTACTGATGTCGGTCAGCACCAAATGTGGGCGGCACAACACTCTGAGATAAACTGCCCTAATCAATGGCTCACCAGTGGCGGTGCTGGGACTATGGGATTTGGCTTGCCAGCGGCTATGGGCGGTGCGGCGGCTCTTGAAGATTCTCGAGGCACTGATAATGATCGCTCAGATGAAGTCGTGGTCAATATTTCAGGGGATGGAAGTTTTCAGATGTGCTTGCAAGAATTAGGCACTCTCAAGGCTTATGATCTAAAAGTTATAAATTGTATTTTTAATAATAATAATCTAGGCATGGTGCGTCAGTGGCAAGATTTGTTTTATGAAAAAAAATATTCTCATGTCGATCTCAAGCACGGCAGTCCAGATTTTGTGAAGCTTGCTGATTCTTACGGTCTTGCTGGATATAAGCCTGAGACTCGCGATGATGTTAGGGACGTTATCAAAAAAGCCTTTGAGAGTAAAACAGCAGTAGTTATAGATCTGCCTATGGCTTATGAGATGAATGTTTGGCCTATAGTGCCGCCTGGCGCTTCTAATATGGATATGATGGGCGTTGATTCTTGCACGCTGACAAGCAAGGTGCGCGAAGCTAATCCTGGTCAAAGAGATATAAAAGATTTTGACTGGGAGCAAGTCTAATTTATCTTAAAAATTTGAGTTTCATCCCTCTAAAATCATCTTTTAGCTTACCATCTTGATAAACTATTTCGCCGTTTATAATGGTGCTAATAATTTTTGAGCGGAATTTTGTACCTTCAAAAGGCGACCAACCGCACTTATAGAGCAGGTTTGATCTGGTTACTTCCCAAAGACTATTCATATCTACTAGTACTAAATCTGCGTAGTAATTTTCTTTTATAAATCCTCTGCGATCGACTTTATATCTTCTTGCAATATTATGCGAGGTCTTAGTGATAGCGGTTTCAATATCTATCACCCCTTGATGAACTAGTTCCAAAACCGCTACTAGAGCGTGCTGGACAAGAGGACCCCCAGACGGACATTTGAAATAGTTTTTTTCTGATTTTTCTTGTAGAGTGTGAGGCGCATGATCAGTAGCGATAATATCTAGTTGTCCGTCTCTAAGTGCCTTCCTGAGTGCGTTTCTATCCTCTAGAGATTTAATTGCTGGGTTCCACTTGATAAAAGCTCCTTTAGTGGCGTAATCTTCTTGCGAGAACCAGAGATGGTGCACGCAAACTTCTGCTGTTATTTTTTTCGTGTCAATATCCTGACTATCGCTAAAAAATTTCATTTCATCTGCTGTACTTAGATGGAGTATATGCAAGTTACCATGAGTCTTTTGGGCAAGCTTGATGATTTTTTCGGTGGAGATAACACAGGATTCATGACTTCTTATTTGGGGGTGAAAACTGACGTCTAGCTCATCGCCGTATTTTTCACGATAAATTTTACTATTGTTAATGATTATATTTTCATCTTCTGAGTGAACAGTTACTATCAAACCCGTTCTGGCTGAGAATTCTAGTACTTTTTCAATGGTCTCAGGATTGTCGACAAGCATATTACCAGTAGAAGCTCCTAAAAAAATTTTAATGCCGCAAACCTCTTGGGGATTAGTTTTCAGGACCTCGTCGAGGTTATCATTAGAAGTCCCCATATAAAATGAATAATTAGCAAGAGATTTTTCTTGTCCGAGTTTAAATTTATCAGCCAGTAACTCTTGAGTGAGACACCGAGGGTTAGTATTAGGCATCTCCATAAAACTAGTTATACCCCCAGCAACAGCCGCTCGCGACTCAGAGTTAAGATCGCCTTTATGAGTGAGTCCGGGGTCTCTAAAATGTACTTGATCGTCTATCATACCTGGCAGTAGATAAAGTCCTTCTGCTTGGATAATAGGAGCGTCAATCCCGCTCTGCAAAAGACCTTGCTGGATTCTTGAGATGAAGCCGTTTTCGATTAAAACATCGGCTTTAAATACCTGGTTATCATTAACCAGGGTGGCGTTTGCTATTAAAAGTTTTTGCATATGATTTATATTATAACCTAGGCATGAAAAGGGTTTAGGTCAGTATCGTAGTCGTAATAATCTTCTTTTTCTACTTGCTTAAGTTTTTTTAGAAGATGCTTGGTAAAAATTGGATAAGCGATGATTTCCCACAATACTTTTATGCTGTAATTGGTCATCATGATTCTTAACATCATCTCTAGCGGGTAACCGGGTGCACCATAAAACCCAACCACTAAGACGATTATAGTATCTACAAGCTCACCAGCTACGGTGGATAAAATTATACGAGCACCTTGATTTTTACCAGCGTCTTTTACTTTTAGCTTAGCGATAATATAACTATTAGTAAATTCACCGCAAAAATAAGCGATCATACTAGCCAAACTCAATCTAAGACTTTGTTTGAAAATAGCGTTAAATTCATGCTCTAGTCCCCAATTAGGATCGGCAGGCAAAGTTCGAAAAAATAAAATAATTAAATTGGCAAATAATAAGCCTCCAAACCCGCTCCAGATCACTCTTCTGCTTTTGTCGTAGCCATAGACTTCGGTAAGCACATCGCCAATTAAGTAAGATACCGGAAACAAGAACAATCCAGCCGTACAGCTAAAATACAGCTCGGTAAAAGGTATATTTACTCTGACGGCTTTTACAGCTCCGATTAAATTGCATATAATGATAATTACTGTAAAACCAATAGTGATAGCATCTAAAAATTTGTAGGATTTATAATTATGTTTACTCAATATATCTCTAGTTTATCAAGAAAATTCACTCTTTTATTTATCGCTTTTACGCTTAGCTTAAGCGTACTAAGCGTAAAAGCCACTCCCTGTGAGCTTCTTAAGGTGGTTGATGCTGATACTTTACTAGTTAATAAAATTATCGATAAATCCAAAAAAGAAGAAATAAAAATTCGTCTTCTGGGAGTCGACGCGCCAGAATTTACTCAAGAGCTTTGGGGCAAGCGGGCTCGGGAATTCGTGGTGGCGGAGCTTGCGCGCGCTGAAGCTCTTGATTATGAGCTTGATCATGATAAAAAAGATAGATATGGAAGGACCTTGGCTTATGTTTTTTATACAGTATCCGATAAGCAATTGAAGGCTAAAAAAAAGAAATTACTTAATGAAGAACTACTTAGAAATGGCTTTGCTGAGCTCTACATGAATAAAGAAAACAGTAAATACTCGAGGGTTTTAAAATCTGCTGAGGCTTCTGCTAGATTTTCGCAGATTAATATTTGGCAAAAACAGGGCGGGCTAGAGATGAGTCCTTCTAAATTCCGTAAATCCAAGAAAAAACCTGCTAAATAGACTCTATAATATCAATGGTGGCTAAAAAAAAATTTACTGATTATTTTGAAACTGCGCCAAATACTCTTGCTAGCTTGGGTATTGATAGATCTATGGTTTTAAGAGCGGTTGAGTCACTTAAGGCTGATCTTAGAGATTTAAGCCCGCAGAACCTAGCTCTTGAACTAGGCGTGCCCCGAGCTTTAATTTATGAGGATCTTGAAATTCTAGATATTATTTATCGAAACTCTGGCGAGCTAACAGGACACGATAAGCTAATTAATGATATTTTGGGCGAGCTAAAATCGCTTGGTAGAAAACTAACTAAACAAGAAAAAGAACTCACTAAGCTAAAAGATGATTTCCAAACTTCTTTTAATGACGGATTTGCTAAGGGAGCTTCGCTAAATTTTTCATCAGTAAAATCTGAAATGCTTTTAAATAACGGGCTTGATGAGCTTGAGATCTGGGCGCGTGGAATTCTTCACATAGATCCCCAAATCGCTCTCACTGAGCAGAAAATCAAAAAAAACTATAGATTTTTATTAGGAATTCTTCACCCGGATCGTAGTGGTGTCAATACTACTGATGCCCTGGCAAATCTAAAAAAAGCCTATGATTATTTATTGGACAAGTACGAATAAGTGATTTTGGTATAGAATATAAATTGTGCCCGAGTGGCGGAATGGTAGACGCAACAGACTTAAAATCTGTTGGAGACTTGTCTCCGTGCCGGTTCAAGTCCGGCCCCGGGTACCACTTTTTTTATAATACTATTGTCTCTGTCACCGAGCTCCCTAGGTTGTACACCAAGAAAAGGAAAAATAGGAGTGAAATTCTCCTAGATATCTTCACGCACATTGTAGCAAAACCCTTTGTCTGTAATTATTGAAATTTCTAAATCCATAAGCTCTTCTAGCAATGAGCTCCATTTTGTTGTGAAATCCCTCTGTGATGGCATTGTTTTTGCTGAATCTAAACATTCTAACTATTTCTTCTTGCCAGCTTTCTAAGGTTGTAGCTAGTGTCTGCATTGAAGGAAAGGGAGAAGCTTTGAGTTGCTGAATAACACCCAGAAACCATCTAATAGCAGGCTTAACAGTTTGATGATTAAGAGTTTTCAATCTTAGTAAATCATGTATTTGGTTTCTAAAATCATAAGCAGCTTTTAAACCAGGCACAGAATTTAGATATTGATTTAAATTTCTAGACTGCTTGTAATCTAAATTACAAGGCTTTCTTCTAAACAATGAGGTCAAGGCTCTATCTTTTCTTTTAGAGGGATCTAGAAGCTTCCAAAGCTCATAGAAATGATGATTAACAAGCCTAACAACATGAAATCTATCGGTAACAATCTTGGATTTAGGGAAATGCTTTTTGATAATTGAACGATATGAATTTGATAAATCAATGCAAATGACCTTACATCTATCCTTATGCTTCAACCTGTTCAAATATGCATCAAGAGCCTTTTCTGATCTACCTAGAACAACATCAAAGACTTTATGCCTTCTAAGATCACAGAAGGTAGTCGCATAGCCTTTTTTCTTGGTAAAGAAGTGTTCATCAATCCCTAAAACTACAGGACAAATATTGGATTTTTTTTCTTGGTTTCTGAGGAAAGTGAACCTATCAACGTCTCTTTGTACAGTGGCTTGTCCAACTTTATGATTAAAGGCAACTTTTTTGTTATCGTGTCCATGAAGAGCAGCTGCGGCAACTTGCTCTCTAAGCTGTTCCGTTCTTCTGAAGTAAGGAAGAACACCAGGTAACCTTTCCCAAAATCTAGCTCCACATGACTGACACTTGAACCTTCTTTGAAGCACTTTAAGCCAAGTGGTTTTGGTATTCCAGGTAGAGTGTTGAATGGTTCTAGTTTTCTTCTCATAAACCGTCTTAGACTCAGCAGAACATTTATTACAATTGGAATATTTGTAGCTAAGCTTAATGTGGAATACAAGTTTATTTCTGAAAATATCAGTTTTTAAACAACGATACCCTGGTAAATTAATCAAATTTACATTACTATTTCTCATAAGTGAAACACCTTTTTATTGCTGAAACACAATATCTAAGAGAGTTTCACTTATTATTTGGTTCCTAGAATTTCCTTTCTATGAGGTAGAGCCGCTCCCTACCAAAGTCTCTTGTCCCGACTGATCCCTTATTCTAAAACTGAGCCTTTCTAATTCTTCACGAGATGGTCTATTTTGAGCAGCAAGCATTCTTAGTACTTCTAAAAGAGTATCCCTTAGAGTATCGACCTGAGTTTGTAATTTTTTTATTTCTGCCTGGGCGTTGATACTACTATTTGCCGCCGCTTCGAGTTTTTGTTCTCTTTCTTTTGAGATTTGCACAGTTTGATCTTCTTGATATTTTTGAGCTTGTTTAACAGCATGACTAACACTTTGTGATATTTTTTCGATTTTTGAAGATTCTTGATCTGACCAAGCTGTGCCGATATCAAGTAAATCTTGTCTTGAGTTTAAAAACTCATAAAGCTCTGAAGCTATTTCCGGGATATTATCGACACCTGGTAATAATTTTGTAAGTTCCTCACCTTTTTTATCAGCGTGAACCACAGTCATTAATCTTCTTGTGATGATATTTTTTACGAGATCTATTAAATCTTTTTTTTCAATAAGTCTTCCTTCATTTCCAATTAAAACTGGTATTTTAGTTCCCAAAATCTGACCCCCAGTATTTAGGGTATTTAGTGGCTTTATACCTGTTATTAATTCAATAAAATCAAGTTTATATTCTTCTAAATTATTGTTAATTAAGACTTCGTTTGCTTTTAAAACTCTGGCATAACTTGCTAGTCTTTCAATAAAACTAGATATTCCCTGAGTTTGAATATGTTTTTTAATTTCTTCAGCACTAATTGTTTGAAAAGATTGTAAAACCTTCAAGACCGGGTCTCCTGGATTTTTTGCTAAAGAGGATATGATGCCTACTCTAGCTGACTTCCTAAAATTGATAATGTTTTCTAATAAAATTCCTGTTTCTTGTCTTTGTCCTTTTTGTGCGACTCTCGTACTCTGGTCTTTAGCTTCATTAATTAGTGCTGTAACACCATTGAATTCAGCATATTGATCTTCAAGCTCTCTTAGAATTGGTAAATAAAAATCTTTTCTTTTTTCAGAGTCCTTGGCAAAATATTTTAAAAAGATTTGTGACAAAAAGAATTGTTGCGGGCTTAATTGTATTCTATTTTTACTTAAAAGCTCTTTTAATTCTTTAGAATTTAACATATCAGCGAAAATTTTTAATAGTTCTTTTGCTTCGTTTTTCACAGGAGAAATTATTTCAGGATCACTAGTCCTTTTTAGTGCGATATCCAAATATTTATCTATTTCTGCAGGTAAAAAAGATTTTAAATCACTAGCATTAGCTCTAATAGCGCTTTCTAGAGATTTTACAATACCTTCTTTTAAATCAGCAAATCTAAAATCGTAAACATCACTTACTTCATAGAAATTACTATCAACTATTAAACTATCTTTTTTTTCAGTAGAAGAAACTGATTGAGGTCCACCGATTAATGCTACTGCACTTCTTCTGTGACCTGCTCCCTGACTTTGATCCGTAATGCCCAGTCGAGCCGCTCCCATAGTGGAGGATTGAGCTATTCTTGGAGCATTTGCAAGACTTCTATCTTCAATAGCTAATAAATTTGCTTGGTCTATTTCTGCTTCATCTGGGCTAATTCTTGCTTTGATAAATTTATCTAATACATCACTAAAATTAATACCAGCAAGAGGACTATCAAGCTCTTCTTCTCTAATTCCTGTAATAGCTTGAATAAATAATGGTCTTAGACTCTGATTTCCAGATTCTCTGATATTGATATATTTAATTATGAATTTTAAAAAATCAGTTTCTATCTTTTTAATTACTCGCTTATTATAATCTCCTTGTCCTTCTTCGTTATTTCTCGGTAATTTTGGCTGGGGAGTTCTTGTTAGAATAAATAAAAATGCATTAAGTACGCTAGTCAGAATCTTAGTTATATCTTCTTTACGATTAGATGTTACAGCTCGATTAAGCTCATCAGCAAAAGGTCTCCAATAAACCATATTATTTTTTTCATCAGGATATATCCCAGTTAATCTTGCAACAATCTTCAAATCAAAATTTGGTTTTTGACCACCAGTCAAGTCCACATATGAATTATCCACGAGAGGCGGTAACTCAGAAGCTGGTCTAGGGCCTGGTCCATCATGCAAAACCTGCAAAACCATCTCCTCAAAATTTATTCCAGGAGTTTCAGTTTTATTAGTGGCTTCTTTTCTAGGAGTAATAATTGATAAAGCACTTGTTAAGTCATTAAGTTCATATTTATTAAATCGTTCTGGTGATTTTTGTTTTATCTTTTCAAGAAAATAAGAAAGCAAAGATCTGTAAACTAAAAAACTATTTTGACTTGCAATGGTTCTTGGCACTAAAAGCTTGTATTTATCTCCTTCTGTTTTTTCAAAAGATAAATTTTCTGCATCGATTAATTTTACAGATTTTATTTTTTTAATTCTTTCTTGTATGAAATTTAGTAAATCTTGAAAGTCGCTATTACTAACGTTTAATGAGGAATTTTGAATAAAACCGATGGCTTCTGAAATATTTTTTTGAGCCTGTGAAATTGCGGTATCGAAAGAAACCGGTTCCGCAGACGTTCTTGAGACAGTCATTAAGTACTCCTTAAGGTATATATTTACTCGCTCGAGTATTTATTTTTTTTTAATTTTCTCACGGTTGCGTTAGCAAGTCAATGGCGCTTGACTAGTTTTGGGTGTTTTCGTTTAATTGACTGGTCTAAGATAATTAGGTCTTGATAATATGCTATAATGTGTATTGTCGATGGTTAAAAAAACTTCTAGATTAAAAAGAGCTCTACCTGTTCGGATGACTCCCACCAAGAGTCCAAAAAAACTTGCGGGAGTTCGATCCTCAATTATTGAAACTGAAACAATTCATACTGCAGCACCTCAAATCCCAGATTATCTTAAATGTTCTTTTAATCTTTTACCCAATTCTTTTAAAGTAGTTCAAAATAAGGATTTGAAATTTAATGGTGCTCATTACTTCGCAGATCTTGGCTTGAAATCTTATCTTCTTATTTTGCATCAAATAGCCTCTCAAAAAATAGATGAAAAACAATTATTTATTTGCCCGGATGATTTATCGGCATATCATTTTCAAGACGAACTAAACACCATATCAAATCCTCACGCTGATAATTCTGAAGTTATTACAGCTAATCAGGCTTCGGATCCTCAAAAGCTAATTAAATTTTTGGATTATAAAAGTTTAGGTCTTGAAAGTGAATCTGATATTAACGAGGTTGTTGATAAGTTTATTAAAAAAAATAATTTATCAGGTACTTCTAAGCTTTATTTTTATCAAGGCGAGCATTTAAGTACTGAACTTGGTTCAAGTTTTTTTAAGAGCTTGGTTTCTAAGCTAAAAAATCAAGAGCCCAATTTACAAGTATTTGCTATTTCTAATTATGATATAACTCACGAAACATCTAATCATGAACTATTAAGCTCAAAAGCTTTATATGGGCTAGAAAATAAACTTTCCTCAATTCAATTAATAAGATCTCAAAAAAATATTCCGGCTATTGAAGTTGAGGGGATTATATCTTACGGAGCTTTAGAAGATCATCGAGCGGTTATTGCTGCTGGTAAAGGAGATGAATTTAATATTTTTTTACTAGGAAAAGTTCAAGAAGAACTTAATTCAGGGTCTAAAAAAATACTCATAAAAACCAGTTCGCGAGAGCAGATAAATAAACTTGCCGAGCTTGCTAAATTAAGAAATCTAAATATCGGTTTTTATAACAGCCGTAAAACCACACCTTCAAATAGTGTTAATAATGGTATAGAAAAAACATATGATAATCCTTACGAGCTCATAAAAGCCTGGGGCACGGATTTTGATGTTTTGGTTCATTGTCAAAAATTTGATGGAATGGAAATACCAGCTGATTGTTTGTTCATAGCTGATACTACAGATTCAGATTATGAATTAGCAAAAATTATCGCTCCTGTTTTTACATTAGACGACTCAAGAAAACCAAAAAAAATATATTACCTTCACGGTGAGCATAATGATTTTCAAGCAAGATTAGAGAGAATCCAAAGTCATAACCGGCATAAAATTTCTGGTGGTATGTCCTCACCTCGCTCTAATGAAGGTTCTCCAATACTTGCAAGTCCTGACATTGTCGAAAATGGAGAATCAAAACATCTACCCGCTTTAGGTTTATTCTGGAATATTTTTAATAAACCTAATATTGATTTCAAGAATTTGGCGTCTAGTTTTTTAAACCATAATAAGCTTTCTTTTGAAGATTTTGATCCAGATAGTCTTGCTGAAAACATTCAGCTTGGTTATAAAAAAAACTTTTTTACCCAGGAAATAAATTTAGTAGATATTTACAGATATGCTTTTACTTACTTCGGTAAATCAAAAGATTTATCAAATGCCATCTCAAATTATCCTTCTTTATTAGGGATTAGGGATCTTAAGGAAGCAAGTGATAGAGTTTTTTCTGTTTATAAACCTATTTATAAAGAACTCCAATCCTCATCGGTATTGTGTGAATTTAATAATACCGTTAACCTACAAGGTGAACCAGTTTGGCGTTTAAACTCTAGTATTATTGCAGAATTTTTGTTTACTCGAGCTCCTCAATATCTGACTCAGCAAGATTTTTACGCTCCAGATAAAAAATACGATCAGGTCTTAGCTGAAGTTATTTCTGTTTTGATGGGTGTTAAAAAAGATTTCGCCCAAGATTCTCCTCTAACAAGCTTAAAACTGGGTTTCCAACAATTTCTTAATCAAAAAAGATTAGCTCTTCAAGCTGAAACGGAAAAAAACTTATTAGGTA
>Ga0315901_10006150_pt1 | contig 14440 bp, 30 predicted proteins | sample LakEriMetagenome_10_FD_203761 | JGI IMG/M metagenome (GOLD analysis project Ga0315901, IMG submission 203761) | Freshwater fungal communities from buoy surface, Lake Erie, Ohio, United States - Buoy 2 MA116 | ecosystem: Environmental > Aquatic > Freshwater > Lake | place: USA: Lake Erie, Ohio... | reverse complement strand
ACCAAGATTGCTTTGCATCACCAAAATATTCACGAGCAAAGCCATTTGCAATCAGTTGAGCACGAAGACTCTTGCCATCAAGCATCATATCGCCAAGAATACGGCCGCCATATTTGTCCCAATCGTACACGACATATTGGACTTTCTTTGCCTTTGCTACTAGATCCTTTGTAAAGGCGCTAGCCGCCTGTCCCTTTGCGTCTTCTGCTGGACATTGGGCACGATGGCCTTTTTCTGGAGTATCCACGCCATAGATGCGAACTGAAATCACAGGCTTAATTGGAGCAGGAACCCATGGCGCTTCAACCTGCACAGTGTCACCATCAGCAATCTTAATTACCTTGGCGTCATATGTAACACCAACTGGAGTCTTTTGTGCAGTAACTGGAACAGCTAGCGCAAAAAACGCCAGGGCAATAAACTTCTTCATGGATATCCTTAATTGCAGCGAGTCTGCCAGTAGATATAACGCTCGCCACGATACCATTCAGTTACCTGTTCACGAACGCAATAACGGCGATCGTAGCGGTTATCAGGCGGATAGTAGCGATTGTCGTATTCTCGATCATGACGATCTTCAGAAGCAATGGCACCTACAACGATTCCACCGATAATTGCTCCACAGAGCCATCCACAACCACCACGGTCTCTACGACGTTCATGCTGACTATAGTCTCTGTCTCTACTGCGATCGCGATGATCAGCAAGAGCTGGAGTGGTGATTAGCATGCTAGCTACGAGGGCTGATGCAATAAGCTTCTTCATATTAGAACCTTTCATCAATTTCGGCAAACATCACGCGTTTTCGTGGATCACCTGGCGTGATACACCGGGTGAGTCTAAGAGCTTCATTATAATTCTTCGTATGAAACTTCACCGGAAAGAGAATCTCTTCATCCTCGGTTTCCAGAAGCATGCCTACGAAGTAAGTACCATTTTCTTCTTGCATGCAATTATTTATTCGCAGTAGATTTTACCTTTACATAACTAATCGTGTCGTAACCCTTGTACTCTCCAGCCCATTGACTGCGAGGACGTTCTTTGAAACCAATCTTATCGAAATTATCTTCGAAAAACTTAGCAGCGATCCCACTAAGCTCATATTCGTTTTCAGCCTGTAGCTGAAATGAGTCTGAGCGCCATTCCTTATTAAAGGTGACCTTATAAGTCTTAAGCCTCTTGGCTCTCTTGGCCTCATTCTTGATCATCTCTTTGGTACTACCTTTACGGTTATTCAGGATCTGATTGAACCGATGTTCAGCAACAGATGCAAGAGGTCCCCAGGATTCTGGGGACCGGTTCTTAATATCAAACAGCATCGGCAAACTCCACTGCAGTCTCGAGAGCCTTAGTCTTGAGGTTCTTGTTAGCACCGTACCAAGCCGAGGCAAGACGCGTATCAGCGCTGCGACCGATCATGTGGTCGGTCATGAAGGTAACGGCGTTGAACGCCTGCCACCAGCTGCCTTCAGCAAACTCAGCGCCGGGCTGCTGATCCATGATCTCGAGAGCAATTTCAGCGTTCTTGCTGAGTTCCTTCTTAGAACCAGAAACCGGGAAAATGCGAGTGAAGTAGTCAACAATCGACTCGTCGTTATAACGCTTTGAACCGAGGTAAGCAGCCATTTCCTTGTACTTGGCAAGCTTTTCCTTGGCAACACCAAGAGTTTCCTTGACCAGCTCAGCATCAAACTCACGACGGTGGCTGACCTTGACGATCTTGCTCGACTGAGTATTTAGCGACAGAGTCAGAGTGTTGTTGCAAACCACACGGATCGGGGTGAAGCGAACGTCGATCGACCAGCCATACTTGTGCGGATTCGTGAAGAGGAGGTAGGATTCAACGGTATCACCATTGAACAGCTCGAAGCTTTCCTTGACCTTCGCAAGGGCCCAGACAAGCTGGCCGTCGCGAAGCGAACCAGCAGTGTGCATTTCCATTTCACCGGCAGCAACGAAGTCGTTGAAGAACTCGAAAGCCTTTTCATTCTGGTTCGGAATCCAGTCATTCGTGATCACGTCGAGAACCTTATTGTCGACGTCACGAACCAGAGCCGAGCGGCCGATGTCGACCTGCTTACCACCGATTTCGGCAAAGGCAGGAATCGGAGTGACGGTCCAGTCAAGACCAGCAGCCTTGAGCATCTGATCCGGAGTCACATCGGCCGGAACCTGAGTGCCGAGGCCATGCCACGGGGTTTCACCAGCATAAGCCATCGAAGCCTTGCCATCGAGGAATTCAATCATATGTGCCATAATATAGTTTCCTTTTCAATTCAGATTACATGGATTCAGCAAGATCTGCCGCCGAGTAACGACGGTCAAAATCGATTAGCCAGTCGCGTTCAGCAGACGGAGGACCAAAGAGGATCGCACCGGTTTCAGACTGATCGATGTTGTTAGCAGCCAGCCAGTTGCGATATTCGTTGAGAAGTTCGTTGGTAGTCATGATAATCTCCGTTTTGATATTCTCAGTATAGTCTATTTTCGAAATAATGTACACAACTTTTTTAAAAAAATTATGCGGGGAGAGTTTGCTGAACTTCCCACATGGTGCAGATGAGGAACACAAAGGCACCGAAAGCGAGCGAGTAAAGAATGTCAGTCCGAGTCATGTTCATCTCCATTCGTTATTATTCACTCTACGATATTTTCGAAATTATGTACACAGTTATTTTCAAAAAAACGCATTAATATGCATTTAGGCCATGAGAAAATTCAAAACCGATCTCTTCAAGAGCTTCTGGACTTGCTGTCTCAAAGAACTCTTCAGGATAACCGATGCAGTCCTCGGCTGGTGCAGCGAATACCCTGTGTCCGATCTGGACAATCACAAGACCGCTAGCAACGCTGTACTCTACGTGGTTCATGCCTTCTCCATATATTCAACCATGCGTTCGATGATCTTCTCAAAGTCATCATCCGGATGCAATGCATCATCTACACAAATATCATTGTAGAGGTCGGTCATAGTATCACGGATCTCTACGCCATAAGCGCCACAGATGGCTTCATAGATATAGGCGTGAGGATCATCCTGAGCAAGGATATATTCATACAACCGAGTCATTACACTTCCTCCACAAAACCATGCGCCGCAGCATGATATTCCACGAGCTCTCGAGCTTCAGGAACACGAGAAATAATATCCTCCATCATACTCTCGAGGTATCCGAGTTTAAACGCAATATTAGCCGATTCAGAAGCTCCAAGTTCCTTAGCAATGTGATCGATAAGCTTTGCAATATACATTCTTACATCTCCATCATAAGTTCATGAGCATGACGCTCGGCAACAGCATTGTAGTTGGTACAGTCGCGGAAGATCACCTTAAACTCCATCATCTCGAGAGCAGGTTCGGCGAGACGAACAATCGAATACTTCGTCGGCGACTTTTCGTTGTAGTACTCGATGTAGATCCAGTCGATCAGGTCACCGGCGGCATTCCAGTCCTTCATGATCTTGACGACCTCACCGCGGATGGTACCAGCGGCCGATTCGTAGCGGACGCGATCGCCGATGAGGATGGTCTTAGGAGCAGTCATGATCAATTCCTTTTTCACTGTTGATATAATCATTCTACAGTATTTTGGATATTATGTACACAGTTATTTTGAAAAATTAGAGATAATTTTCGGTTTTAAATTGGAGGAGAATTTCGGGAGTGGTGAAAGTGATGGTGATAGTAGGAAGATTGTTGTTAGGATTGTTGGTATAGTTGATGTTGGTGATGTGGGGATAGTAAGGAGTGAGAGTGGTGAAAATGTTGTGGTTATAGTCGAAATCGAAGGTGATAGTGTTGGACATGTTTTTTCTCCTTAGCTTACTTTACCACCCTACATAGTTTTCAAAATTTTGTACATAAAAAAACGCACTCCAGAAATCCAGAGTGCGTTTTAGTTTTCAATGTAAAGAATGACTTAGTATGCTGTGTCGAAAAAGAACGTCTGGAACAATCTACCGTCTTCGAAAGTAGATCCAAAATAATCTACAGATGCGTGGAACAGATTGCCACGGTAGAGAATGATCCTGTTATAGACGTTGCCAATCCGATCTATCTCTTCCCACTTGGTATAGTCATATGCCTCGTAGTCTGAGTCTACCTTTTCTCGGTTTCCTGTGGCCTTGTGACGATATAAGGCTGTACCACCACTTGCTGGTGCATTCGGCGTAAGATAGCATACACCAGCCCATGTATTGAAGCTATCAGCATGGATCCAGGTTCTATCCTGCGCCGTACACAACTGGAACGCACCGGTGTACCCAGACTCTTCATGCCAATTTGTCACTGGTCCTGCAGCTGCAACCAAATGACTAATGGCATTTTTGATAGAGTCGTTCAGCATCGGAGCCGTTCTTACACCAGGATAGTTTCCTTTGAAGTTAAAAGGAAGGTTCAAAGCCATGGCTCGAACGGCATCAGGATCGTCGTAGAAGTTTTCGGCAATGACTAGATTGAGTTTCATGCATACAACCTATGATACGATTTAACAAGGTCTGCAGCTTTTTCGATGTAGTTCGATGGCCGCTCGACAAAGACCTGAGCATCTATTTCATCGTCAACACCGATCATGATTACGATATCCTTGGCTGAGATACCAGTCATTTCCCAGAGCATATATGCGTACAGACTTGCCTGTAGGAAGTATCCTTCAATCCAATCCTTCCTCTTACGCTTGGTTGATGTCTTATAGTCAATAATCGAAAGCCGTCCATCGTAGTTAGCAATCAAATCGCATGTACCAGCAATCTTAAGATGATGACTAAAGAGTGTGCATTCAGTAGCACGGATCATATCAACCTTTTCGTCAAGGACCATTTTGAGTTGACGAAACATAAACATGTTGTACGGCATAGAGGTATCAACCTCCTCGCCAAGAATGTACTTTTCACACATTGTATGGATGTTAGTACCGCGTGAAGCAGCTCGAGCCGAAACTCGAGCTGCTTCTTCCTCCCCAACTCTTTTTTTCCATTCGTTGAGTGCAGTCTTATCAGTCATCTTACCAAGTACGGTAGTTACTGATGGATAGCGTTCTCCTGTCGGAGTCTCATAAAGCCGAGTTTCACCATCAATACGATTAAGTTGAGCGAACTCAATCAGATCGTGTTGAAAGTCTTTACGGTTGTAGTCCAAGCTTCTGGCGAGCAATGATGTATTCCTTACAATTATCACCATGCCAGCGTTTGAAATTGCTGGCATCGACATTTTTACCACAGTGAGAACATGTTTTCTTAGTTCTATTTTTAGCACGTTCTCTTATTAATGTCAAGGTAGAATTTTTATGATTTTTACCGTACATAGGATTTTTTTCACCTGACACGTCTGCATGATTTTTTGATATATTAGACTTGTGCTTCTCAGAAAACTTCACACCCTTTTTAGCCATACTGACCTTTGTTCCTATAATCTTTTTCATTTTATCCTGATTAGGAAGACCAGAAAAAACAAAACCACCTTGGCCGCCTTTGGCTATATTATAGCACAGCGGATCTTTTAGGGCTTCTGTTGTTAATAGATTTTTTTCTTCAAAAATCATCTGCTCTTTCGTTTCATGAACAGATAATACTTCTTTTTTAAAATTTTCTAATCCGTACTTTTTAATAGCATTTTTAATTGCTAAACCAGAACCCATGTAGTTATCATTAAGATCTTGTGTTCCATGCATGCCAATATAGTATCTATTGTTAATTAGATTAGTAATTTTATAAATGATGTAGAACATTTTTTCCTCCTACATTCTATTTATAAATTGCATGAACTAGATACTTAGGACATTCCTAATTTATGTCTAGCAACAATATATCTTTTAACAATAGAACTTCTTACAATATCTTCTATCTGAAAATCAACAAATTCAAATTCAGGGATGTTTTGCAGAATTTTCATGAAGTTAATAAGACCAGAATATTCTTTTCTTCTTTCAGAAGAAAGATCGTCTTGCCTAAAATCACCGCAAAAAATAATTCTACAGTTCTTACCAATTCGGGTCATGACGCTATGCAATTCTTGATCTGTCATATTTTGACATTCATCGACAATCACATAACAGTTGTTCAATGTAGTACCACGAACAAATGAGGTACTCATAAACTCCACTGCGTTCTTCTGCTTCAGAATATCGTAGGCATCTCCACGTTCGAACAACTCGTTGCAGATAGCGTAGTAAGGTGCTTCATAGACCTTCATCTTCTCTTTCTGAGATCCTGGCAGGAATCCCATGTCACGAGTCGGAACAACAGAACGAATCACATAGATCTTTTCTTGATCACTCGTACCAGACATCAAATCATTAATTGCCAGGTACATAGAAAGAAAAGTCTTGCCGGTACCTGCCATGCCGTGAAGCATCAGATGCTTACCACGTTGAAAGGCTTCGAATGTTTTCTTTTGATTGTCTGTAAGTGGATGAACTCGTTTCAAATTAAAATTAGGAGAACTAAACGTAGGTTTATTACTCAGTAGTTCGTGTTCTCCGTTTTGTCTTAGAATACGCTTCTGTCTCTTGGTAAGTCTTGCCTCAGTCACGAATCATCCTTATTTTTTGTTTTTGGCTTTGTTAATGGCTTCGCGGGTTTTAGTAGCTTTGATACCCTTGTCTCCATACTGTTGACCAAGTGGAGAAGTTGGATTTGCGTTGCCAATCCTATTTAACAGGTCTTTAAATCCACCATCATTCTTGTGGGTGACACCGGCAATACCAGAGATAAGAGCTGGAGCGCCGATGACCAATTCGGCATGTGGATTGTTCTTGAGATATTCTTCTCGACCAGACATTGAAAGGAACTCTTCCCAGGTTTCCCCGGTTTCTTTGTCCCTAAACTCATAGATTGGCATTAATAATCTTCTTCGATTAGATCAAAAATTGCGTTTTTATTACGAGAGCGAAGTGCTGAACGAATTCGCTTCTCTTTCAGTTTAGAGCCATGATCTTCGTAATGATCTTCGAAGTGATCATCATCATAGCCATAGTACTTGTTATTACGCTTGATTGACTTGCTCATTGATTAGCCCTGGAAATGCTAGGTTAACGACTTTGGTGGAAATGGTACGAGGCAGCTTCTTGTCCTTGACTTTAATAAGAAGTTCGGCATCACGCTTGTCAATGGATTCAAGAAGATTAATAAACAACGTTTCTCGTTTCAGGCGAGTAAGTTCTGGCTTGTTACCAAGAAGATAGATGTAGAGGGTACGAGCTTCTTGATGAAGACGTCCTTCAACATCAAGGTACTCACATGGCTTGTACGGAGGAGCTCCTTCTGGAATTTCCCATACAACACCGGGTGTAAGTGCCAGTTCAAGGATATAACGAAGCGTTGTAGAATCGTTGTCGCGAAGATACTGAGCTCGATCCTCCACGCTTTCGATCTTAGATGCTGTGTCGATGATTTGTGCAATTGTTAGTCTTGGCATATTAAAACTCATTAATGCTTTCAAGGAGGTTCTTAAGGCGCTTTTCAATGAAGTAGTTGAAGAGCTTACCGCGTCCCTTGCCAGCCTGAGCCTCATACTCAGTGACAATTTCTGAACGCAGCTTTTCGGGAATGAAGTTCAAATCAACGAGCTGCTGATTGCGAAGATAACCACGCAGCATGTTCTCGTCACAGAACTCGCGAGGGTCCATATTAATCCAGCTATCCAGCTTCTTCTGACTGAGTGGCTTCTGCCGACCGCCGATTACAAACGTATTGTCGGCAGACAGGAAGTTAGGAATACCGTCACCGGTATCACCGCGCATGATGTGTTCCTTGACGAACCGATCAGGATCGTTAGTGGTGCGCCACTTCTTCTGAACCGGATCGTACTGCTTGACATTCATGTACTTCTGCAACTGAACGAAGTCCTTGTCACCAGACATGATTAGGATCTTTTCAGAGGTATTTCCGAATGCATCAACAAGAGTACCAATGATGTCATCGGCTTCGGCACCATCAACCTGAATCACACGATAGGGGAAGTATTCCTTGAGTTCCTCACGAACCTTGCCCAGAGTGTCAAAGATCTGAGCCCAGTTGAGTTCAGACTTCTCGCGGTTCTTACGGCGGTTGGCCTTGTAGTACGGAAAGATTTGCTTGCGCCAGTTATTACCAGCATCACACGCAATGATCATCTCACCGTATTCATTCTTGAACTTCTGGTTGTACGAACGAATCGAGTTGAGGATCATATGACGAAGAAGATCTTCTTCGAGTTCTGTATTTGTATGGTTTCCAAGTTGAACCATTAGGTTGGAAATCATCACCTGCGACAAATCAACAATAATCATGATAAATTACTCTTCATCCTTTGGGAATTTATAAGTGTACGAAACGCTATTGTCTTCATTATAATTAAAATCAAAAATAGTATCAACCATCTCATGGAAAGAATGCGGAAGTTTGTATTGACGACTTACCATGGACTTGATTGATTCCATGATCATGGCGACGTCTTTAATGTACTCATCTGAGTTGATGTCAAGACCATAAGAACCGAACAGATGAATGAGATCCGGAATAAGATCCATCATCACACCTTCTACGTGTTCTTTTCGGTTCTGAGTGACCTGACCGACGATCTCTTCTAGAGACTGAGGAGGGGAATCTTTTTTGAATCCAGGAAAAAGAACAACGTTGTCTGTCACTTGACTACCCTTAGCAGAATGCATTCTTGGTTGAGTCGGCCATTAGGCTTGCTTTCCGCGGTCTTTATATTTGACATAAACGACCTCAGACCAACCTTGCCGGCTGACAAGAGTGCCGTCAGGGATTCTCCGGGCTTTCGTAGAGTCTTCGATGTACTGGATTCTACATCCCATCCAGTAAGAGTCGTTCCCTTGACTTGAATACCCGCAGGTCCCACTGCTAGGTACTGAGTCAGCTTGCGATACTTGGTGTTGTACACCCATAGCTGTTGACATCCAATAATTTCGGCCGGATGAACCGACACAATCTTCAGAGAAGGTTCTTCCTTCTGGAACTTCAGGTTCTTCACCAGATCGACGGCCGGCTTGACCTTTTTCTCTCGTGGCTTACGGACCTTTACCGCCTTCTTGTTATTTATATATCGATCGATCAAAAGTACAAACTCTTCCCAGTACTTTTTGAGGCGAGCACGAGACTTCTTCATGGCAGGAGTATCATACTCATCCGGCTCATGATCATTCGCATGTTTCGAGTAGTACTCACGGATTGCGTTTGCTGCCTGAGGTGACACTTCTTTGGCAACAAGCCAATCATACACATTGAAGTCAGGAACGGTGTCAATGGCTTCTTCGCAGGCAGTAATCAGATTGTGAATCTTAGACTGTACACGATCCTGGATGCTCACAGCCGGCTTTGGCGATTCGTCTACTTCCTCACGAATCGCCGATGCCAACCGGACCAGCTCCTTGACGCTATTGTCAAAGTAGTCGAGATTCTTCTGCGGCAGCTCGTTTCCGTTCATGATGATACGAGCAACATTGCCAAGAGTCTTTGAGATCTTGTACTTTGGAAGCCGACGCAGAGCAGACACATCACTCTTGGTATACGTCTTCTTGACATACGTGAAGAACCAGTCTCGCGACTGGTCATCATCACTCATATAGTTGTACCAGTTCAGAGCATCACCAAGGTTGGTTACCTGAATCGGTTCAGGACCGTAAGCCCTTTCATCCAAGGTCTTGATAGCCGACCGAGACATCTGCTTCGGCTTCGGCTTGGTCTTAATCTTGATAGCCATCGGTATCCACCTTCTTTACACGACGAAACGATCCCTTGCCTTTCTTGGCAGGGATCGCTTTAGGCTTATTCACCCGGCCGACTGCCCGAGCAATAGGATTTCGAGATTTGAGTTTCTGTTTCATAATATTCAGTATATTACGTAACATAAAAAATGTACACAACTATTTTTGTCTGATGTACTTTGCGATCATGTGCATGATTGCCTGATGGACATCTTCAGTGGCCTCATACTCATCGCAATCAACATGAATAGAAATGTCGGCCAGTCGTGCACACCAGTTATCTGGCGACATACCAGTCAGAGCAATGGTTTTCATTTTCTTTAGCCGTGCCATTTCAATCGCTTTAACAACATTAGGCGAGTTGCCGCTCGACGAGATTGCAACCAACACGTCGCCTTCCTGGCCAAATGACTCAAGCTGAAATGAATAAACATCGTCATAGGAGATATCATTTGAGATTGCCGTCATGAGAGGGATGTTAGCTGCCAGCGAAATGACTCTTGGAACTACACCGCCCTTACGGCAACCCTTGGTATAGTCACATGCCCAGTGTTGTGCAATCGCTGCTGATGCACCGTTACCAATAGTATAGATGTTTCTTCTGTGATTTGATAAGCTGGTCAAAAAGAGAAGTTCTGCTGCTCTCTTGAACTGAACAACATCAATACTATCAAAGGCCTTGAGTACTTTTTCTCTGTGCTCAGTAAGGATATCAGTCGCGGTAAACAACTTTTGCTCCTTCATGTGAAATTCCTATGTCTAGACACGTGCGGTCTGAAAACTCTTTTCGAATTGCATTCTTTGATTCTGTGAGAGCTAGCATATATCCACCGCCACCAGCTCCGAGTAGTTTGGCACCAAGTGCACCTACGGCTTGACACCGTTCGTACATACTATCTATCTCATCATTCGAGATCTCATCAGACATTTGTTTCTTGAGTATCCATGCCGAGTTGAGCAACCGACCATACTCATTTGGATTCACCGGTTGCGTGGCCTGCATCTCTGCCATATGGGCCAACTCACGAATCACAAAGGTCTTGGCTTCAAAGTTAATCGTATCAAGAATCTTGGCCGCGTGGTGCTCTATGTTCGTAGGAACCAGAATAAGCCAATTTTCAAGTGCATTCGAATCCAAGCGTTTTACGTCTACACGACCATTGCCAAGTTCATTCGAATAACGAATGTAGTTCATGCCACCGAATGCAGAAGCAAACTGATCTTGCATACCGATCTTCCAACCACAGAGGTCAATCTCGATATGACACGCAGTCTTGGCAATACCATATGGATTCATATACTCATAGCCAAGATATGCACTCAGAGCTTTGACAAGAGCACAAGTAAAGGCAGACGATCCACCAAGACCATTACCGATCGTGGGGATGTCTGCGAATGATGTGATTTCAATGTTGGACTTGATACCAAAGAACTTCAATGCGTTACGGACGATTTCATTCTGAATTTCGTCTACGTGCTCTACGCACTCTTGCTTTGAATAGGAGACTTTGATATGATTATGAGGTGTGTGCATGACAGCTACGTAGACATACTTATCGATAGCAGTCGAGATTGTAGCTCCACCCCATTGGGCGAAGTGGGCGGGGATATCACTACCCCCGCCAAAGAACGAGACTCTAAGCGGCGCTTTTGCCAAGATCACGGTGTTGTTCCTTCAATGATGCAATCAGTCCTTTCCACTTCGGCATGATCGACTCCCAAGAGAATCGAGTATCGGCGTATGCCTTGATGAACGTGAGAAGGTTTGTCAGGTCATTATTTTGTACGTTTTCAATAGCATACATCAGCGTATGAGCAAAGATGTTGGCATGAAGGTTCATGTCTTCATGATCGCCATCATATTGTACAGTCAGCCCGGCTGAAGTATCAGTAAGAGCAGAGAAGTTAGGGTGAACAGCCAAACAACCAGCAGACATAGCCTCGATAAGAGATCTGCATGACGTTTCAGGCCAGATACAAGGGTACGCAAAGATGTGAGCCTTTTGATAGGCGGCACGAACTGTCTCCTGATCCGCCCAACCGTGGTAGTTAATTTGTGGATGGTCTCTCATCTTCTGGAAGAGAGGTTCATACTGTGCATCTCGGCCTTCCCAATTCTTACCATAGATACCGAACGAACTAAACACGTCGAGTTCAATATTAGGATACTTTTCAGCTAGAGCGCAAAATACAGGAACCAGAATCTCCAGTCCACGATGAGGTGTGGACGTATAAATGAGGCGTATTTTGTCCTTTGGCTTTTCAACGAGAGGAATTGGTTCGACACCTGTTTCAATAACGCACGATTGGTGGCTATATGGAACTCCAAGATAGTCACGATATTGCTGATACTGCCAGTTGCTGCTAAAGACCAACTTGTGGAAGCGAGCTCGAGAAGCTGGGTCTTTAAGGTGTTCAGCTTCTGGATCGAGAGCAAGATCATGTAGGTGGTAGATTCTAATTCGCTCAGGATCCAACTCGCGGACGCGAGCAGTGATAATTTGGATTCCATCGAGCTCATCACGAGTAAGTCGGTGGAAGAGATTTCGAGTGGTGAGTTCTGTTCCACCGTTCGACTCCTTGTTGAGCTCATTCAATTCAATTAGGTCTTGATTATTCATCATTGTATCCAGTAAGTTCAAAATCGCGGTCTGCATGGAAAAAGAATTCTCTGTCATTAAAAGCCTTGTCATCGACCCAAACATCGTATGATGGCTTTCCTAGACGGATTTCGTGGAACTTGCAGCCCCAATCGTTGAGTTGTTTGTGGGTGAGTTCGGTCCAGTCAATTCCCGATCCTGAACCACGGGCCGTCCAATAAATGATCGTTGCGCCCTGATCGTATAGTTTATTTATATGATCAATGCGATGCTTCATAGGAACAGACTGATCATAATGATGAACACCATCAATTAATGGAGTGTAACAGATAGTCTGATCAATATCTACTATGAAGATCATGCTGTGAATCCAATAACCGAGTCGTAACGAAACGATCTCCAACCTTCGTTCTCAAGGTCCCACACGGCTTGTACATTTGGATTCGAATGCACTGGCTTCAATGTATCTTCTTTATGGGGAAGAAGATCTGGCTTGAGTGTGCAGCGCATCTTGCGCTCCGTACCATCCTTCTTTATAAAGAGAACCTCTACTGTTCCGTTATGAAGGGCTTCCTTTAGGAATTCATTCTGCCAGGAAGTGCTGTTCTGGTCGGTTGTAGTATTCAACGAGTCTGTCATAACCACCCACTCTTTCTTCATCAATAATAATAAAAGGAACTGTTTTCACGTCTGGAAAGATGCTAATAAATTCTTCACGAGTTAGATCGACACCGATCTTCATTTCTTCGTAAGTCTGGCCTTTCAAAGAAAACAAGTTCTTTGCCTGAACACAATATGGACAATTATCTTTTGTGTAGATAACAACCTTATTCATCTGAACTCTTTCCTCTGTAAATATTTGCTGTTGAACGAGGATCGCCATAAACTTCGTTGGCACGCTTCCTCACCCAAGCCATGTTCTTAGCAGGACCAGGAACAGTTACCCAGGGGTTCAGTCCCTTCTTCCAAGCAGCAAGCTTGTTCACAGCCTTTTGAAGTGGCGTACGATCAGCACGAACTTCCTTTACACCATTTACAATCGAACGGCGCTGACCCCTCGAAGTCAATGTCTTACGTAATCTCTTTTTACCCATTATATAACCTCACTTATTCTTGCGCGCAGCACGTGCTTTACGCTTTGTCGATCCGATTTTACGACGTCCCTTACGAGGACGATTCTTTGAAGGATGTGGCATATTCACCTCAGCTATTTAGTAATGATAAAGCGATAATTATTAGAACGGCCCAACCGAAAAGACCAAGAGATGCATTCTTGGAATTTCTGCGCCTGGGCATTTTTGCTTTTGGCGGCTTTTTGGTTTTTGTTACCGGATTCAGGAGGGTGGTTTTTCTCCACCCGCCTGCATTTGTAGTGACATAGTGTTTTGTGCGGCCATTACTGCCGCTACCAAAAGATGTACTGGTTGTAAGTCTTTGAGTCTTAGATCCTGTACTTCTAGAAGAAGTTTGCCGCGTAGTGCCTTTATTGGTAATGGTTCTAGTGCTTGTGGTTCTAGAACCCTTTCCGGTCGACCGCGTAGTTCTTTTCGTATATCCCATTATATATCACGTTTTCTGAATTAAAGACAACTCTTTTTCTCTGTCAATATACTTATACTCTACTTTTGTAGGACCCCAGGACTCAATTGCAGCAAACACATCATCAATATTGAGTGCGCTACAAGTATAGACGTCCAGTTGAGCAAGTGCTGGTTCACACTCATCCCAAACATGAAGAGCAATATGACTGGTTTCAATAATAGTGACTGCGGTCAAACCGCGGTTGCCAACCATATCTGAATAAACTGAATATGGACCCATGAGGATCTTCATATCAATTGCTTCGACGAGCTTTCGCATCCACACATCAATGGCTGTAGTGCATTGCGGAGGATTATCTAATTCTGCTCTTACGATTAAGTGCTTGTGTTCTAGTACCTTACCCACCTCATAAAGTCTCCTGTTCGGGGTTAAAGAGTAGAGCCTTGACATGACTCGCTTGAATCTTACAACTTACCCAGTTATTGTAAAATTTTGGATCTAGTATTGCATCATGATCAAAAATATACTTTGTTTCAAAGTAATTGCACTCACCACGAGATTTACATAAACGAAGAATAGTTCGTTTGAAGT
>Ga0315901_10006149_pt1 | contig 14442 bp, 12 predicted proteins | sample LakEriMetagenome_10_FD_203761 | JGI IMG/M metagenome (GOLD analysis project Ga0315901, IMG submission 203761) | Freshwater fungal communities from buoy surface, Lake Erie, Ohio, United States - Buoy 2 MA116 | ecosystem: Environmental > Aquatic > Freshwater > Lake | place: USA: Lake Erie, Ohio... | reverse complement strand
CTTGAGTAATTTCGTTTTCGATAAGCTTACTAAACCACTTATCTTCTGGTTTTACCAAATAAAGCTCTTTATAAAGCGAAAAAGGTATGCCTTCTACTCTTATTACTTGTGAATTAGAATAAACGCTTTCACCATCGCCAATAGTCAGCACCAAAACCTCATGCCCATTATCTTCCAGGAAACGAACGATTTTTTCAAGAGTACGAACTACTCCATTAATTTGGGGCAAAAAAGTTTCAGTAAAAAGGGCGATTCTCATCGTACTTTTCTGATTATATCCCTAAAATCTCTATATGCAAGAATTATAGTTTTTAGGTTTTTATATGATAAAAATCTGGATTTGGTTTTTTGGGGTACTACGTTACTAAAAAGAATAGAGCCTGTAAAAGAACCTAGATTATAAGCGTTTTTGATATCATGCCTAATGAATTTTTCTGATTCAATAAGACCTTCTTGAAACTTAAAAGACATCAAAGCTAATATCAACAAAACAGACGCTAAGCCAAGCGCCAAGACGGTTAGGACCATTTTTCCAATTAAAAAAAAGTCCACCGGCATCTTCTAAACCTTCTCTACGTGCGCGATTGGCACTTCAGTAGGAGTAGAGCGTCCAAATACCACGACATTGACTTTTACGGTCATGCGCTCTTCATTAATCTCCGCGACCTCACCAATAAAATCTTCAAAAGGACCAGCTTGGATCTTGACTGTATTACCAAGTGCAAAATCGATAACTTTTTTATCACCGATACGGCTATCATCAAGAAGCTGATTTTTACGTAGAATTCTTCTTACCTCAGGCTCACTAAGAGTAGTAGGCTTGTTTTTATCACCGATAAAACCAAGAACTCCAGGCGCTTCACGAACAGCCGCCCAAGTTTGCTCATCAATAACCATATCAACCAGCACATAACCAGGGTATTCTTTTTCTTTTTTCTCGATTCTTTTGCCGCCCTTAACTTTTACCACTGTTCTTTCGGGAATGACCACATTAAAAATACGATCTTGAACTTCCATAGTTTCAATACGCTTTTCGATATGTCCCTTTACCTTAGCTTCAAGACCGCTTGCGGTTTGAACTACATACCATCCTCTTTCACCAGTTTTATTTTTTAGACGACTCATAACAACCTTTATATCTTTTATGCACCTTTAATAGAATTTATAAACTTCTCAAGCCCAAGATCTATCAAGAAAACTAAAGCCGAAATAATAGCGGCAATTACAATAACAGCCACAAACTCGAGTTTTAGCTGTTCTTTAGTGGGCCACTCGATTTTTTTGAATTCGGTTTTTACACCGCGAAAATAATCAGCCAGGGGTTCTTTAGAAGCTATCCCAATTTCTGGGGAATCATCCTCCATTAGCCACTCTAGGATTTTGTTTTTCTCTTTTTTAATTTCTGTTTTTTCCATAGTAAGACAAGTCAAATTTAAGGGTCCAAAACCCTTAATAAATTAATAATAGCATATTTAAAGCCTCAAGTCCCCAAGGGTAAGCACCCCCTTAACCTTAACTTAAGCTAATAATGCCAAATTTAGCTATAAATGTTTGGGATTTGGCTATTTTTATTATTTATAGTATCCACGCCGGTTTTTGCTGAAACTGGCCCTAATCAGTATACGTTTAACCCGAGATTTAGCTGTAATCAAAATTTTGCCCTTAGTAAGAAGTTTCTTGCTAAGCAGGAGGGTCAAAAAGACAAAATTAAGATTAACGAAAAATCTTTTAAGGATTTTCAGCTAAGTCCATTTTTAAAATTTAGCGATTACTACCAAATTGCGCTGGTAATTGAAAAACCCAGCAAACCCGGTCGCTCTAAGGCTTTTGTACTATATCTCATCATTCCAAAAGATTATATAAAAAACCGTGAAGATTTTTCTAGCGCGCTCACAGCCTTGCCCGTAGACGCCAAAACCCTCAAAAACGGCTGTATGAACGAGACTGAGCTACCTGAGTTCAATACTATTTATTATTTTTTTGCTGATATGGATAGTCAGGGAGACGGGCTGGGTGGCTTGAGTATAAAAGGTTTTATGCAGAACTCCCCAAGCGGCACTGGAACCATAAGCATCTCTAAAATTGAAATGAAGGAAGATAAAGTAAACGGTAATATTCTAAGCTTCAAAACAGCTCTAGAGCTAGACTTAACAGCGAATAGTTTTAAGCGGCAAATCAAAGCTCAGGGCGCGACCCAAGATGGCATCTGCAAACGTACAAGTACCAAATTCAAGGAGCAAACAGCTGAGTATAAAATTGATTTGGATATGGAATTTAGTGGGTTTGTTTATGTTTTTGAATAAGAAAAGGAATCTATCCTTGTAATCCCTCAAGCGGCACACATATGATAAGATAATGTTCGCCATGGTTTATACAGTAGCCCTAGCGCTCCATAAAAACAGAGACCCAAATGCTTATCCCGGAAGCATGAAGGCCACTGTCACAACTGTAAAATCAAACGATTCAGGTCAAATCGAAAGAGATGATCACGCAACAAGAACCTGGGCATTGGAGTTTCACCAAGATGAAGATGGTGGTTATGATAATAAATTAAAAGTAGCAATCTATAGATTTTTGGGGACTGTAACAGAGGTGGCTAAATTACATCAAGAATCTGGTACTGATTACGCATTACCGGTTATTGTGGGGTTGGAACAGGGTGAGTTAAAACCACAAACCTTGAGAGAATATCTCGCAGAAAACTTTGAATACATATTTAGTAAACTACCAAATCAAAGACATCCTGAAAACTCTGTAATAGATTTTTTTAATGAGTATTTTAAGCAAGAAAATTTGAAAACCAATTTGTTACTAAGATTTTATCACAATGAACAAAAACTAAATAATGCTACTAAAGAAGACGTAAAGCTAGAAAATTTACTTAGAAATAACTTAGAAATAGCCAAACAAAATAATCCAATGGCGTTAATGATGTTAATACACTTAGTTGAATCCGTTGGGAAAAGTTATGGTAGATCAAGAATTACAAAATTTAATAGTCGTTTTGTATTTCCAGGAGTAAGGAATGAAGATGGTGAATTAATTTTAAACCAAATATTTAGAGAATTAAATCTAAGAAAGATATTTACGACAGCCCTTAAAAAAGCTGCTGAAATAAAACATAATATCTGCGTTAAACTTCTGGGTGATGAAAAAAGAAGACCGTTTGAAGATGTTGCCATGACTTATGTACAAGACATGCTTGACAAAATTTCCGTTAGTGATTGGTAGCTTGAAAAACAAAAATGGCGCGCCCTGAAAGACTCGAACTCTCGACATCAGGTTTTGGAGACCTGCGTTCTACCAACTGAACTAAGGACGCACGTTTGCGGTTTTGGAGACCTGCGAACTTTTTTCATTTTCGTTCGTGACCTACGGTCACTCACGGCAACTGAACTAAGGACGCACGATTGCGGATTTGGATACCTGCGAACTTTTTTCATTTTCGTTCGTGACCTGCGGTCACTCACGGCAACTGAACTAAGGACGCACGTTTGCGGTTTTGGAGACCTGCGAACTTTTTTCATTTTCGTTCGTGACCTGCGGTCACTCACGGCAACTGAACTAAGGACGCACGATTGCGGTTTTGGAGACCGCACGATTGCGGTTTTGGAGACCGCACGATTATTATTCTAGCAAACCTTTTAAGTTTAGATTATTTGATAGCTTAATAACACCAGCTTCAGCGTAGACTCTTAGCTTTTCTTTAGAATCGCTAATATCTGGATTACGCATATTTAACCAACCAATTCTGTCCTCTTGAGTAAACTCCGATTCGGTTTTTTCCATACTTAATCTTTCTGCACGATACGAAAAATTATCGCCGCGAGTACTAATAATACTATAATCATCTCCTCGACGCAGTTCTATCTTAACTTCACCGCTAACAGCCTTGGCGACCCAGTTGGTGAGGGCTTCTCGTAGCATTAGGGCTTGCGGATCGAACCAACGCCCCTCATAGAGCAATCTTCCTAGCTTACGACCTAACATAAAATAATTAGCAAGAGTGTCTTCATTATGAATAGCAGATAGTAATCGCTCGTAAGCGATATGCAATAAAGCTAGTCCTGGAGCCTCATAGATACCGCGTGACTTAGCTTCTATAATTCTGTTTTCGATTTGATCAGACATCCCAAGTCCATGTCTGCCAGCGATCGTGTTTGCAAAATTCATTAATTCGACTTGCGAGCTAAAACTCTGACCATTAATCGCACTTGGAAAACCATTATTAAATTCAATAGTTACTTCCTCTGAAACGATCTGGACATCAGGATCCCAAAACTTAACACCCATAATAGGCTCGACAATTTTTATACCTCTATTAAGGTCTTCTAGATCTTTAGCTTCGTGAGTAGCACCAAGCATATTAGAATCGGTAGAGTATGCTTTTTCTACTTTCATCTTGTACTGAAAACCTCTATTGGAGAGCCATTCACTCATCTCACGGCGACCACCTAGCTCATTAATAAAATCCTCATCAAGCCATGGCTTATAGATCCTGAGAGAGTTTGAGACAAGCTTGCCGTAGCGGTAGAATCTTTCGATATCGTTACCTTTATAAGTCGAGCCATCTCCCCAAATATCCACGCTATCTTTTAACATCTCTTGCACTAAAATCGTGCCAGTGACTGCTCTTGCGATCGGTGTAGTATTAAAATATTTTTTGCCTGCTGTCGATATATGAAAAGCTCCGCAAGCAAGCGCAACCAACCCCTCACTAGTAAGCTCTTGCCGGCAATCAATTAATTTAGCTGATTGAGCTCCGTATTCAAGAGCCTTAGATGGTATAGATTCTAAGTCGGTCTCGTCGGGCTGACCTAAATTAGCCGTATAAGCATAAGGAATTCCACCGTGAGCCTTAATCCAAGCTATTGCAGCTGAAGTATCAAGACCGCCAGAAAAAGCTATGCCAATTTTTTCACCAATAGGAAGAGATTTTAGAATAGTGCCCATAAGGCAATTTTATCATGAAGAAAAATTCTATTTTTACTTCTTACTAAGCATGCCAAGTGCTTTTGTGCCCATATCAACCATATTCATCAGACCGCCGCCACCGCCAGATCTTCCCATGCCAGCCATTTGACCGGCACCAAGACCGCCCATTAAAGCCCTTTTACCAAAATTCATCACAGCTATACCGCCAGCGCCTAGCACTAACCATTTAACTAGCTTAAATGCACCTCTAATTACAGCTCCGCCAAACATAAATATTCCAAGCCCGGCTACCCAGGGTTGAAACTTCTGCGGAAGACGATTTACAAAAGGAATTTTTGCTCCAAGTAATTTAAAAGGCTTGAGGAAGGGGCTTCCAGGAGTTTTTTGAATATCAGTCATTAATCCTTTTAAACTACCTGTTAGAGTGGTTCCTGTGGCTGTCGCGATTTTGAGTGGATTACCACTGGCAAATGCTTTTTGGATTTCTGGTGACATGGCTTTTTCAACGAAACCAGTTAAGAAATTTGTAAACTCTTCACTTAAATCATGATACTCACCTGTAAGAAGCTTTTCGATAGCGTGTTTGGGATTCATTGGTAAATTATAACCAGTAGATTTTGCGTATGATTCTAATTTATCTGATACCCAAGATGTCACCGGTGAAAGAAGCATTAATGCAGCATTTGGACCACCTGGCAAGCTATTAACAAAAATATTTATCGGCAAAAAAGTTGTATGTAATAAACCTTGGAGTCCTATTTTCATTCCAGTTTTCGCAGCTTCACTACCTTGAGCTATTGCTGTTTTTGTAACACCTTCAGTGATTGATTTAGCGGTATCGCCGACATGTGCTGCTAGAGATTTCCCTTTTTCTCTATCTTCACTTGGTTTAATTTGTGGAGTAGGAATTTCTTGTTTTTGTGGCCGTCTAACAGGATGCTCAGGGCCAGCAGGGCCTTGCTGAGCCATCGGAGGAGATAATAAGTTTAATAGGTTTTTTAACATCCTCTACCTAGTGTATATACAAATATAATAACCTTTTTGAATTGGTATTGTCAAGTTAAAAACAGGTGAAAACACCCAGCTTCCTTAACGAATTTTTAACTTTGCTTTGTACTTATGATGATGTGGAACTAATTAATGCCTGAAAATATAACTAACAACAAAAGTTCACAAACCACTAGAGGATATGTAAAAAATCCTCAAGAACCTCTTTTAACGACAATTCAAACAAAAAATACTTCTGCAAATAATTCTGGAACTGCTTCAAGAGGTAGTTCGAAACTATTTAACGATCTAGGAGAAACAGGAAGCGGAGTTATAAACTCTGGTGGATCTATTACGATCAGTAATAATTCAAGTAGAAAATCAAATAGATATCTCAAATTATTCGATAAAAATAAAGACGGTAGTGTATCAGACGAAGAAGCAATCGATTTTATTTTAAAAAATAGAAATCAAAACGAAAAAACACTTAGAGCACTTATCTCTTATAACGATAATGCCAGAGATTTTAATAAAATTACTCAAGCTTTTGACAAAGCAACAGCAAATGGAATTTTTGATAATGATGAATTAGTAACTGCATTACTTGCTTTAAAAACAAAAGATTTTTCTGATATTAAATTTGAAAACGCAGTAAAAATTCTAAAAAGAAATTCCCAATTTGACGAGATTAAAACCATTGTAGATTTTATAGATAAAAATTCTAATGGTGTTATTTCAGACATGGAAGTTCTTGATACGGTTTTAGCATCAAGACAGGGTTTAATAGATATTAATAATGAAAACACAAAAAAAGTATTAGGTACTAACGTAAATTTTGAGAAAATTACTAATTTACTTAAGAACGTGAGCGGTAATTTTAATGGCGAGATTAGCGATCAGGATGTTTTTAATGTACTTATGGGTATTAGATCAGGAAGTATTACTGATGATCAGGCTTTGATGTCATTATTCTTAAGCAAAAATACTAATAGAGATAAAATATCAAGCTCTGTTGATATTCTTGATAAAGATATAAATGGTGGTATTTCTAATGAAGAATTTACAAGCTTCATATTAAACTATCGCAATGGTACTCTAAATCAAGAACAAAATCTTATTGTAAAAAATATTCTTGAAGCTAATAATAATTTTAAAAATCTATTAGATGTTATAAACGCTATTGACAATGATAAAAACGGTTCAATCAGTGATGAAGAAGTAATAGATTTTAGTCTTGCTGTAAAAAAAGGCACTATAAATCTTGATAATAATCTTACAGAACTTGTTCTTAGTAATAATACAAGTCTAAAGGCTTTAACTAACCTTATAAGCAAAGTAGATAAGGACAACAATGGTGAGATTGGATCTAGTGAAGTATTCAACACGATAATCTCACTAAGAAAAGGGGAATTTACTGAACAAGACGGAATTTTAGTAAATAAAATTATTTCTAAGAATTCTAATAAAGAGCAGATTCTTAATGCAATAGAATTTATTGATAAAGATCATGATGGTGTAGTTGCTGATAATGAATTAATCGAAGCTGAAATAAAGTATAGAAAAGGTCTTGCAGATAATATAGATAGAGATGTTTTTGATACGGTTATTAAATCAAATGATAAAAATCAAACTATTTTAAATAGCTTAAATATTTTTGATCCCGATAAAAATGGTTCTGTAAGTCAAGCAGATTTTACTAATAAAGTACTAGATGAAAGAAAGGGTTTAATTTCCATACCAGATAAGCTAATTTTTGATCAAATAGCTCAGATCATGGATAAAGATCATAATGTCCTAAAATTACTAGAAGTTTTTGATAACAATAAGAATGGTGTAATTGAGGATAAATCCTTTGCTCAAGGGATTTTAGCAGCTAGAGCAAAACTAATAAACCCAAATCAAGAATTTATAAACACTATGGCAAATAAAAATTCTAATTCTCAAATCATTTTGGATGCCATAAATATTCTGGACGCTGATCAAAATGGGGTAGTTAGTGCTGCTGAATTTAGTAATAATTTTAAAGCTTCAGTAAGTGTAAATGGTGTTGTAGATTTTAATAGAATGTCTATAATTTCTAATCTTCTTGATGTGATTTATCCTGACGCTGTTAAACTTGATAAATTCAGAGATGATATCGACGCTAATAATGATAATGTTTTGAGTGATGGAGAAGTAATTAATGGCTTACTTAACCTAAGAAACGGAAGCATCGAAAATCCAGGCTTAGACATAGTAAGAGTGGTGATTTCAGCTAACCAAAATTATCAGAACATAACAGATGTAATTGATAAAATTGATCTTGATAAAGATGGACAAATATCTGACCTTGACACTATCTCCGGCCTATTGGATATAAGAAAAGGTAAATTTACTACTGAACAACTTCCATTTGCCCAAGCTGTTTTGATGAAGAACTCTAAATATGAAGAGTTACAAAATGTTCTAAATCTTTTTGATAAAGATCTTAATGGAGAGATTTCCAATCTCGAATTAATGGATGCAAGCTTCAAAATCCGTAGAGGTGAAATCGGCGCTGGAATTGATTCACAGATTATTGAAACTCTAAAAAACCTAAACCCAAACAGAAAAGATATCGACAAACTAATTAATGCGATAGATCCTGATAGCTCAGGAAAAGTAGATAACAACGAGCTTGTAAAAGGTTTATTAGCAATAAATTCTGGCGCCTTAGTAAGACCAGAGAATGAATTATTAGTAAACTTACCTAATATTTCAGGTGTTGATTTTGGTGAAGCAATTTTAAAAGCAGAAACTCTTATTAAGCAAATCGACCAAAATAAAAATGGGCAATTTGGAGACAATGAAATCGCTTCTGTGATTCTTGCAAATAAAGCAAACGGTATCCTTACAGGATTTGATAGTGGATTTATTGATGCAGTTTTTGCGACAAATCCGAAATCTGCTGAAATAAAAAATATAATTAATAGTATCGATTCGGATAATGATGGATTTTTTAGCGACACTGAATTAGTAGATTCAATTCTTGCTTTTCGTAAAGGAGACTTAAAAGCTTCATCAAATGAGTTATTCGATATGATTCTCTCTAATCATTCTGAATACAGTAAATTTAAAACTTTAATAGGACAAATTGACACTGATGGCAATGGAGTAATCTCTGACCAGAATCTTGTTGAGTCTCTATTTAAATCTCAAGCAACGGGCTTAGACACTAGATCAAAAGAAATTTTGAATTTAATCCTCAACAAAAATAGCTCTAGAGCAAGCTTGGAGAATAGCTTTAAGCTTCTTGAAACAGCATCAAACGGGAATTTGATGAGAATGAAAAATACTCTTTTAGAGCTTAAGTTTGGTGAAGCTACAGATCCAGCACTTCAAAATCTTGTAGAGCCTGCCAGCTCAATTATTAATACTTGGGACACTGAAGTAAAATCAGCTTACTCGCGTGAAGTAGGAAATTTAATTACTGCTATTAGTAGCCATGCTCAAAACAAGGACCTAGATGCACTCGGAATAAGCAAGCTACAGTCTTTTATCAGTAATTTGGATTTAATTAAAGTTAGTTTATTAAATGGTAAAAAAGCTTCATTTAATGACTTACAAGATTTAATAGATAGTTATAATACGACAATTCAATCAACTCCATCAAAAACACCAGGCTTGGTTTCTGGCATATTTTATGCTGATTTTAAAGCTAATTTAGGCACTGTAGAAAAATACTTAAAAACTGGAACCATGGATAATTATACTTCTCAATTCCAAGAAATTGCTGGTCTTGCACAAAAATTCGATAAGGATGGTGATGGTAAATTTAATGATCAAGAAGTGATGAATGGCTTACTGGATGTAAGTTTTAATAAAGTTACTATAAGTAATAAGCAATATCTAGATTTGATTTTTAATTCTAATTCTAAATATAAATCAATCCAAGAATTCATCTCAAGTAGTGATATAAACAAAAACGGAAGTATATCAAAATCTGAATTACTATCGTTATATAACTCAGTATCTCAATCGAATAACACTAGTAATAAAGAACTACTCAGATTAATGGGGCAATATGAAGATTTTGCACCGGCTTTTCGCACAATAGAAGCATTTAATATTTTTGGTACTAATGATTATTCAGATAGTGTAATTTTACAAGGTCTGCTTCATATGAGAAAAAATTCAAACCTTAGTTATGATCAAGAAACTTTAAATTCTATATTATTACTAAACTCAGATTCGATTGGTATTCAAAAAATTGTCGAATTAATAGATCCTGATGCTAATGGTGCTTACGATAACAACAAAGTAGCTGATTTTGCTATTGCAATTTGGCGTAATCAAATCCCATCTAATAATTTAGCTTACGATTTTAACGGAGATGGTGTAGTTAATAGCGTTGATGGTAGCACTTTATTTAACTTACACATGAACGTAAATAATCTATCTGCTTTTAGTATTGCCCGATAACTATTTGTTTTTTTTAAAACCCTTTATTAGACTAGAACGTAATTCTGGATCTTGAAGAAAATGAATTATCCCTGGCAAAATAGAAATAAAAATTATAAGTAGAATAATCGGTAGTAAATATTTATCAGCACCCGGCAAAACCTTGCCTAGAGCGAATCCCGCGAATGTAACTCCTACACCCCATAATAAGCCACCTACGATATTAAACCTAAAAAAGCTTGGGTAGTGCATATTAGCTATGCCAGCAACAATCGGAGCAAAAGTCCTAATTACTGGTATGAAACGAGCAATAACAATGGTTTTGGAGCCGTGTTTTTTATAGAACTCCTCTGTTTTTATTAGATTTTTTTTGTGGAAAAAAAAGTTATCTTCTTTTTGAAAAAACTTTCTTCCTACTTTTTGACCAAAAGCATATCCCACGTTATCACCAAGTACCGCTGATATAAAACAACCTATGAGTAAAACTGGCAAGCTTAAAATCTCTTGTGACGCTAAAAAACCAGCCGTAAACAGTAAACTATCTCCAGGCAAGAAAAACCCAAAAAACAATCCCGATTCAGCAAAAACAATGCCAAAAATACCAATATACCCAATTTGTTGAATTAACTCACGCAGATCTAAATGCATGAAAAAAGTATATCAGCAAAAGCTTTTTTGAGTAATATTATTAATATAACAAAGGTAAAACTTGAATGTTAAAGTTAATACTCTCAACCAGAATATTATCTTCGGGTCCATGGGAAGAGTCATCATCAGAACCTTTACGAACAAGAGATTTTTCATCATCATCATTTGAATCGTCAGAATTATTTTGTGCTTTTTCGTAAAGCTCTAAAGTAACAGCTAGTAAGCCATCATATATTTTTTTGGTACGTACTCTATGTGTAGAGCTAAAATCTGGATCTACTTTTTCACGAGAAGAAGAAATGTTTACAAAACTTCCTTTAAAGTTTTTTTTAAACTTAGTGCTAGAGATATTTTCGGGGAGATTAATAAATTTAAGATTATATTCTTTACTCGGTTCAAGAGATAAAATCGTCTCAATGCTCAAAGTAGAATAGTCGATTTCTAAAGACTCTCTTTTGATTCGTTTTGCAAAAGCGGAACTCGTGGTAAAAATAACTAAAATAAGAATTAAAAACTTTTTCATACAAAGATATTAGCATAAAAAAAGCTAAACCCCGTGGGGCTCCACAGGGCTTAGCTTGTGCTGTATGAGGCAAATTGTTAATTTAACTACTGCATAATTGAATAAGCATCGTAGTCAATAAAGTCTCCATCCAGACTCATACTAGTAGTTGAAAATGGATCATCTAAACCTTTTGTAATTCCCGTCATCACTCCACTGAGACCTCCAAAAAGTCCACCTGTGACTAAACCGGTTGTTAATCCGATTGGTGTTCCTATGACCTTTCCTATTACTCCATTTCCAAGTCCATCAGATACAGTATCTGCGTGATGTACTCCGCCAGCAATTCCACCGCGTAACACACCAGATACAGTTCCTACTGGAACCGCTACTACAGGTCCTAATATCGAAAATATTCCGTAACTAGAAGCTTTTACTGGTGCATGAGCGAATAGCGAAACAAGCAATGCTGACAATAGTTGTAACGCAATCAATTTCTTCATATGTCCCCCTTCCTTACCGTTCATCAACATTGATGATTAGTATTGGTATTCACTATGTACCATGAATCTAATTTTTTTAAACTAGGTATAAACCAGTGCTAATGAGGGTTATAACCTGGTTTTTGAGTGTATTGATTAGGTGATTTAGAAAAAACTTTTTGAAACTTTATAATTGCTGACCTAAAACCATCTTCGGCACAATTCTTCCATCAGGTGTTATCCACTTACCATCAGAAAGCAATGAACCTTTTGAAAGTTTTTCTTTATTACTGACTAATCCAATAAGAGTTTGACCAAAATTATAACCGCTAGTGCTCATCAAATTATCCCAGAAATGTATCAAATGCTTATTTAATAAGCCTGCCAGAGTATTAAACTGAGTGCTTTTGCTTTTTGCAAGTTCTCCAAATCTAAATGATAAAGCTGGTCCTAATAACACTCCAATAAATGGTGGTATCTTGGAAGCTAATTTATTACTCGAAGAAGAGATTATAGCTTCTACAAAATCAAAAGGTAGTCTTTGGGCAAGTCCTGCAAATGTATTCATCGAAATTTTTCTACTGTTAAGATTTTTGACAAGTCCATCCGCACCAGCTACACCTAAGACATAAACCAAACTCAGCAATCCTGCATAATTAGTGCTTCCTAGCTTAGTGCCAATATTAAAAACCAAAGAATCTAGCAAGTGAGTAATAGAACGGTAAAACTTACTATCAACTCGAGTAAAAACAAATTCTTTATTTAAAAATTTAAGAAGCTTTTGAGATTTCACAAAATTAGTCGAGATCGCAAGCCCTAAAGTCCCAGCTAGAATAGATCCCAAAGCCAAGGAAGAATTAGTTATCAGTTTAAAAATATTAGTACCTAAACTTGCAAAAATCGAATCACTCATATGAAAAATGTTTTGAGCAAGCAAGCCATCAAGATTCTTCCAGTTTATATCATGCTTCTTAAAGGATTGAGGTGTGAGTTGAAAACCAATTAAAGAGAGTCCTGCAAGAATTGTATTTAAAAAAATATTTTTATTACAAATTTCACTAAGTTTATTACTTAAACAAGAACTAAACTGATGCAAAGCCGATCTCCCCAAAGTACCTGGAATATTCGCGTAATGAATTTCAGGATTTAGAGCCGAAGATTTTTTATTTAGGTATGAATTTAAAACGCCTAAACCACTCATAGAAAGAGCAAATGGAGCAAAAAAAGTATTTTTTGACAGCACTTGACCACTAACTGAAAAGAGAGAATCAAAAATATGGAAAGGTGATCTAATTAATCTTCCAGCGAAGGTATTAATCGAAATATCTTTTTTGATGTTTTTAAAAAAATCATTATTGAAAACTAAAGAACCCAAAAAAACTTTTAAGCTAAGAGCAATCTTAACGTAATCAGGACAAAGAGCAGAAATACCATTACCTAAGCTTGAAAAAAAAGCATCAAACAAAGCTACTGCAGAATTTCTTAGTGAGCCTCGTCCTGTATCCCAATCGGTATTCAAATAATTTAAAATGTTTTTTTTGGAGTCTTGAGGATCATGAATACGATCGGGTTCAAGCTCAAGTTCATCAAGCTCAGATTTAGAGTAGTAGCGCTGTATTTGAAAAGCATCTTCTTTTTTGGGGGGCTTAGAAGATCCAAACAAATATAGCTGCAAGATATCAGCTGTTTTTATTGTCATCACTTAGTCTTTCGCTAAGATTTTCTATGTTCTAAAAAGCATTCCGGCTTTACGGCTGCGGGACAGCGTGGGATTTTCACCTTACTTTCCTTTTTAAAAGCTGTATTAATTATACCTCTAAAAGAGACTGGACACGGTGTCATTCAGTCTAATGTTATTATTATTAAAACAGTGAAAACTTGGAAACTAGCAAGTCAAGAACCTATTAATCCTGAGCTTTTAAAACTCAGTCAAAATGATAGTTTAGTCGCTCGTTTACTTGTTAATAGAAACATTAAAACTACCGATCTTGCTCGTTATTTTTTGGAGCTCGAAAATATTAGCGAAACTAGCGCTTTTGAAATTCCCGATATGCAAAAAGCTATCGATCGTATTAACCTTGCTATTTTACGCCAAGAAAAAATAGTTATTTACGGTGATTATGATGTCGACGGAACAAGTTCAACAGCTCTTCTTTATAGAGCTTTTGGTATGCTTGGAAAGCAAGTAGATTATTATATCCCCAGCAGGCACCATGAAGGTTATGGGCTTAATAAAAACGCTATTTTAAAACTAAAAGAAAAATTTTCAGCAAACCTACTCATTACCTGCGATTGCGGGATTTCTAATTTTCAAGAAATCGAGTACGCTAATTTTATCGGACTGGATGTGATAGTAACAGATCACCATTCTATCCCTGAAATCAAGCCTCCAAGCGTCGCCAATTGTAATCCAAAAGTCCTGCCTGAGACTCATCCGCTACATTACTTGCCGGGTGTTGGAGTCGCTTA
>Ga0315901_10006145_pt1 | contig 14445 bp, 28 predicted proteins | sample LakEriMetagenome_10_FD_203761 | JGI IMG/M metagenome (GOLD analysis project Ga0315901, IMG submission 203761) | Freshwater fungal communities from buoy surface, Lake Erie, Ohio, United States - Buoy 2 MA116 | ecosystem: Environmental > Aquatic > Freshwater > Lake | place: USA: Lake Erie, Ohio... | reverse complement strand
CTTCGTATATGTCGTTACCTTCGTATCTCCCGCTCTCCGCTGTTACTAAACTTATACTATATATATAGTAACTTAATCACATCGTATACATTACATAAATCGCATACACTTCGCACACTTCGTATATACTTAATCGTTCTGTCTGTAAACTATTATCTCAATTATAGTTTACTTTTAGCTAAACTATTTTCTCATTTATAGTTTACTTTTTGCATTTTTTTGCGCCCTGGGAGATGCATTTTTTTGACAAAAAACTATTTTCGACAGAATAGTTACCCTCTCATTTTTGCCTTCAAAAACTTAACTTTGATCTCATTTTTTAATCAATTTTAATTTTTTTTTAAAATTTTTTTCAAACGCTGAAACGTCGATTATTACTATCTTTTGGATATATTTTTTAGTCAGTGGAAAAAAAATATTTTACAATTTTTTAAAAAAACTTTCTTTAAAATTTGGAAATATAAAAAACTCGCTTCATCTTTGTATCACAATCGCAGCGAAATATAAACAAAAGCGATTCAATAGAGCATAAAAATAAGACTCGCAAAGCAATTAAGTTATACTGTAGTTTTATAGAATCTTTGTTTAATTGCTTTAGTTTTTTGAAATAGTGGTTACCGTAAAAAATACTATATGTATTTAGTCTTTGTGATGTATTCAGCTATTTAGCGAAAAACTCACACGAGCATAAACCCGAGTTTATGTAATCGATATCAAAAAATGATAAGTTTTGATATTTATCTGAGGGGAATTTTGAAAATCAGATATAAAAATGACGGTAAAAAATAATTTTTGCGCTGTATGGCTGCAAAGTATTTTAATACTTTTTTTGGTTCGAATCCAAAAAGCGCGCTAACAAATTTATTTATTTTTTAATCATTTAATACTTTATTATTATGAATTGTAATACTTTAGAATTGACAAAAACTGAAATTAAAGCAGTTAAAAACCTATTGTCAAATGGGACAACTAACACCAAAACGGCAAAGAATGAACGTGAAACGTTAATACTTTATTTGAGTCCTGCTCGCCAAAATTCAAAAGGTATAAACCTTTGCCCTATGGCATCTGAAGGCTGTTTAAAAGCGTGTTTATACACCGCAGGACGTGGCGTATACGTAAATGTTCAAAACTCACGAATAAATAGGACTGAATTATATCTTAAGGATAGATTCAAGTTTTTAGAACAAATTGCGAATGAGATAAACAAAAAAGCGAAAAAAACAAAAGGTGAACTTGCGGTACGTTTGAACGGAACGTCTGACATTAAACTAGTTGAACAGCTTTGTTCAATGTATGATATTGCGCCAAATGTAGTCTTTTATGATTATACAAAAATTTGGCAAAAGGCGGGTGAACGTATAACTGAAACGCTTCATAGATATGTTGTAACGTTTTCACGCTCTGAAGACAACGAAGCACAATGTATTGATATACTAAAAAATGGTGGCATCGTTGCGATGGTTTTTGCAAAAGAACTACCGAAAACATACAAAGGTTTTGCCGTCTTAGACGGTGACTCTCGAGACGATTTGATGTTGGATTGCCCAAAAGGAGTCATTCTAGGATTGAAGGCTAAAGGTAGCGCGCGCAAAGATAAATCAGGTTTTGTAATAACTGACTATTAAAAATAAAAGTTTGCAGATCTTACTAAAACTGCAATCTTTTTTAATCATTAAAACATCTTAACATGAAAATTGTAAACATTAGAACGGTTAAAATTAACGAATTGAAGCAATGCAGTTTAGAACTTTTGGTTTCAATCTGTAAAAGTCTAGACAATGGTAATGGTGATTGGTCAGACGTTCACGAAAGCGAATATGACGATATTTTACAGAGTGCAACAGAATTAGTAACAGACTATCAAAGCAATTTATAATAATTAAAATTTTATAACCATGGACAGAGAGAGAATAAACGAAATTTGCCAATACATTATGTTGGTAGCAATCACATTGCTTTACTGCTATCTTGCAATTTTAATTTTATAAACAATTTAAAACACACAACACCATGCACACAGAAATTTTTGACGATTTTATCCCATACTGGGATGACAGCACAGAGTCAGATTATGACCACCAGGAAGAACCAGTAAGAATCAAAAAGAAAAAAGTTTTTGACCTCAGCAAAGATGAAGATCTTCCTTTTTAAAATCTGAAGTTTGCAGACCTTACCAAAACTGCAATCTTTTTTACCATTTTAAAACACACCACACCATGACACAACTATTTTTTTGGCTAATGATTGCTACCGGTACAGTAACACCGGACAAAAAAGAAAATCAATTCGACAGACAGACATACACAATCTGTTGCGCTGACTCAAAAACTTACGAGTTCGTGTACATTGAAGAGATTTTCGAATACATAGAGACAGGCACATTCGAGTATAACGAAGACCTAGAATAGTCGAAAGGGAGTTTTACTCCCTATGCATTGAGATGGTTTCCGATGCACTGATGAGACAAACCAAATTATAAAATTTTAAAATCACACACACACCATGAGAAAAGTATTATTTGCAGCCTTAACGCTGCTAACAATCAAAACATCAGCACAAAATTGCGCTTGTATTCAAGTTATGAACACAGACAACATCAGCCAAGTACAGAAAGAAAGTTTTGCCTTCACCAGTGACACAGCACTGATAGAGAAGACAGACAAGAACACTTACAGAGTCATGTTCTGCTATGCCAATTTTGGAATAGCCATGAGAGAAAGCAACACATTCCAAAAGAATAATTACAACCCAGTAATAATAGAGAGAAAGAGAGAACAAATTGAGACAATGCAAAAATTATCTAACATTTAAAACATCAACACACATGAACACAGTAGTAATCAAAGATTCAGTTTACAAAATAGTAAATGAACAGGCAAAAGAAATATTCAGCCTCAGTTTATTTGTACTGTATGAGCTTAAAATTTACGACCAAGCAAAGCCAATAGAGACATTTGAACATCTTAATCTATGCCTTGAAAATGGAAATGATATAGGCATATTTGTAGACCGATTCGATAATATAATATACAATAACGAAGACCAGAAATGTATTGTTTGGAGCGTTCTAGACTTCACAGAATATCCACACCCAACACATAAAGTAAATAAAGAACAGGCGAGAGAATGCCTCAGAGACATGATAAGACATCACGATGCCAGTTATGGTGTATCTTGGAATGATGTAGAATACTTCATTGAGCAGTACGGAACAGAAAAGTAAATCAATCAGGGCGCAGCATCTTACACTGCAATATTTTTTAACTTTAAAACTTTTAAAAATGATTACATTTGATTATATTGGTTTCAAAATAACAGTACATAGTTACAGCTTTTATCCAGGGTATAAGGCAACACTTGAAGAGCCAGGTGAACAAGACTCATATATGATTGAAGACGTGACAGTGATAGATGAGAACGGAAATATATTCGATGACTATCTATTTTTCGATGTGATTGATGTGAATAACTTTTATGACGTAGCAGAAAAACATATTATTAACTTTGAAAAACAATATTAACATGAGATACGCAAGAAAATGTGACATAACTCACGAGGGAATGAATGAAGGCTGGTTCACCTCAGATGATACATACATCAAGTACGAAGAACATCTGATAGAGTGGTGCGAAAAGAAAGGATATGCCGATAGAGACGAGGCATACGAAGATGGAGCAATGTATTACACAGAATGGAATCCAGATGACCTTGAGTACTATTGGATTGAGGTAACATTCAAAGATGGCAGAGAAGAAAAAACAATTATGCTTGAGGTAGAAGATGACGAAGTTTTTCAGAGAACCATTCAAGGCTATCTGTTCAAGGTAGATGCAGAATTTGTAAAAGTAATAAAGGGTAAAGAGGTAATTCATATTCAAAACAAAAACATTCAATAACTTTTTTAAATTTGACACACATGAGAACATTGATTTTAGTTTTATTTGTATGCCTTTCGGCACTGGCAGTATGCCAAAACAAAAAAGAAAGCGGACTATTTTATTGCATTCAGGTGCTAAGTACAGAGAACCCAGAACTGCTGAAGCCACCGTACTTCAACGATGCCTATGGTGAAGCAATGGTGGAGCAAAAGATAATAAACGGAAGGAAGTACTATCGGATACTGTTTATCTTTGTAGATCTGGAGTCACAAGAGAAAGCATTCCACAAATGGAGAGAGCAGTACAAAGACGCTATCAGAGTCACCAAAACTGAATCACAGATACAGCAAATGTACCCACTATTTACAACAGATTGAGATGACTAAGATACTATCAAAACTATTCTTTATATTGGTTATAGTGTATGTTGTATGTATCTACGCATACACTATATTTTTACTCAACAATTAAAATATATGACTATGCTTGGTTTACTTTTAACAATTTCAGTAGCTTGCTTGCTTACAGGTCTGTTTCTGGCGGTCAATGAGCCTCAGAGAAAATTCAAAAAACGTAATAACAAAATTCAATAATCATTAAACTTTTTTAAACATGACACACATTCAATTCAATCACTCTGGCAAAGAGTATAACTTTGCATTGCCCATCAACACCAATGCCGTTCAGAGAACGGAGGTGATTACCATAGACAAATTGTTTGTCGTATGTGTAGAGATGACGAAAAATATTATCAACGTCTACGAGGTCTCCGAGGAGTTCTTTGAGGCAAACACTCTGGTGCATACACAACCTATAAAGAAAGCCGTAGTGAGAGCTACCGCATTTATAGATTGGTATCTCAACGGCATGGATACATTCTACGACCTTATGCAGGATTCAAAGATGTATCTGAGAAGAAACGGAAAGATATCTCTGACTGCATTCGACCTGTTTAAAAATTGTGGATACATACCAAAGGACATCTGTGTTAACATCATGCAGGATGCCAATGCTGACGAAGAGTATGACTCAGAGGAGATCCTATTCATGGATGATTATCAAGACGATGCAACCTATCTGATGCTATGATAGAGATAATGTGTATAGTGTTTGTCTTAGCTATCTTGGTATTAGCTAAAGCATCAACAATGAATGACAATAATTTTCACGAACCAAAAAATCATTAAGACATGAAAATCACAATCAATTTTGAAAGCAAGTTTAATATTGGTGACAGAGTCACATTCGACAATGGCTTCACTATACCATTCTCAAGTACTGTCGTTGACATCAAGCTATCGCAATCTTATAAGTTTCTGTATAAGTTAGATGGACACAGTGTATGGTACACAGAGGATTCTATTCACGAACCTAAAACAGAATTAGCATGAAGATAATAATTGTATTGTTCGTGGTGGTTTTATTCAGTTTTGCGGAGGGTAAAAAATACCCTCCTGCAACTGAGTCTTACATACCTAAGAAGTCAACACTCAAGAAAGTAGACAAGGTACAAGCCTACGTGGACAAGTATATAAATGTAGCACTGGCAGAGCAGAGCCTGTATGGTATCCCTGCAAGCATAACTCTGGCGCAGGGTATAGTAGAGTCAAATTCCGGTACAAGTTCACTGTCGGTCAAATGTAACAATCACTTCGGCATGAAGTGGAGGAAAGGCAGAAAAGAAAAGTTTGCTATATACAATGATGACAGCCCCAGAGATAAGTTTGTGGTGTATAAGTCTGCATGGTATTCATTCAGAGACCATTCAAAGCTACTGATACACCATAGATATAATCACTTGTTCAAGTTAAAATGTGACGATTACAAAGGATGGGCTAAAGGTCTCAAGAAGGCAGGATACGCCACCAACAAAAACTATGACAAAATTATTATTGCCGTTATTGAACGGTATAAACTAAACAAATATGACAAATGAAAAAAATAATTGATATAACACTCGGATTGATACAGATAATATTACTTGTGGCAGTTTTTATATTCTTGGTTTACAATACTTTATTGTTCATTTTTACTTATGATTCATTATTTATGTTTTTGATTTTATCTGTGTCTATTTTTGTTGCTGCAAAGTTATTGATAAATATTATCAAAGATTTTGTTACTGAAAATACAGAAGATTAGATATAAATTATTATATTTACGCATCGTTTAAACATTCAAAACATTATAAAATGAAACATAAGATATTCGATAAGTACCTCGCAGACATTCTGAAAGTGTTTAGGATTGAGGAGAAAGATTTTTTTAGTCCTACCAAAAACAGGGATATAGTAGACGCTAAACAGTTGCTTTATTATATGTGCAGCAGAAGGCAGATGAGACCAAGCTCTATTAAAGAGATGATGTCAAAGGCAGGAGTAAATTATAACTATGACATTCACAAAGTAAACATACTCAGGGGCATAAAGAATGCTCAAAAGCTGGTAGACTCTGATGATGACTTTTTTAAAGTAATGAAACGTATTGAAGATTCAACATTTATTTAATCATTAAAACTTTTTATTTATGGCACACGACAATGTATTTCAAACACTCTCGGCTATCAACCTGAATGATAAGACCGAGAAGAAAAAAGACCTTACCTATCTATCTTGGACTTATGCTTGGTCTGAGGTAATGAAGCACTATCCAGATGCAAGCTATGAAGTTCTGTTCTTCGATGGCTACCCTTATGTTTATGATCCGACTACTGGGTACATGGTTTTCACCAAGGTGACTATCGGAGACAAGTCGCATACTATGTGGTTGCCAGTGATGGATGGAGCAAACAAAGCTATGAAGTCTGAAGACTATGAGTATGCAACCAAGTACGGCAACAAGACCGTAGAGGCTGCTACTATGTTCGACATCAACAAGACCATCATGCGCTGCTTGGTGAAGAACTTAGCTATGTTCGGATTGGGTATCTATATCTACTCTGGGGAGGACTTACCGGAGGGTGAGTCAGCTCCGGTACAGAAGAAGACTGCTTCTGCTGATGAGGTATCTGAGTTAGTCAAAGGCTCTGACAACTGGACAAAGGTATCTAAATATGTTTCCGACAATAAGTCGTTAGGCATAGAGAAAATCCTTCAGCAACTAAGCCGTAAGTACAACATTTCCGCTGACATTAAAAGCGAAATCGCTAAAATCGTAAGCAATGGATAAGACAATAGAACTTTTAAAGAATGATGCTGAGTATTACTCTGGCATAGGTAAAAAGTTTTTGTCTAACTCTGATGTCGGAGTCCTGCTGAACAACCCACAGGACTTCGGCAAAGTCAGAGAGGATAACAAATCCTTTGCGGAGGGTAGATACTTCCATCAGCTTATATTAGAGCCTGAGAAGGCTGCTGAGATACTTTACTGTGATGTCAGCACAAGAACTACCAAAGAATACAAATCCTTTTGCGAGAATAGAGGCATAGAGTTCTGTCTGCTCAAGAAAGAGATGGATGACATAGAGAAGTTAGTCGGGGTAATGAAAGCCAACATCACGTTCTACGATATGATTTACAGAGATGGGAATATCTTTGAGCAACCTGCATATGGAGAGATACAAGGGGAGATGTGGAAAGGTAAAGCGGACATTGTTTGCGATGATAGTTTGATAGACCTAAAAACTACAAGCGACATCAATAAATTCAAATGGTCTGCACGAAGTTATAACTACGACAGCCAGTGCTACGTCTACCAACAGCTATTCGGGAAGCCTTTGGCGTTCCTGGTGATTGACAAGGTCACTGCACAACTTGGTGTCTTTGAGCCTACGGTAGAGTTCATCCAATCGGGTGAGCGTAAGGTAGCCAAAGCCATTGAGATGTACCGGAAGTACTTTGGAGATAGTCCTAAGGATGACATATCCAATTACTTTATCTATGAAACTTTGTAGTTATGCTGAAGTTCTATAAGCCAAAAAAGACAATAAAAGAAGTACTAAAGGTTAAATCTTTTGAATATTATAAATACCATAAAGGCATAGAAGGAAATACAGCATATTATGTCAAAGCAAGACTTTTTAACAAGCTTATATCTATAGAGCTTGTATGTATATCCAGTGATAAATGGTGCTTTCATGTAGAGGAAAAAGGTAGTATGATACTTGATAGTAGATTGGGTAATTCATATTATAAAAATGCTGAAAAATGCCACTCTGCTATGGTAAATGCTTTGTGTAAAAAATTTAATTACGAAAATATATGACAACACTATTCTATAAAATTGCATTGGTGTTGTTTTTAACACCACAAAGTCAGAAGGACTACACCATCAAATACTACCCGATAGCAAAGATTTGTGAATACATATATGGCGTACCGGCAGAGATACAGTTAGCTCAGGCATTGGTCGAATCTGGTGGTGGAAGATCATATATATCCAAACACAGCAACAATCATTTTGGAATAAAGTATTACCCAAAAGCATTCAAAGGAGATTATTTTACTGATAGGATTGGATGTAAGTGGAGGAAGTATGATACGGTCATAGAGGGATATATAGACCATGCAAAGTTCTTATACTACCACTACAAGTCAGTATGCTATAAGCCATATCAAGAATGGGCAAGGCTCAGAGGATATGGGGAATCTTGTATGTACTGGCAGCACATAGTGAAGGTGGCGAAAGATATTTAACCGTACCATAACTGCTTCCCATTAGAACAGCATTGTGGTCTTATAAAAAGGTGTGGCGAAAATGATGTTTCTTTAATTCGCTGTGTTTATGGATAGCATTTGTAATTACGACATCAGCCTTTTTTTATTATAACTTACCTGCCCGAAGTATATGAGGATGCATCTTTTACCGTATGTACATAAAGTAGGCAGGAACGGTGAAGTCAGGTGGTGTAAAGTAAACATACGGTGCAACTCCGTTTACCCAATAGTATGGGGATACAGATTCAAATCCTGTCCTGACAATTTTTCACAGAGGGACATCAATGTCCCCCTGATAACTTAAAATTAAAAACAAAATTATGACAGCAGTAGAATGGTTAATTAAACAGATATGCGGAGATCATACCGAAGCATGGAAAGAAGAAATTCAGCAAGCGTTAATTATGGAGAAAGAACAGATAATTAAAGCGTACGATGCTGGCTACGATGATGTAGATGTTTACGAACCTGAAAAGTATTTTAATGAAACTTATAAAAAATATTAACATGACACCGAAAGAAAAAGCAGAACAGTTAATAGCAGAGTTTAAAAACCTGCTCCAAGATGAAGACACCGATTGCGGAAATGAAATTCTATGCACTTTGATTGCAATTAAAGCAGCAAGATTGACAGTTAGAACTGTCTTATCCGGTAATCCACATTCAAATCCATTCAACACAGAACTTAATTCCACATTTGATTGGTGGTTTGAAGTGTACAACGAACTAAACAAAGATTTATAAACAACCATAGCGTTGACATCAACGAAATGGTAACATCAACAAAACGATATGAAAGCAATATTAGAATTTAACCTTGATGACTTCGATGACTCTGTAGCGCACATGAGATGTGTCCAAGCACTTGACATGGCTTTAGCCTTATGGGAGATACGAAGCATCAGGAAACAAATTGAAAACCAATTAGACCACAAACAGATGGATAGTCACGAAATACTTGATAAGGTATTTGAAGAGTTCTATGGCATCCTTGAAAACAAAAACATTAACTTAGATAAAATTTTAATATGAAAGCAAAACTCATAAGCCTCACACAGGCAGCGAATATGACTCCGGAGCAACTCATTGTCTATACAGCAAGGGTGAGCAATCCGGAAAACCAACACAACACAGAAACATCCGACAAGCTAATCAGCTACCTCATTAAAAACAAACACTGGTCTCCCTTTGAGATGGTTGATATGACCGTTGAGATAGTCACAAGCAGGGCGATAGCGCAACAGATTCTTAGACACCGGTCGTTCTCCTTCCAAGAGTTCTCACAGCGTTATTCTAAAGCCACAGGTATTGAATCAATCAATCTGAGATACAAAGGTAAAACCAACAGACAGTCATCCGAGAGTCTCGCAGATCTGGAAGACCAACTATACTTCGGACAAAAGATTGAGAGCCTGATAATACAAGCTAATGAGTTATACAATGCAATGATTGACAATGACATAGCAAGAGAATGCGCCAGGATGATTCTGCCATTGGCAACTCAGACCACGCTGTACATGAAAGGCTCTGTCAGAAGTTGGATACACTACCTGCAAATCAGATGCGATGAACATACTCAACTTGAACACCGAGAGATAGCCGATGAGATAAAAAATATATTCACAGAAAAGTTTCCGAACATTTCTAAAGCTCTAAATTTTTAATTATTTTCACATTCTAAAATTTAATCAAATGGAAGAAAAATTATTTGCCGATGGGTTCTCATTCAAGAGAAACGAAAATGCTCCAGAGTTCGTAGTCGGAAGACTCTCAGTCAAACTTGATGATGCCATCAGATTTATGAAACAACATGAAAAAAATGGGTGGATAAACTTGAATGTAAAAAAAGCCCGTACAGGCAACTTTTATTTGGAGTTGGATACATACACCCCGAAAGGTGGTGAAAGTGTCACAGAAGCCAAACAAATGACAAATAAGGCACAGTCTACCAAAAAGACAAAGTCAGAAGAACCTGATGAAGATTTGCCATTTTAATTTTACTTATGTGTGTGTCGTGTGTGTTAGGGGGAAGTTTAGGCTTCCCCTTTTTTACCCAACCGAAATACCAAATATTTTTCCTATATACTCTCTATATATTTTTTACTATTTATAAAATTCTATGAATTTCATTTCATTTCTATTTTCGACATTTTCGACATAAGAAAAGAAAATCAATAAGTTATAATAAATATATTGACATAAAATTGACATTTTTTTGACATAAAAAATAAAAAATCGACATGAATGTAACTATTTTTAAGAACATAAAGGATACTGATACTCCTTTCTACAGAGACGTAAATACGATATTAGTGCGAATCCGAGATGGGGCATCTAAGGAAATCGTCAAAAGAATACGCAACGAGAAGAATAAAAATGAGCGCAACGAAATTAAAAAATTGCTACCTGCTATATGCTTCTCCGGAACATTTAAAAAGAGATTAGACAATTCCTTACTTGAGCATTCTGGTCTTATCTGTCTGGACTTCGATGGGTATAACAAGCAGAAGGATTTGTTAAATGATAAGGAGGTGCTATCCAAAAACAAGTATGTCTTTTCGGTATTCATCTCGCCTTCCGGCAATGGGCTGAAGGTATTGGTAAAGATACCGGCAGATCCGGACAATCACATCAACTACTTCAACTCCTTAGAAAAGTATTTCAACTCTGAGTACTTTGACAAGACCTCCAAGAACGTGTCTCGTGTATGCTATGAGTCATACGACCCTCTTATCTATGTCAACGAGAAGTCCTCTGTATGGGATATCATAGAAGAGATTGAGTACACAGAGGTGAATAAGTACAGAGATAAGCCAACCATCCCGATAACGGATGAGAATAAGATAGTGGACATCCTTGTCAAGTGGTGGTATAAGAAGTACCCTATGGTTGAAGGTCAGCGCAACCACAATGCCTATGTACTGGCGATGGCTATGAATGACTTTGGTATAAACAAAAGCCTTGCCTTGTATGTACTAAACCAATATGCTACCGATGGTTTTGACCATAGAGAGATAGCGCAATTAGTAGACTCAGCCTATAAGAACGTAGCTAACTTTGGAACGAAGTACTACGAAGACGAAGAGAGGATAAATAACATAAGAGCAAAACTTCGGAGGGGAGCAACAAAAAACGAACTTAGATATCAGTTGCAAGAGTCAAGCCTTGAGGCTGATGTCATAGATGCAGTACTGAACAAGGTAGAACAGGAGAACTCTATCTTTACTTTTTGGTCTAAGAACGATAAGGGTTCAACACGAATAGAACATATCCTATTCAAGAACTTCTTGGAGGACTCAGGGTTCTACAAATACTTTCCGGAAGGTAGCAAGAACCATATCTTTATCAAGGTGACAAACAATCTAATAGACCATACCTCTGAGAAGGAGATAAAAGATTTCGTGCTTAACTACCTGCTTGAGATTGACGATGTCAGCGTGTACAATTACTTTGCCGACAACACCAGATTCTTCAAGGAAGAGTTCTTATCACTACTAGCCACGATAGAGATATACTTCATAGAGGATACCAAAAACAGCTCATACCTGTACTACAAGAACTGTGCTGTCAAGATAACAAAGGATGAGATAAGACCTATAGACTACCTTGACCTTGGAGGGTATGTATGGAAAGACCATGTGATTGACCGTAACTTCTCCCTATGTAATGTGTCAGACCAGTGCGACTTTAAAAAGTTTATCTACAATGTCAACCGGAACGACCAAGATAGAATCACATCTATGGAAAGCACGATAGGATTCCTGATGCATGGCTTCAAGAACCTATCCTTTTGTCCGGCTGTCATACTTAACGATGAGGTCATCTCCGATAATCCTGAAGGTGGTACTGGCAAAGGTCTCATCATCAACGCTTTAGGTAAGATGAAAAAGGTAGTGACCATAGATGGTAAGCTGTTTAACTTTGAGAAGTCTTTCGCTTATCAGCTTGTGTCTGCCGACACTCAGATATTGGTATTCGATGACGTGAAGAAGCACTTTGAGTTTGAGCGACTCTTCTCTCTCATCACTGAGGGTCTGACCCTTGAGAAGAAGAACAAGGATGCCATAAAGATACCATTGAGTAAGTCACCTAAGATAGCCATCACCACCAACTATGCCATCAAGGGAGCAGGTAATTCCTTTGAGAGACGTAAGTGGGAGCTTGAGTTACACCAATACTATTCCAAGAGTTTCACTCCATTGGATGAGTTCGGCAAGCTTATGTTCGGGGATTGGGATGACATAGACTGGTGCGAGTTCGACAACTACATGATAAACTGTCTGAGAAACTATCTTGATACCGGATTAGTAAAAGCAAAGCTCATCAACCTGAACGTGCGTAAGTTATCAGCAGAGACCTGCCATGAATACATAGAGTGGTGTGGGCTTGTGGATAAGACTGAAAATAATCATTTATTATCTACTAATGAAAGATTATATAAAAACGAATTATATTATAACTTTGTGGATGAATATCCGGACTATGGTCCTAAGGCAAAGATGACAATCAGCCGGACAAAGTTTTACAAATGGCTCATTGCTTACGCTAACTTCAAAGGGTTTGCAACTGAAGAGGGTAGAGATCAAATGGGTAGATGGATAATCTTTAAAGAATAACACACATGGCATATTTAAATCACGACATACCAACCATCACTTGTTTTATAAAAAACGAGTTTATGTTCAACCATGAGAAAGGTCATGGAGAACACACCCTATGTGACGTACACTGCGTAGCATCCATAGAGAAACGTACACCATTGTTTGAGGCTTTCTTGGAGAACGGAGTCAACTGGACAAGGAGACCTATCCACGCATTCTGTTGGAGGAAAGACGCAGAGCAGCTACCACTATCCGAACACGTCTATTGGGATTGTTTTAGTAGTTACATATCCGTTCAGACAAGGTCAAGGATGTATGGTCTTAGAGCTGACCTCATCTCCATCACCGGAGTAAAGCGACAAGGCAACTATATGTTCACATTAGATTGGTCTCAGGAAAACAGGACAATGCTAGACACCAACTTTAGCGAGACACCTGAGCATAAATGCGGACACGTCTTCAAGATGGACAATGGGAACTTCTTCATCTACCCGAACAACAGAGTCATATGGATGGACAACGCTTGGACATTCAACCGTATTGACAAGAACCCTGGGTATAAGATTGACATGAATGTCTACTCGGTAGAACAGAAGGGAGGGTATAACACCGATTACAATTACATAACAAACTTCAAAGATGAAAAAGATAATCAACTCAATAAGATATAGTTGCAATGTATGTCTGAAGCCATCAAAGGTATGTAATGGTGTTGGTGTATTTGCGCTTACTGACATAGAGGCAAACACAATACTGTTTGATGACATTGAGCCTGATAGCACCTTCATCACTTGGGATGAGATCGGTGACATAGATCCTGAAGTTAAAGCATACCTCAAAAGGATGTGTAACTCAAACGATGAGGTATTATTCCTAAGTCGTACAGTATCAGCTATCAATGTGAGCTACTACGTCAACCACTCAGATAACTATAACGTACACCATGACCTAAACCTTGACAGGTATGTGACAACTAAGGACATCAAAGCAGGAGATGAAATTCTGTGTAAATATTTATTTTCCGAAATAGATTTCTAATGGATATATTTGAAAGGATACCAGGGTATTCAAACAAGGAGATGGTAGAAAAGTGTGCCATGATATTGAGCATATTGGATACCAAGATTGAAAAGACTACCGGAAGAGGGAAGAACATAACTACTGTATTGGTAAAAAAATATAAGACACATAAAGAAGTGTACGACAGAGCAGTGAACAGCCTTGCCTATTACAAAAAACTATACGAACAAGAAAATGGAATTTAGAGACTATCAAAAGAACATCATATCTGAGGGCTGTGAGATTCT